>Ga0181415_1000201_pt1 | contig 16466 bp, 10 predicted proteins | sample 38SPOviralmetaG_FD_130140 | JGI IMG/M metagenome (GOLD analysis project Ga0181415, IMG submission 130140) | Marine viral communities from the oligotrophic San Pedro Time Series (SPOT) site, San Pedro Channel, CA, USA - 38 SPOT_SRF_2012-12-11 | ecosystem: Environmental > Aquatic > Marine > Strait...
ATCCTGCTCAATTATGGTCTATAAAAATAGATGAAAGCGGTGAGCCTAGAGTTAGAAAATACGAAAAACAAAGTGATCGAAATGAAAGCTCTACTAGTGATTTTCTTTATTATGATCATATATTACCTACATCGTACAGAGGTGAAGTAGCTGAAGCTACAGCTGTTGTTCTTAGTGAAACCGCAAGTGATAGCGAATTAGGAGCTCTTAACCCAATAACTGTAACTATGGGTGGTGTTATTATAATACAAGAAAAAGGTGATAATCTTGCTGCTTATGATGTTCAACGAAATATAGATTTGTTAGGTTTTGGTGGAACAGGTATAAGCCACGATAATGGTTTACTACCTAATGGCGCTGGCACTGAAACACTTGGTGATAATCCTAACGGCATAGAACATGATATAAGAGATAAATTAGCTCAAGGTATAACGCAGTGGGATTTTGAAGTAGAAAGTGAAGGTCCTTTTAGTTCCAGCAACTCTGGAACTTCTGGTGACGGAGGATTTAATTTTGATTTTAATCCTATAACAGGTGAAACTCAAGGTAGTTATAAATATTACACTCCATCAAACGTACTATCAGGATCTTTTGCGCATCCTAAAGATAGAGGCATATCAGACACTTTTATGTTTCAAACTAATAATGACATAGAAATATTAGGTTATACGTATAAAATTGTTTATGAAATGCAAAGAATATACATTAGCGGTAACTATGCTAGAGATGATCAGTTTTGGGTACCTCATGTTTTTCTTGCTAGAAAAGGAAATGATTAATAAAATAAGTAATATATAATAAATGGCTGTAACATTAAGAGTAAAGTATTTTAATACCATTATATTGAGGCAAGAACCTTATTTAGCTACTAGCGTAACTACGGCTTGCTCTACCTCAGCTTCAGCACCTGCAGAGTCTAATACTATAAACGTTACTAGTTCTACTTTAAGTGCTTTAAGCTCTAGCGTGTCTTATGCTATAAGCGGGCCAGGTGTTAAAGATAATACAACAGGCCAGTTAAATGGAGGTAAAACAGTATTAACTTTTGATGATAGTGTTAAGTGTAAAATAGAAAAAGGAGTTACTTTAACTTTTTCTTCTACAACGCCTTACGTAAATAATACTTTTCCGAAAAATGAATGGCATGTAGAAGAATCTAGAATAAAAGGTGGTTTTAATGAAAACGCTATAGATTACGGGCCAAAAGCTTTTATTGTAGATAAAAAATATAATAGAAAACATAGAGAAAACTCTATGATTTATTCTGGTATATTTAATTCAAGAACAAGTGTAAATAACACTAATCAGTTTTCAATAGCAGAAAACATAACTAAGTCAGTTGATTTAGCATATGGCTCTATACAAAAGCTATATGCAGAAGATACTAACTTACTTATATTTCAAGAAAATAAAGTTAATGGTGCTTTAATAGACAAAGATGCAATATTTACAGCAGAAGGCGGTGGTTTATCAACAACAGCAAAAGTAGTTATAGGTCAAATAACGCCTTATTTAGGTGAATTTGGTATAGGTAAAAATCCAGAAAGTTTTGCTGTATTTGGTTTTAGAAAATACTTTGTAGATAAAGACAGAGGATCTGTTTTAAGACTATCTAGAGACGGTATTACAGAAATATCATCATATGGTATGAGGAACTTTTTTAGAAATCATCTAGACCAATGTAACAGCATAAGAGGTTATTATGATATTCACTCAAGAAACTATGTTTTAAATTTAAAATTAAATAAATTTGTAAAACAAAATAAACAAACTTTTTTAGATACAATACAAGCTAGTATTTTAAACTCTGTTACAGATAGTAAAAAAATAGTTTTATCTACGAGCTCTAACACTGTTCAGCCTGGATATTTTATACAAACTGGTAAAATTAAAAACTTTTCAAATAGAGTAACTGAAGTAAATGGTAATACTGTTACTTTAACTAATAATATTAGTGTTACTGCTGGTGATAATGTTTCTTTTATGCCTTCAAGCACCTTTGGTGTAGTGCCAATCGAACCTTTAATAGATTATAAAACTTTAACTTTTAGCGATAAAGTAAATGGTTGGAGTTCTTTTTTAACTTATAATCCAAGCTTTGGTGGTAGTTTAAATAACTCTTTATATACGTTTGATAAAGGTGATTTATATAAACATCATGAGCCAAGTCAAGACAGAAATACTTTTTATGGATCTTTTCAACCTAGCACTATAACAGTTGTTAGCAACCAAAACCCTTCACTTGTAAAGCATTATAAGACTGTTAACTACGAAGGTACAAACAACTGGAAAGTTATAAACATGACTTCACCTGCTGAAGATGATCAAGATTACAATGCGTACCCAATACCTGGAAATATAGCAGGTAGATATTTTCAAGAAGGTGCGGTTAAATTTGCTGGATTTACTCCTCTTGAAAAAAAGTATTATGCTAACATAATAATAAAAGATACAACATCTATAACAGGTATAAGTAGTTTAACAACTACAGGTGTAAAAGGGTTTTTTACAGAAGCAACTTTTGAACACGAGCCTTTAAACAACGATAAAACATTAAATAAAAAGAAAAAAGCTGAATTATTTTCAATAGGCTTTAATTATGAACAATCATTATATTAATAAATTATGGATCCAATAACAGCGGCTATAGGTATAGGAAGCAGTCTTATTGGCGGTATTATGTCAGGAAGTGCTGCTCGTAAAGCTAGAAGAAGACAAAGAAGCTTACAATCTCAGATAAGAAAACTAGAAGCATCAAGACAAGAAATAACTGATCCTTATGAAGGCGTAAAAGATATGCTTACTAATCCTTTTGCTAATTTAACAGTCGCTACTCAAGCAGCTGAAATGCAAGCGCAACAGACAGATTTATCATTAGCTAGTGCTTTAGATACTTTAAGAGCTACAGGCTCAGGTGCTGGTGGAGCTACTGCTCTTGCTCAAGCTGCCTTAAGTGCTAAACAAGGTGTGTCTGCTAGCATAGCTCAGCAAGAAGCTAGAAACGAACAGCTTAGAGCTCAAGGCGAAGCTAATTTACAAAGACAATTAGCTGATGCAGAATCTAAAGGTAAAGCGTTTGTTTTTGGAGCTACAGAGCGTAGAGAAATGCAAAGACTTAATAGACTGTCTTCACAGGCCGGCGCTGCATCACAACAAGCAGCTGCAGCTGGAAGTACTGCTAATCAAATGTTTGGGCAAGCTCTTGGAGGCGTAGCAGGAGCAGCTTTAACTGGTGGTTTTAGCGGTAATAATAATTCAACTATTGATAATACTTCAACTACTAATAATAGTTCAACTGCTAATATTACTGGTAATTTAAGTAGTGGTATCAATACAGGAGTTAATTTATCTAATATTGAAATACCTCAAACTGGCAACATAGGTAGTTCTTATAATTTTGGAGGAGCTGTAAATATGCAGGGAATAGGTTTAAATTTAAATTAATAACATGGCAACATTAGACGAATTATTTGCAGAAGCTGGTTTATCAGCACCGCAAAGAACAAATAGAAATAGAACAGTTACTACACCTGGAAGCTATGAAGCACCAGTTGAAGGTATACAAGACTATGGAGCTTTTCAAAGAGGTTTTACAGCAGGTATTACACCTGGTTTAATTGAAAAGAAAAAGCAAGATGTTAGAGTTGGTGCTGCGGCAAAAGAGTTCGATGCATTAAAACTAACAGAGCTTATAGAAACTTCTGATACAGATCCTATTGCGTTTAAGAAAAACGCTGCTCTTAGAGGTCAAACATTAAGTTTACTTAAAGGTGATTTAAGAGCTGATTATTTAAAAGCTGCTAAGTTTAATGATACTGAGTCTATGAATAATATACTAAGTCAAGTATCAAATCTTTCTGAAGGTATAACAAACCTTAATACTTTTTTAACCGAGTCTCAAAAAACAGATCAATATGACATAGAGGCTAGTAATTATAAAATAGGTAATGCAACTTATACTGATGCAGAGGGTGATAAGCAAGCGCTTACGTTTAATCAACTTGCTGATGTAAACAACAATAACCCAGAGGCTCTTAGTTATGTTCAAAGAAAAGATAAATACGGTGCAGTAGATACTTTTTTAACTGTTAAAAACAGTAAATACGGTAGTTTTGAAGTTAATATTTCTGATTTAAATGCAGCTCAAATACAAAATAGATTAGCTTTAAAAGCTGACTATGGCACAGAAACAAGTAGTTATATTAAAAATAATCCACTTGTAGATCAAAACACTACTGCAGAATCAAAAACTGAAGACAAAAACGGCGTAAGAACTACAACTACTAGTAAAGAAATAACAGATGCGGTTGATGTTGAAAACAAAAATAACGCGACCGCTTATGCAAACAAAATAATTAATAACGCAGAAATTTTTGAAGAATTAAGGCCTTCTTATTTAGTTCAAGCATTGAAAAGAAAAGACATTGGCAATACTCAAGCGATAAAAGGCGCTTTAGCAGCTTTAAAGTCAGAACAAGGTATGCAAAAGTATGCTGATGCTAATAATTTAACTTTAGATAATGCAAAAAATGACGTTAAAAACAATGTTGACGAAATTATACGAAAGGCTTTACAAAATGAATATTTAAAAAGAACTGGTAGCTATGAGTGGGATAAAGAAGAAGGTAAATATGTTAAGGCGGTATTAGATGAAAAAACTTCTACATCACCTCTTTCAGAAGACGAAGGCGGCGGTTTAACTTTTAATATAGGAGGTTTTGGAGTTAGCGAAAGAACTAAAAATCTTTTTGACGAAGTTGATAAATTTGGATCAAGCGATGAGGTGTATGGTTCTTTGTTTAAAAACAAACAAATGTTAATTGATGGTTTTGGCAAAAAAACTCTTAATCAAGAAAGACTAACTCAAGTAACTGATAGCTCTAGTGGCAGAGAAAAAATTCTTGTATTTGATACAAGAAAAGTAGTTGGTGAAGATGAACCTGAGTTTGTAGTTTATGATTTTGGTTATTCTATGCAAGGAGATGCTCCTGATGTTTTTGTAAGTGCTGAAGGTAAAATAGTACCAAAAGATACAGAAGGCGCTATAAGAGTTTCTCCTCAAACAGTTCAAGACTATATGCAAGGTAGAATAGGTGCTACAAGCGGAACTAGACAAGCAGACGACTCAAAAGAAGTTAACGATGCACTACTTGGAAGAAAGCAAAAGTTTAAAAATTTTATTGAAAACTACATGAAAGAAAACAACGCGACTAGAGAAAGAGCAGAGGCAGCTTATTTTATAAATAATAGTTAAATTAAATAAAAAAAATGACTTTACAAGAGTATATTAAAAGTTTAAAAGAGCAAGGACTTACTGAAGAACAAATGATACCTTTAGTTATGGAATTTAGAGCTAATGGTAATAAAGTTTCAGAACAAGCTACTGATAAAAATTTTCAACAAGACGGTGTAGCGGGTGCGGATGCGCCGTCGGTAAGTATAGCACCAGAAGATACGGAGTTCAAGTTGGAAGATACTTTTTTGGACTCACCTCAAACTGAAGACCTACCGGTAAAAGATAAATCTCAAGCTGAGTTTGATCCTCTTATTTTACAACAAACTCAAGATACTTTAGATACAGATACTTTAACTGGGGAAAAAATAAAAAGCACTATGCCTGTTAGTATACAAAAACAGGTTAAGGAAAAAAAGTTTGAAGAGTTTGTAAAAACCAAAGAAGAAAGCAGCAAAGAAGAGTTAAACGACACTTTAGGCGTTAATGTTTGGGCAAACGGTAGTATAGAACAGAGATCACAACAAAATGAAGTATTAAATAACTTTGCTTTAAAACAAGGTAGAACAACTATATTTCCTGATTATAAAAACATGTCTACTCTTAGAGATAGAACTAGTCTTGTAGGTCAATTTACAAATATACCTACATTTGGTGATTTTGAAGTTGATCAAAATGACGTTTATTTACAGCTAGGAAATTTAGACGTTAGCTTAGGAAGAGGAAGATCAGAAAGACCAAGTGATTATTCTAATTTTTACGCTATAGACTATGAAAATGACGATACTTTATTAGAAAAATTTCCTGGCTTAAATATAGTAAATATACAAGACGCTAGACTTCAAAGAGAAAATACAGTAACAAATCAAGCTAAAAATAATTTTAATTTTACACCTGAAGGTGTAATTAAAAGCGGTAAAGTATTTTTAACATCTATTGGAAAACAAATATCTGATTTAAATGACAAATTAAGAACAGAAAAAGATCCTGTTAAAATTGAAAATATTAATCAGCAAATTGAAGGTTTAAAAGAAAAAATAAATAGCGGAGAAGATCAACTATATGACTTTACAACTGGACAATTAGTTAACTATGATCAACTAAGCGAAGAGCAGCAAGACCAAGGTAATTTAATAAACGCTAAAGCTCAAGATTTAGCTGATAACACAGAAATAGATGATCTAAATAATCAACTTGTAAATGCCTATGCTAAAGTTGTAGGTTTAGCAGGCGACGTAGCTGCTATTGGCCGCGATGCTATAGGTGAAGACAGAAGTCGTTTAGAAAAATTAGCTGGTTTTGCAAGCGAAGGTGGTTTTCCTGGTTATTTACCTGCGACTGAAGAGGTTTTAGGCGAACAAATGGTTTCTACAACTACCTTAGGCGCTGATGTTCGTATAGCTGAACTTATATCTGAAAAAGGACAAATACCTAAACAAATAACAAAAATAGCTGGTAACCACCCGGTTGCTACAGCTTATAACAAAGCTCTTGAGCAATATATTATTTTAAACAAAGCTATACAGTTAAATCAAGATCCTTTAACTAAAAAAGCTCCTGGATTTTTTGATTTTGATTTTACAGCTATAAAACAAGGTACTTTAGATGCACTTAGTGGAGGATCAACACAAGCTTCATCAAAAAATAGAGTTGCAATAAACAATGCTTTTATTGATGGATTAAAAGAAATAGATTACGTTCGTACAACACAAGACGCTTCAGGCAAACCAGTTGAAGATGAAAGATTTATATCTGAAGCATTAGAAGAAAGTGGTGCAGAATTAGTTTCTGGAGGTTTTCCACATTTAGCTAAGTTTATAGGTGAGCTTTATTTAACTAGAAAAATAAGTGGTAATGTTATAAACAAAACCGGTCAAGTTATAAAAAACACTATAAACGGCTCAACTTTTATTAAAAAAAGTAGAACAGCAAATAAAGTTGTACAACAAGCACTAAAAACTGGCGTTTTTGCGGCTGAAGAAACAGCTATATTTAAACTTACTACAGAACTTACAGAAGGTGTAACTACAGCGCGTGGTAGTGCTAGAGATTTTGATCCTAAGTTTGCTGCTTCGTTAGGTGTAGGTAATTCTTTTACAGATATGCTAATGAAAAGCAATAGAGTAGGTAAGTTTTTTAGTCCTTTTATGCAGTATATAAGTAAATCTAATTTTGCAACTAATCAAATAAATAGAGGTATAGGTGCTGCTGCTGGTGCAACTTCGTTTGAATTTGCTAAGTTTATGACTACTAATTATGAAGATTATGAGTTTAAAACAAAAGATTATTTAGCTGAATTTTATAAATTAAGACTTTTTGGAGCTAGTCAGCAAAATCCTTTTGTAAGAGGTGGCTTCATAAGAGATATGGGTAACGATATATTAAGAATGCGAAACAGAACACAAGGATCTGTTAAAGCAGCTGAATATTTTGGTGAAAAACCTGAAAAATTTGAAAATGTAGAAACAAAAGATTTTGAAGGTGTTTTAGACAACCTTGCTTTGTCAGCTCAAAAAAAGCAACAAGAAATACTAGATAATCCTGCACTTAATACAGAACAAAAAAACGAACTTTTAACAGAATTAAATAACAACTACGAAATATTATCAACTCAAGCTGAAATAAACCTAGCCAAAGCTGAAATAAAACTAAATAGAAGTTCTGTTGATAGATATGGTGATAAAACGTTTCCAACAGATAAAGATATATATGTAATATCTAGAAAGTTTAGAAACGGTAATAAGTTAACGCCTGCAGAATCTGCTAAATTAGCTAAAATACCAGAAGCTAAAATGCTTTTAGAGCTTGGTATAAAGCCAAATACAGATCAATACAGAGCTTTTAAAGGCACTTTTGACAGAAACACAGCTATAGATAATATATTAAATAATTCTGCTGAATATAAAACATATAATAAAGCCGATAGAAAAGCTGCTTATGATTTTATTACTAAAAAAGTTAATTTATTTTTAGACATACAACGTCAAGAAAGTTTAGCTATACCTAGTAAAGACATTGCTTCAATGAAAAAAGAGTATGAGTCTTACAAAGAAACAGGTGACTTATATTTAAAACTACAAGAAAGATTAGATAATAGCACTGCAACTCTTTATGGTAGAAAAATACAAGAAGCGCAAGAAAGAGCTAAAAGAATAGGTGCTGATGCTCCAATAGAAGCACAAACACCTCAAGAGTTTCAAAAACTTTATAATGAAAACTTTCAAAATAAACCTGCTGACGCTACAAAAGAGTTAGGATTTTTTACTACAAACGGCCAAAGAGTAATAAATAAAGAAGAGGCTTTAAAACAAAGAAGTGTTACAGACGCAATACACGAAGATATACATTTTGTTTTAAAAGGTAGTTTAAAAGATGCTTCAGGAAATGTAACAACTGAAGGTGTAAAAATTATTGATGACATATTAGATAGACTAACACCTTCTCAAAAACGTTTATTAAACGAAGAAGTTGCTGCTAGATACGACGTTTTACAACCTAAAGAAAAATGGTACGAAGAAAACTTAACTGTATTAGGCGAGCTAATTAATGTAGAGAGAATACAATTTAGCGAAAAGTTAGGATCTGGACTTACAGGATTAATACCAGGACTTAGAAAAGCTGGATTTAAAAACTTAGAGATTAGCTCAGAAACAGGTGAAAACATGTTTGAAATGCTTAGAGGTTTTGCAAAAGGCGAAAAAGCTGCTGAAAATACAGCTATTAAGTTTATAGAAGATAATTCTGAAAAAGCTGCTAAAGAGGTTTACAAAGAAGAAAATCCAACTTTATCTGCATCTAGAAAAGAAAAAGTAAATGACTTAGGTGAAGATCTTATTAAAATTAAAAATAAAGAAACACAAAGGCAAAAAGACTTTTTACAAGCTATAAAAAACATGCGAGATCAAGGCAAAAATGAAGTTGCGGATCGAATGGAAGCTAATTTAGGTAAAATGGGTGAAAGAGAAGGTAAAGTAATATCTAACATAGTAGATCAATACAATGAAACTATTGGTAATGTTGTGCTTAGATTAAAAAGTAAAAACCCAGCTATATTTGAAACACCTACTTATCAAAGAAAAGAATTTTTAAGAGAAGATGGCGGTTTAAATATGTCTAAAGTTATAGAGGCTATTACTGAGCAAACTAGGCCAGAGCTACTAAAGCACGTTTCTAGTTTTAACAAAGAGTTTATAGAATTAAGAAGCGAGTTTAAATCTTCTTTGTCAAAAAAAGGACTAAGTGAGTCTGAAATACAAAATAGATTATTAAAAAAAGACGCGGAAGGTTATAAAAACAAAAAAGGAAAATTAGTTTTAGAAAACAACGATCTTGATGCTTGGGTAAACTCTTATTTAGTTAGAAAAATAGGTACAGCTACATCTAAGAAAAATTTTAAAAGAGAAAGATTTGAAGATACTATTGAAAGAGAAGATGGCACAGCTGTAGATTTTGAAGTTTCTGGAAATATAGAAGATGCAATTGATTTAGGTTTTAAAAGATCGACATATCAAAGACCTAAGTCTGTTATAGCTGAAGAACTTACAATAGGTGGTGAAAAGTTTGTTGACCAATCTTTAGAAGATTTTATAGAAACAAATACTTTTGAAATATTTGAAGGAGAAAGACCAGATGTTTTTGAAAAAGGTTTTCAGTTATTTGTAAAACAAACTGGACAAGAAAAAGCCTTTAAACCAGTAAAAAACAAACTAAAAGATTTAAATAGTTTTTTACAAGAAAATCATCAAACTTTATTTGGTAGTAAAAACTTACCCATAGGTGTTTTAGTACAACTTGAAAGAAGATTAAATCCAGAAGATAAAATATTTACTAAAGTTAAAAAACGTTTAACTACTCAAAAAGAAATAGACGAAGCTATAAATAAAGGCGAAGAGCTATACGTTGAAAATGAAAAACAAGGACCTACTGTCTACGAAAGATTAAAACCAACACCTGAGCAAGTTAGAGAGTTTTTTAATCCACCTGCTGTTACGGCTGAAGGAAAAAGATCTGGTTTAAAAGGCACTAGAAAAGATGCTTTTGTAAATGCTATAACTTTTACTTTAACTAAAGAAAAGTCTCCCGGCGTAATGAAAGCTATAGATATGACTACGCAAGAAATAGCTAAAGCCGCGCAAAAGCTTATTGTAGATCCAAATATTGATTTTTCTAGAAGTAGAAAAGAGCAAAGAACAATGCTCACAGAACAACGTAAGTTATTTAAAGAGTTATATGAAAGTCAAGGTGATAAATCTTTACCTCTTGAGGACGCTTTAGTTGATAGATTTTCTGAAAAAATACAACAAGGTATAGATAAAGATTTTAGTACTAAAAAGATTTTAGGTGACGCATACCGAGTAGCAAGTAAGTTTTTAGTTACTAACGAATCTAAAATAGCTTTACAAGAAATAATAAATGCTAGTGCTAAAAAATATGATGGTATTAATAAAAAATCATATTTAGAAATAGTAAGTAAACTAAGAGAGCTTAGTGATACTGAAACTAAAACATTAGGTTTTGAAGCTAGTAAAGAATTATTAGAAAATATTGTAGCAAAGCCTAGTGATACTAAACAAGAAATTGTTGATTGGATAAAAAATCACTCTAGACAAATAAGAACTTTTAGAGGATTACCTTTTATAAATAGAAACGATCAATTTGTTAGAGAAGTATTAAAAAAATCTGGCGTAGACATTAGTAAATTTGGAATAAAACTAAGTAAAGACAAACAGGGTAGAAATATAATAACTGTAGACGGTGTTAAAATTGATGGCTATTTAGAAACTGAATTTATTAAAACAAACTTTGAAAACTCAAGATTAGCTATTGAAGCTGAAGCTCAACAAGCTAGAGAACACATGCTAGATAAAGTTGAATATTTTATTGAAACTGGTCAAGTTGAAAAAGGCAAAGCATATATAAAACTTATGTTTGTAGATCAAAGAGGTGTTGGTAGAAAAGTATCTAAACCTGGTCTTCAAATATTAGGACCTAAAGGTGAAATATTAAAAGGCAGAAACGAAGTTGTATTAGAACATGAAACAACTGCTAATGATTTATATTTAAAAACAGTAGATGCTTTAGATGGTAAAATTACTATTGAAGAGCTTAATAGTTTTTATGAAAAATCTAGAGTTAATATTGTAACTAAAGAACTAGATAATTTGCTTAATAATTTAGGTTTAAGACATACTGGTGAAAATCGTATGCAACACCCTGAAGTTATCAAGTTAATGCAAAAATATGGAGACCAAAGAGTTTTATTTGCAGAAAGTGTTTATGGTAATAACGTTCCTTTTAGCGCGTCAAGAGAAAATAGATTAAATGCAGAGTTTAATAGAATAATTGAAAGATCTGTTGGTATTAGCGCAAAAACAAAAGTAGGAGAATCTACAGCTAGTATTCAAGGCGCTAAAAAAGGTAAGTTTGATTTATTTATATCACCATCAGCAGAAGATTTTGTAGGTTTGTTATATAAAACACTAGGTAAAGGTAAACAAGGTGATGCAGATTTAGTATTTTATCAAGAAACTTTATTAAAACCTTACGCTAAAGCAATGGATAGAGTAACTTCTGAAAGAATAGCTTTAACAAACGATTATAAATCTATTAAAAAACAAATAGGTATTGTTCCTAAAAATTTAAGAAAAGAAATACCTGGTGTTTTAGGTTTTACAAGAGAGCAAGCTGTTAGAGCTTATGTATGGTCTAAGCAAGGCATGGAAGTACCTGGTCTTACTAAAGGTGAATTAAGACAATTACTTAAAGAAGTTAAAAACTCTCCTGATCTTGTTAAATTTGGTAATCAGCTTATAAAAATAAATAAAGGCGACGGCTACGTGAAACCAGAACAAAACTGGGTAAGTGGTAGTATAACTACAGATTTATTACAAGGAATAAATACTACTAAAAGAGCTAAACATTTGCAACAATGGCAAGCTAACGTTGATGTGCTTTTTTCTAAAGAAAACATGAACAAATTAGAAGCGGCTTATGGAACTCAATATCGTAAAGCTATGGAAAACATGCTTTTACGTATGAAAACTGGTAGAAACAGAACATATGGTATGGATAGTTTAACAGGTAAACTTACAGACTGGGTTAACGGATCTGTTGGTGCTATAATGTTTTTTAACACTAGATCTGCCGTGCTTCAAACTCTTTCAGCAACGAACTTTATAAATTTTAAAGATAATAATATATTTGCTGCAGGTAAAGCTTTTGCTAATCAAAAACAATACTGGAAAGATTTTGTACAACTATTTAACTCTGACTTTTTAGTATCAAGAAGAGATGGTTTACGTATGGAAGTTAACGAAGCTGATATAGCTGAAATGGCTAAAAAAGGTGGCGTTAGAGGTGTTATAAATGAAATACTAAGAGTTGGTTTTACACCTACACAGTTAGCTGATAGCTTTGCTATTGCTTCTGGTGGATCTACTTTTTATCGTAATAGAATTAAAACATATGAAAAACAAGGTTTTGAAACTGCTGAAGCTCAAAGAAAAGCATTTGAAGATTTTAGAGAAGCTGCAGAAGAAAGTCAACAGTCAAGTAGACCTGATAAAATTAGTCAACAACAAGCAGGATCGTTAGGTCGTTTAGTACTTGCTTTTGCTAATACACCATCTCAGTATGCTAGAATAATAAAAAAGTCTGCTTTAGACCTTAAAAATGGCCGAGGAGATGCAAAGACTAATATATCTAAGATAGTTTATTATACTTTTGCGCAAAACTTATTATTTAATGCTCTACAGCAAGGTGTTTTTGCTTTAGCATTTGGTGACGATGAAGACAATGAAAAGAAAAAAGAAAAAACTATAGGTGTAGCTAATGGTATGGCTAATTCTTTATTAAGAGGTATGGGCTTTTACGGAGCTGCAGTAGCCGCTGTTAAAGATGGTGCACTTAGAATATATAAAGAGTCAGAAAAAAAGCAACCTAAATATGAAAAAGCATCTATAGATTTTTTAGGAATAACTCCACCTATATCTTCTAAATATAGAAAAATAGCTTCTGCTGGTAGAGCTATACAATTTGCTAAAGATGATGAGTTTAGAGCTTTTAGTATAGATAACCCAGCTTTAGAAGCTGGATCAAAAGTTGTTTCAGCTACAACAAACTTACCGCTTGATAGATTATTAATAAAAACTCAAAATATAAACGACGCTTTAGGTCAAGATGTAGAGTACTGGGAAAGAGCTGCAATGTTACTTGGCTGGCAAGACTGGCAGATAGGTATTGAAGATGAAAAAGAAAAGAAAAAAGCCACTGGTGGTTTTTCAAAAACAAAATTTACAAAACAAAAATTTTAATATTATGCCAAAAGACGCGTGTTACCACAAAGTAAAAAAAAGATATAAAGTGTTCCCATCAGCTTACGCTAGTGGTGCTATAGCTAAATGCCGTAAAGTCGGTGCTAAAAACTGGGGCAATAAAAGTAAAAAGTAATGGCTGTTAGAAAAACAAAGTCAGGATTAGCTCTTAAACGTTGGTTTAAAGAAAAGTGGAAAGACGAAAAAGGTAATCCTTGTGGATCTTCTAAAAACAAACGTACAAAAGTTTGTAGACCATCACGTAGAGTTAACAGTAAATCACCTAAAACTTGGAGTCAAATGACTAAAGCTGAGCGTAGTAAAGTTGTACGCGCTAAGAAAAAAGTAGGTATGGGTAGACGTAGAAGTTCAAAAAGTAACGTATCATAAAATAAAACAATGAAAAAACTATTAATAACACTGCTGCTGTTTGTGTATAGCATAAATGCAGATGCTCAATTATTTAAAAAAATATACAAAGAAGTATTTAAATACTCTAGTATATATGTAGCTGGTAACGCATCTAACTCTTACGAGACAACACGTAAAGATTATTTTGTTAGACCACCAGAAGATGGTAACTTGTATTCGGTGCCTGAAGTAGTAGATGTTACTGAATATTTTCCATATGACTATAGATTTGGTTTTGGTATTCGTAAATTAGCTAGGTTTGGTTATGAAAACAAACCTAACTTTTATAACGGAACTGAAAACAATGTTGCTTTAGCTGCGCCTACAGCAGCTATAAAAGGTTTTGAATATTTAATTCATTATGAAAAAGAAAGACAACGTGGTGATGAGTTTATTAACTCTAGATATTTTATAAGACATACGGGTAAATACCATATATTAAAAGCAGAGCAACGTGAAGCTGGTAATGTAGGATTTAAATATCAGTCGGCTGAAGCTAGACTTAGATTACCTATAGGTAAAAAGTTTAGTATATCTGCAGGAGCTATATACAGAACTCACGAGCAAGCTTTTGGTTATAATCCTATTGAAATATGGTTAAACGAAACTCAAATAATAAATGGTCAAGAATATCCTTCTAATTACTGGTACGAACTAGGTTTTTTGTATGGATATGATGATATATACTACACTGAAGAAGATGAGTTTGGTAATGAAAGATCTGACTGGTATTGGATCGATCCTGCTGGTAACAGAGTTGCTGACTCTGACTTAGAGTTTAGAAATACAGTATTTGGTGATTTAATGCTACAATATAATAACGAGCAATGGGATATGTTAGATGCTTTCGGTGAGATAGCACCTATTGTTGGTTTTGACTTTTATCACTATCAAAATAATTTTTGGATGCATGTGTATGGTAACTGGATTTTACCTCATCACAGATACATCCAAGGTGATACTGACTTTAGCTACTTAAATAGAAATAATTGGGGCAAAGGTGGTTTACGTCAAGATTCAGAGTATGAACAATGGAGTGATTATCAAGCAGGCATGATGTTTGGTTGGAAACTTTGGAAGTCATTTGGTATTTTTGCTGAAGGTGAATATACTAAGTTCTGGGACAGAGAAATATTTAACACAAACATTGGACTTAATATAACACTTAAGTAATGGCTGAATTACCACCACAAATAGGAGAAGATACAAAAGTAATTTTAGATTTAAAAACTATAGGTTTAATAGTAAGTTTTATAATTGGACTTGCTACAACTTATTTTACTTTAAGATCAGATATTGCTCTTGCTATGGAAATGCCTAAACCTGAAATATCAAAAATAGAGTTTGATATGAAAGATGAACTTATACGTCAGACAATTATGGACACACAAGATGATGTAGAAATGATATTAGAAAAGCTAGATAAGCTTGATGAAAGAATTTACGAGATACAAAAAGGCAACTAATGAGATACTTAATTTTACTTTTAATACCATTTTACGCATTTACTCAAACAAGTGTACCTGATAAATATTGGATAGATGACACTGATTTTGAAAACAAAATAGCACAAGTATCATCTTTTGGTGATAATAATTTTGAAACAATAGTTATAGAATTTTGGGCAGAGTTTAATAAAGATAATTGCTTTGCTGAATGGAATAAAATAAAAAACGCTAAATACTACAGAGTAGATATTTCTAAAGCACCTAAAGCTAAAAAGAAATATCGCATACGTATGGCACCTACTTTAATTATATTTAAAAATGGAGAAAAACAAACAATTTTTAAAGCAGGTTTAGATTTGTTGCTTCCGGCAGATCTTGCCGAAATACAAGAAGCGATAAATGAAGTTAATACTGCCTCTAGTTTTTAGTTTAATATCATTAAACTTAAGCTCACAAACATTCGTAGAACAAAAAGATAAACATTTACATTTTGCAGCAGGAGCTATGTTTGGCCCTGTTGGTTATAGTTATGTTTATTTAAAAACAAAAAATAAAAAAAAAGCTATAATAGGTGGTTTAATATCAGCTACTTTAGTGGGAACAATAAAAGAAACAATAGACGCAACACAACCTAATAACAGGTTTGACTTTGAAGATTTAGCCGCTACAGCGCTTGGCGGTATAACAATAAGCGTTACATTTAATTTATTTAATAAAAAGAAACATGTGGAAATTAACTAAACAATACTGGAAAGATATGTGGAAAGCTCTTTGGAGTAAAACTACAATTGACGAAAAAGCAATAGCTACAGTACAAGAAATTAAAAAAAGATACAAGCTTACAGCTCAAGAACTAGCTGACGTAGCAGATGCTATTAAAGAAGTTGGTAATCAACTTGGAGACATAGATGACGCTGTAAAAGGTAAAGCTAGAAAAGGCAGAAAGAAAAATGATGCTAAGTAAACATATATCTGATAAAGAAAGTACATACAGTATTACTGCTTTAAGGTTAGGTTTAGATAACACGCCTGGGGATTACGAACATTCTAATATGGAACTTC
>Ga0181415_1000203_pt1 | contig 16331 bp, 20 predicted proteins | sample 38SPOviralmetaG_FD_130140 | JGI IMG/M metagenome (GOLD analysis project Ga0181415, IMG submission 130140) | Marine viral communities from the oligotrophic San Pedro Time Series (SPOT) site, San Pedro Channel, CA, USA - 38 SPOT_SRF_2012-12-11 | ecosystem: Environmental > Aquatic > Marine > Strait...
AGATAAAAAAACAAAAAAATAATTTTTAATTAAAATATATCTAATATAATATAAATGAAGGTTTATTTGAGTAATTGGACTTTTGAGGAAAAAGATAAACTATGTCGTCAAGAATGGAAGATTGATGGAGATGATGATTGGTACAGAGAGGATTTATATCATACTGAATTATTACTTGATGATTGGACTTGCGACGCACTTATAGAGGCAGTAAATAAAGATATTGAGGAAGAATTAAGTGTTGAAGAAATATTATCTAAATATGTCAAATCTTAAAAATTATTTTCTAATATGAGTATATAATGGATAAAATTGCATATGAAGAAATTACAAGTGTTTTAGCTATGTTTGGTCGTCCGGATTTAATTGCAGAGTTTAAAGAACATGTTAAGGTCGATGAAGATTATAAACCTCCATTGAGAAATAGAAAAGATAGTTTAAGTGATAGTGAAGGATCAGCGACCGAAGAAAGTATCGAAGCGGTTGAAGATGCGGATGGTTTTATGAGTTTAAAGTAATTTTATAATTTATATTTTAATATTTTATCATAATAAATAACTATGGTAAAAATGGTAATTGAAAAAGGTACAGCAAAAAATAAGAAACTTAAAGCAATTTTTTATGACGATAAAGGTAAGAAGATAAAGACGACACAATTCGGTGATAACCGATATGAAGATTATACCCTATCCAAAGATAAAAAACAAAGAGATAAATACAGAAATCGTCATAAGAAAGATTTGGAGAAGGGTGATTATAAGTCTGCTGGTTATTTAAGTTATTATATATTGTGGGGTGATTCAACATCGAGGAATACTAATATAAAGAAATATAAAAAAATGTTTAAATTAACTTAATATCAAAAGTGTCTGGGGTAAATGTTGAAAATAATACTTCTCAAGAGTTTGATTGAGTTCTTTATTTTTTAAGATTTACCCCAGACACTTTTTTCTAATATATAATAAATGTTATCGATTGTATATTTATTAATAAATCAAATGATTAAATCCCCTTATGATGAAAATGGTTGTTGTATTAGTTGTGGTTATACTTGGTGTGAAAGTTTAAATAATTGTGTTCGTACATGGGAAACATACTGTGAAAGTTTAGAAAATGGTCACTAATAACAACCATCAAAGGGATTATTATATTCTTTTTGTGGAGCGACTGCCCTTCTTATTTGAGCTTTTAAAGCTTCTTGTTCTCGATTCTTTTCTTGTTCTACTTTCTTTTTTTCTTTTCTCGATTTACGGATTTTCTCGTAATTGATGATTGCATTGAGTTGTGCTTCCTCTAGATCTTTTTTTGAAAACATTTGTTCTTTTAATGTTTCTTTAAGTGGTTGAGGTTTTATATCTTCTTCAACTTCTTCTTTTAATTGTCTAACTCTTTTAACTTTTTGTTTTTTTAATAATTCTTTTTCTTCTTTTTCTAATTGTTTAACTTCTTTCTTTTCTTGTGCTTTTGCTTTCCTTACCGCCATCGCTTTCTCTCGAGCAACTTTTAATTTTTCTTTATGAGCTTCAGTCATAGGTGGTCTTTGTTTTCGTGGTTTGCCTTTTTTTGTTAATTTAACATCTTTAACATATGTATTATTAGGCATGTTAAATATTTCATTCACATCCATTCCATCTCTTTTAGATTTTGCATTAGGTACAACATCATCTTCGACTTCTACTTTCAATTCTTGAATATCTTCTTGTGTTAAATCTTTCTCTTGATCGAAATCTTCAATTTCAGTAGTAATATTCTCATCATTTTCATCATCATCATCGCTAGGAATGAAATCCATTTTAACCTCTGGTATAAAACTCATACTTTTTTGATATAATATAGATTTTAATTTTCTATAAATTATTATAATTTATTATTTTTTATTAAATATTAACTTCTCTTTTTAATTTCTATTAAATATTTATAAAAGTGGAATTAATCAAAAGTGTCTGGGGTAAATGTTGAAAAAAATACTTCTAAAGAAATTGTTTGAGTAGTTTATTTTTTAAGATTTACCCCAGACACTTTTTAAGGATTCTCATTTTGATTATTATTATTATTATTTGGAGGAATTATATCTTCTTCATCACCATTATCATTATTATTTTGATCCTCATTATTTTCATCTTCTTTTGTTGGTGGAGGTTCTCTTTGACAATCAAAAATATAACATTTATCACTGCAACCAATACGACATCTACAAGCACAGCGACTCTGCCATATCACTAATAATAAACTACCAATAGCTCCTAGAAATAATACAACCGCCCCAGCTAATTGGTCGATTGTCATCTCTTTTATTTCTATCATGTCTTGTTCTTGACTTTCACTCATATTTATTTATATTTATTTTTTATTTTGATTTTAATATTTACATAAAATATATGAGTGATTATTCTAACCCTTTTGAAACAAAACCAATTGAAAAAGTGAAAAATGATATTCACGGAATCAATACAAACCTTATAAAAATCAAAACGGATCTAATAACTATAAGAGCTGATATATCAATAATTAAAGATTTTATCAAACAAAGAGAAAAACAAAATGAAGAAAATAAAGACATATCGACGGGATGGTTTTGGTAGGTTTTTAAGTTATTTTTAAAATATTACTTTAATATAAATGATTAAAGTATTAGAATTATTTTCTGGGACTGGTTCTGTTGGTAAATGCTGTAAAGCATTAGGATGGGAAGTTGTATCGGTGGATTTACTCTTACCCGCAGATCATCAAGTAGATATAATGGAGTTTAATTATAAACAATATAAAAAAGATGAGTTCGATATTGTGTGGGCTTCTCCACCTTGCACCGCTTATTCACAATTGCAGAAATGTTGGTACGGAAGAAAACGGAAAGACGGTACAACATTTACTAAAGAGAAACATGAAGAAGATATGAATGAAGCTGATAAATTAATTTATAAAAGTCTTGAGATAATAGATTATTTTAATCCTCATTATTGGTATTTAGAAAATCCACTCTCAACATTAAAAGATAGGGATGTTTTAAAAGATAGATATTATCATATAGTAGATTATTGTATGTATAGTGATTGGGGATATAAAAAAAGAACTTGTATTTGGACTAATAGAAAAGAATGGATTGGAAAAATGTGTGACGGGTCGGGAGCTTGTGGTAATATGATGGATAAACAACATACATCAGTATTAGGTAATGGTTATGAAATAATTGACGGTAAAAAAGTATTATGTAATACAAAAGAAAAAAGAGATAAATTAAGAACAACTAAACAAAAACTTCATCGAGAAAGAATGGGAACACCTAAAACTATTCAAGATGGAGATAAAATAATAAGATGTAATACAGCAGAATTAAGAAAAAAATACAAAGATTATCCAAATCTCCAAAAATACGGACTTCATGGGACAACATTACATCAAAGATATAGAATCCCAGAAGATTTAATTTATAGTTTATTTTTAGATTAAAATATATCTAATATATAAATATAAATGGATAAATCTCCTCCTAAAGTATTTAAAGTAAAAGATCCCGACCCCGATGATCGATTCACAGATATTCATCCACATTTACCACAACCACCATCATTACTATTAATAGTGGGTTCAGTGAAGCAAGGTAAATCCAATTTATTAGTCAATTTATTATGTAATCCGGAGATGTACAAAGATAAGTTCGATATTGTTAAGATTATATCTAATACTTTGAATGCTGACCCTAAAGGTAAATTAATGAATAAATATTTTGATTGTGAAGACCATTACACTGATGAAATGGTTACTGATATAATTGAAGCTCAAAAGAAATATGAAGATTTCGAAAGACCTACGGTAGCATTAGTTTTAGATGATATTTTAACAAAAGATTTTAAGAAATCTAATGCTGTAAGTTTTCTAGCAACAAGATTTCGACATTATGGTATTGGATTACTTGCATTCACAACTCAATCATTTCGAGCTGTTAGTGGGTTGATTCGAAATAATGCTACAGATGTAATTATTATGAAGCAACAAAATACAAAAGAATTAGAAAAAATTGCTGAAGAATATGGAGACATGTTTCCAAATATATTTATGGATTTATATAAGAAAGCGATTGAAGATCAACCTTTTTCATTTTTATATTTAGATATGCAGACGAATCCAGCAACAGCATATATTCGATTTGAAACTAAAATAGCTGACGGAGATAAAAAATTATTTTAATTTTAATTAATTTTAATTATATATAATATATATAAAATGGATTTATACGGATCTGGAGCATCTATCGCACAAGTTAATTCACAGACAGCAGAAACGAGAGCTTTGAACCAAGCAACACAAGATTTTAATAATTCTCTCGCAGAGCAATTAGATCAAGCAAATCTCGAACAAGATGAAGACAGAAAATCAACTCTACAAAAGAATATTACGAGTGGTGCTACTGCTGGAGGTAAATTAATTCTTAAAAAAGAAATTAGAAAAGGAGCAGCAAAGGGAGTTTTAGGTGCTGGAAAGTTTGTTAAAACTACAGCAGCAGAAAGATTTGCAAAAGAAAGTGAATTAGAAGATTTAGGAGATATAAGAGATGTATATGCTAGTGGTGCTAGACCTCCATCACCCGAATTAGGAGTAAGACAGACATTACAAGAAGGAGAACAAGTTACGGCAGAAGCTACAGATGAATTAGGAGCAAGTGTAGATGTTGCTGGACGCACAGCAACAGAAGGGATAGAAACTGGTACAGAAGCACTAGCAAAGAAAGCAACAGAAGAAGCAATCGAAAAAACTGGACTTAAAACCGTTGGAAAATTAGCAACTAAAGCAGCAACTGTAGGGAAATTGGGTGTTGCTGGATTAGGTGGAGCTTTAGATATTGGGGCGGATGTTAGTAGAGTATTAGAAGGCAAGAGTGGTATGGATGTTTTGGGAAGCAATAGTGCTTCAAGAATTGGAAATCTTTTGAATATTGCTGGTAGTGGTCTAGAAGTTTTTGGAGTAGCAACTGGAGGTATAACTCCCGTGAGTCTCGCTGCTGAAGGATTGGGAGCTGTTCTAGGATTAGCTGGTGCTATTACTGAAGGTGTAGGAGAAGAAGAAGCATCAGCAGATAAGAAACAAACCGCAGAAACAGATATCACATCTCAAGCTAGAGGAGAAAGTGTTGCTTCCCAAATTACACAAGCGGTTGGACGAACACAATAATTTTTTTATTTTTTTTAATTTATTTATTAAGATTTATTTTATATTTATATATTATAAAATGAGTTCTTATTGGAGAAATGATGATAAGATTAAAGTTTCGCAGACACAAGTTTCAGTCCCTTCGACTAATGGATTATCATATACCAGCACGGCGGGTCAAAGTGGTCGAAGAGTAGATTTTGAAATACCTTCAACAGTTAAGTTTATGGATGGTAAAAATAGTTATCTTCAGTTTGATGTTAAAGTCGCTCTTCCGGCTGGTCTCTCTCCCACACGCCTTCATTTAGATCCATTTATCGGTGGTCAATCAGTAGTTAAAAATCTTCGTATTTATTCGGGAAATCGAGCAGTTCTTTTAGAAGAAATCAGTGATTACAATGCTAAAGTTCAAATGCAATATTCCTATAATCAAGATGATAGCATGAAAAAAATGAGAGCATTGAAGGAAGGATCATTAGTACCCACAGTAGAAAATCGTGGGACATTAGGCACATCAGTATCGAATAATATTGATTTATCTTCTAACCCATATTACTCACCAGTTGGTACTGTTCCGGCGGGTCGTGATTGGGGGACGGCAGATGATTTCCTAACTGCTAAATTATCACTACCGATTCACTGCGGTCTTTTTGCCGATGGTGGATCGAAAATCTTTCCCGTTCTTATGACGGATGGATTATTTGTAGAGGTGGATTTGGAAGACCCAGCAAAATATCTTAAGCAGTTAGATAGTGTTAACCGCAATCGTAGAGTTCAGCAAAATCCAGTATTTCATGGTATAGATGCTGCGGGAGCTAATTTAGGAGTTGATAATGCTAGTGATAGAACTACAATATTTTTAGGAAAACAAAATAATATGATTAGTGTTGAAAATTGCCCATTTGTTAAAGGTGAGAAGATTGGTATTTGTTCGATAGCAAATCCAATAACTCAAGAGTGTTCTTTAACGGTTGGAGGGGCAGTAGCTGTTCAAGTTCATCCCACAATCACTAATATAGAAGTTGATGGAGGATATGTTAAATTAACTGTATCCCAATTTAGAAATAGTAATGTGGGAACTGGTGTAGATGCTACAACTGATAATTTTATTGTATTTAGTGCAGCACTTGATACTAAGCGTGTTCAAGTTGATGACGGCACAACACAACTTTTAGCAGCACAAACGGCTTACGGAGCAACTACAACAATATCCAATGCTCAAATCGTAGTCCAGCAAGTTGGTCTTGATCCACAATATGAAGCGGGTATGATGAAGAGAATGAGAGACGGAGGATCTATAGAGATTGATATTCCTAGTGTTACCAATTACAAACATTCTCTATTGAAGACAAATCGTAATGCTACTGTAAATGTTCCAGTATCGAATACTCGTGCTAAATCTATGATTATTATGCCTACAGATGCAACTGTATTATCTCCATCTGCATTAATGGGTGGAACTCAACTAACATATGAAGAGGAATCTCTCGCCATGGACGGACAACTTCATAGTATTAGAAGTGGTCAGTGTGGTATTATCGATAGATTAACATCCTATCAAATGGTTGTAGATGATAAACTTGTTCCATCAAGACCTATAAATGTATCTAAAATTAATAAAGGTGTATCTATTTCAGCACAACCTCTAATTGAATTAGAAAAGGCATTAAACCAAGCGGGTGTTGTTCCTCGATCATTTGTGGATTACAATCGTAATTTCTTGATTGGTCGAGCATATGCTCTTAATGATGGTGTTGCAAATCTCAATAATAAATCTAATCAACTTCAGTTATTTTATAATGAAACTACCGCTGCCGGAGCAGATCAAGCACCGGAAAAAGATAAACTTCTATTTTGCTTTGTATTCCATATTCGAAGAGTTTCTATTAAGGGTGATTCAGTTTCGGTTACTCTCTAAAGAATAAATAATATTTTCTATGTACTTTTTTAATTTTTTATTTCAAAATTATTTTATATTTATATAATATAAAATGAGTCGCAAGTATCTTAATATACAGCCCAACAATGTTCCCGCTTCTGGTAAGGTTTCATTTGCTCGAGGTAATCCAGTACTTACCGTCACTCTTGGTCGTCAAGATGCGATGTTAGATTTATCAACTATCCGTCTCTCTGGTAATTTTGATGTATGGAGAACTGCTGCTGGTTCTTCAGCTCCGGCAGCAACAGCAAGACCAACTGCTGCTAATTCCCCCGAACTTATGGCTTCCCATAAACTTGGGATTTATGCAGCAATTGATCAATTGGTTTTCCGCCATGCAGAAACTAAACAAGTAATAGAGCATATTCGGCATTACGGACGATTTATGTCTTCTTACATGCCCACTATGGCGGGAACTCAAGACACAGCGGGACATCTTTCTAAAACTGCTTTAATTATGCCTAATTATAATGCCTTCCGTGATAGTGTTATTCGTAATACTCGCAACTCGGTTTTCTGTGTCCCACTTCCAAGTGGTCTCACTCTTGGAGTTTCCAAACTGCCCCTTGATAAAGTCCCTCTAGAAATTGAAATCCACCTTGCTCCAGACAGTCAGTTTTTCTATTCGAGCGATGCTACAACAGCGAATATCTCCAATTGTTTCTATGAGTTAAGTGGTCTTGAGCTAACATGTGAGGTTGATACCGGTGTATCCTCTCCGGATACTGGTGTCTTGGAGTTTAATTCAATTACTTCATATTTCTCAACTCTTGAAGCAAGTAATTCGATCATCAATTTCAATCTTGGTTTATCAAAGGTTTTAGCATCTTTTGTTAATTTTGTTCCGGCTAATTTTGTTAATAATTTGGCTCAAGATGGGTTTTTAACTTATATGCCTACATTGAAACCAAATGCTGCTGGAACTGGAGATGGTGGAGTTGCTAATTTAGAAACAATTTCTTTCCTTAAAAATGGTGAGCGTTTCCCCTCTTCCTTTGAGGTTGAGAGTGTTTATGATACAACTACCAATGCTACAACTGTTGTTGATCCTCAAGTCATTAAAGGTTTCCTTAACTCGATAATTCCAGAGAGCCAACACACAAGAACTTCTGCATCTCCTCTCACGACTAATCGCAATTTCACGGGTAATCAAAACGCTGTAACTGGTTATCGTTTTATCCCCGATACTGGTGCTGTTTATGGCGTTGGTGTATTATATGATATGCTTGATAGTGAGGGTGTGGATTTCTCTAATTCCCAATTCTCTATTCAAATGAAAAACGGGCTTGTTGATGGAAACCCGATCTCGGCATATTTATTCATTAAATCTAAAGTTGTTGTTGCATGGTCATCACAGAAGGGCGTTCAAGTCGTAATGTAAATATTAAATATTTTCTATGTAATTTTTTTTTTATAGTTTTATTTTTTAAAGTTTTATATATTATAAATATATAAAATGAGTACAGACGATCGCATCCCCGAACTTATTAGAATTGGTGCTATTCCTAGTGAATATGGACAAAAACTTCATACAGATGTTATTGATCCAGTTACCTTCTCACAGCGTAGAGTTAGATTTACTCTTTCTCGTGTAGCTGGTTTCCTTCATTCGAACTCAAAAATTACTCTAGCAGTTACGCCCCTTGCTACTGTTGCTAATGGTTTTTTTCCAATAAATGTCGGTATTTCTCAATTGATTCAAAATGCACAACTTACAATTGGAAATGAGACAGTTTGCTCGATTGATGATTATAATCAGTTCCATGCTTACCAATCATTATTTATTAGTAATGAAGATAATAAAGAACGAGAACAATTTATATCGCAGAGATGTATTTCTCATATGCCCGTATATGATGATCGCACTGCTGGAGTTGCTGATAAACCCCCTAACTCTGCTAAAAAGATTGGGATTGATGTTGGTCGTAATCCAGTTGTTCCCGCTGCTGGTGGAGCTGGAACATTTCAACTATTACCATTTACTAGTATTGATGGAACATCTGCTCAAACTATTAGTCAAGCCCCAGTATATTCCGTATATTTAAGTGATTTATTCCCATTCCTTAAGTTCAATCAACTCCCTATGTTTATGTTAGATCAAGAAGTTCATATCGATTTAACTTTTGTAGATGCTACATCTTCATTATCGGGTGCTGTTCAGTCTCAAAGGATATCTGTAAATAACGCTGATGCCGATGATTTATCTTTTAATGTAAATGAAAGTGAATGTAAGCTCATCTATGATAGTATTACTTATGATGGAGATATCATGGATAAATATGCCCAGCAGAACCCGAAATTGACTTTCCAGTATGCCGACTACCGCCTCACAAAGAGGACTGGTGTGAAGAATGGTGCTGTTACTGATGATTTTGCAAGTGTGGTTTTGCCTATTGGTGGTAATGGTCGCCTCTGCTCGAAGGTCATTTTTGGTCTTCAATCGAACGCAAACTTTATAGGGAAATCCCTTCTTAATGGAACGACTGCTTTTGGTGATAATGGATTAGCATACAATCTTTTATATAATGATAGATTTGAGTTTTCGGTTGATAGGACTAATTCTGCTCTTCAGTTTGCTACCACTCATGCAGCAGAGGGTCGTGTTCCTATGGTTACTCATGATGAAATTGTTAAGAGGTCGGGTACTAGTAGTATTACCGCCGAAACATTAGAGGGTTTGTCTCAAGCTTCTAAAACTACGGGAATTGAGGAATTATTTAGATGGAACTCCATTCGACCGAATAAGGGTGAGAGAATCAATAACAAGGGTATGGATCTACATTATAAGATTCCTAGTGGTCTAGGTGATGGTACATATACTCTCCGTGTTTATGTTGAACTTCTTAAGGTTGCTACGATCGAGAACGGAATGTTTAAATGTTATTTTGCATAAATAAAAATCTAAATATATAATATAAATGAATTGTTTTAAAAATAAATGTGAGAGATGTAAAAAATATAGTGATAAATGTCATGAATATAGAAATAAATATTTGAAACAAGAAACTAAAAATGATGAACTAATGGAAATGATTGATAGTTTAGTTGAAACACAACTTAAGATTGTTGAATATATCGAAAGTAAAAAAGTGTCTGGGGTAAATATCAAAAAAATAACTACTAAGAAAAGTGATTGAGGTGAATGATTTTAACAATTTACCCCAGACACTTTTCATAATCTATTTTTTTCGTTTTTTATAATAATAAAATAATCTATTATTATAATATAAATATGAAGATTGAAAGTATTAATCCAAATGAGGATATTTCGAAAGATCGTCCCCAACTTAAAACAAATACAGTAAAGCAATATGTAATTAATCTCAAGAAATTACAAAAGATATATGATACTGATGGATATGATTTCTTAAAAAAACCCGAGGATGTGATGGATAAAATAAGTGATTTACATTATTTAAGTCAAAGGAATATATTGAATGCTGTTATTGTGTTGTTAATGGCTTTGAATCATGATAATAAACATGATAAATTACTCGAAGAATATGGAAAATTAAGAGATGAATTAAATGATAAATATAGCGATGAGCAAAAGAGTGGAGTTATAAGTGAAAAACAATCTAAAAACTTTGCTACAACTGAAGAGATATTTAACATGATTAATAAGATGGCGGATGATTTGAAACCTTTGAAAAAGAAATCAAAGGATGATATTACTAAAAAAGAAATGCAATTATTACAAGCTTATGTACTATTTAATATATATGCTCGAATGCCCTTTAGAAATGATGTAGCGGGTATGAGTGCAATAACTCAATCCCAATATAAGAAATTAAGTGATAAAGAAAAGAAAGAAAATAACTATTTAGTTGTACCATCAAAAGGGAATATATATTTTGTATTAAATAAATACAAAACAAGTAAGAAATATGAGGAGTTAGATTTACCAATCGAAGATAAACATTTAAGAAAGATATTAAGATATTATTTGAAAATGAATGGAATGGGTATATTATTTAAAACATCAACCGGAAAACCATTAACAAGAATAGAATTAAGTAAAGTATTACTTAAATATAGTGAAAAATATATGAATAAAAAAATAAGTACAACATTATTAAGAAAGATTTATTTATCGAGTAAATATGGTAATATGAAAGAAGAACTTGAGAAAGATAATAAAGTCATGGGACATTCGAAGCAAGTTGCTCTCGATACTTATGTGAAGAAAGCTCAAGATGATGAATAATTTATTTATATTTTGCTTGCAATTTTTTAGCAATACTTACTTCCCTTTGAAGTTCTGGATCACCAGCAAAATCCATATCTAAATAAGAATCAATTGCTCTTTTAATTATTTTTTTTTGTGTTTCTGTAAAACTCATACTACCTTTTTTAAGTTTATCTATAACAATTTTTATTGATTTAATTTCTCGATTGTTTCTATCTTCTGCTGATGCTTCTTCAAGGATTTCTTTAAAACCCACTGCAATATCTTTAAAAACAGTTATAATTTCCTTTTTATCTTCTTTCTTTGCTTTTTCAGTCCCAACACCAATAGAAGCCGTTTTAGGTTTAGGTTTCTCTTCTTTCTTCTTTCTTTTAGAGATTACCCTTTGAAGTGCTGCCCCTTGTTTAACGCCCTCAGCTTTAATTTTATCTTCTTTTTCTTTCTTCTTCATATCTCTTTCTTTCTTCGCTGCTGCTTTTTCTTCTTTAGTTTTAGGTTTTGGTAATACTTTATCTACTTTCTTCATATCAACTTTTGGTCTTCTTTTCATTTGTACTTTTGGTATTAATGCTTGTTTTTCATGATCTACCATATATCCATTCTTTTTAACGAGATTCATAATATCTTCTCTTTTCGCACCTTTAGGGATTTTAATCGATACTAATACATTATGAGCTTTAATCAGTTTTCTAATTTCGGGGGTCGTAAGTTCTCCTTTCATTTTTCCGGTTTTATAAGGCATCCTTTAAGTATAATATATAAAATAAAAAAATATGTTATATTATAAATTAAAAATGTTAATTGATAAATCACATTCGAAAAAAGATATCATCGCTTTGTTTCGAAAATTGGGTGTAGTAATAGACGATGAATTACCAAAAGGTAATATAGTTAGTGATATAGAAAAATATTTTAAAGATGTATCATACAATGATAAAATTAAGAATTGTACAGAATTAAAAGAATATTTGAGAAAATCTAGTCCAAAACAAAGACCAACAACACAACAAAAAAAAGAGATTATGTTTATTGCAAAAAAGATAATCAAGTGGGCAAAAAATGATTATATGTTGGATATGAATACATACAAGAAAATTAGTGACCCTTATGATGATATTATGAGAATATATATGTGGGGAGATTTATCGAGTGTTAGAAGAGCTTGTCGATTATATAATTACAGTATTTATTGTAAGGATCATGTTAATCCAATAATTAGTGAAGAAGTTGAAGAAGAATTAAACCAAAACAAAATAATAAAACAACAAATAATATATAAATTAATTATAAAAAGAAGTACTAAAGAAAATCCCATAACTGTAAGATTTGATTAAAAAGTGTCTGGGGTAAATCTTAAAAAATAAAGAAGTTAATCGATCTCTTAAGAAGTATTATTTTCAACATTTACCCCAGACACTTTTTAAGAAATGCGTTTTCTTCAAAATTATTTTCTATGTTATAAGTATAATAATGGATCATACAAAAAAAAGAAAAGATTTAAGATTTGGATTTAAGAGTGAGGATGATATTCATTCAATTCTAGAGAAAGAGTTTGGAAAATTATTCAAGTCTTCACTGAATCCCGAAATGGGTAAATATTATGAGTTCGATAAATATAATGAAGAATATTTCATCGAAATAAAAACAAGAAGAATAAGACACGATCAATATGAAAGTTTATTTTTTGGGAAAAATAAATTAATTAAAGGCGACGAATTATTAAAAAAATCACCACATTTAAGAATCTTTTATCTATGGAAATGCAACGATGGTATTTATGGCTGGGAGCATAGAAGTACTGATTTTGATACATGTAAAAGAGGAAGATGTGATCGAGGTAAAGATGAGTTTGATGATTGTGTAGATATAAAACAAATTAATATTAAAGATTTAAAAAATCTCTTAGATAATATAAATGGTTGAAAAAGTTAAAATTACATATCAAGGTAAATCGAGACAAGTTCCAAAAACCTATGTTCAAGGTTTAAAGGGAAATGATAGAAGGAAACAAATTAAATCTATTTTTGAAGGTACATTTCGACCAAAAACAAAAGTAGAACCAAAAAGATCAAGTTGGACTGTTAAGTTCAATAAAAAATATGGAAAAGAATTAGATGAAATGAAAGGCGGTCGTTCAAAAAGAAATATATCTAAAGTAACTGGAATACCTTTTAAAGCTATAGATGAAGTATTTAAGAAAGGTGAAGGAGCATATTATTCAAGTGGTTCTCGTCCTAATCAATCCCCACAATCTTGGGCATATGCTCGTGTTTATTCCTATATTTTAGGTGGTAATGCAAGAAAAACAGATGCATCAATTACAAAGAAATATAATGTTAAGTTTTCTTCTTCATAACTAAATAACCATTCGAATCATCATTATCAATTATTTTAAGTTTAAGTAATCCAAATAAACAAGAGATGAAATATTCATGATCACTTCTTCTTATTGGTTGTTTATTCAATTTTCGATTATACATAATATTACAGAAATGATTTAATGTAAATATGATTTGTTTAATTTTAAAGTTTTCTTTCATAGATTTCAATATTAAGTATTCGCCTTGATATTGATATCGATTAAATGTTTTCTTTTTAGTTAATGGGAATGAGCTAATTAATAATCCTTTGTAATATAAATTAAGTGATCCATCACATCCATTATAAATAGTCATTTTGTCTATATTAAGTATAGATATTATTATATTTAAGTATTAATAATCCTTTTTTATACTTTTAATCTATTATTATGTCTTAAATAGTGATTTAAACAGTATATATTTTAAAATATATACTTCTTTAAGTGTCATAAATGGTATAATATTACATTTATCGATAATATTAAGTAAAATAATAGATTATATTTAAGATTTTCGTTCATTTCTCAAAATTATTTTCTATGCTATATTATAAAATGGATAGACAAAAACTATTTAAAAAAGTAATGATTAATAATATAAAGGAGAATAAAATGAGTGATAAGAATATAATGCAATTTAAAGATTTCAAAGGTAAATCCAATTTTCAAGCTTTTGTAGATCCTTTTACAAAAACAAGTAAAGAAGAAATCGAATACATGATTGGTAATAGTCAATCGAATAAGAATTATTATTTTGAATGGACTAATGATAAAAGTTTCGTTAAACCTTATTATGATGTAGATATGTTCTATACTGATAAAGACGAATATAAAAAGAATATTGATATTATTTATGATGAAGTAAATGTACTTCTTAAGAAATTATATCCGGAGACTGATATTGCTGTTTGCTCATCTCATGGTGAAAAAATGAAAATTAAAAATAAAACTGTATATGAAGTTATAGATGGTAAGAAAAAAAAGAGAGGAGTTAAAACTATCGAAATTAAGGGATATGCAATCTCATATCATTTTGTTATGTGTGATTATCATACAACAATCCCAGAATTAAAAGAGTTTAATGAAAAGAATAAATTATATGATATTAAGTTTAAGAATACAGATGAAAAAATGTTCGATAATGGTGTTTATCGTGATGGTGGTAATATGAGATTTATTTATTCATATAAGCCTAATGATCATCGACAAAAAATCCCAGTTAATTACAAAGATAGTTACAATATTACTAAACATGTTATTCAATCCACGGATGCAACCAATTATTGGAAGCGTCCAATTCCAAAAGAATCGCCACCAGTATCTCCAACTACTAGCGATGATGAAGAAGTAAAAGAAGAAGTAAAAGAAGTACAAGAAAAAGAAGAAGAACAAATAGAGTTTATTCCTCAAAAAAATACTTATAATGCTGGAGAATTACAAGAAATTATTAATCTTTTACCGGAAGAATGTTATGAATATGATGATTGGATTAAGATTGGAATGGCTATTTGTAATATCACAGATGGCGATGATATTGGTTTAGGTATTTATGTAGATTGGAGTAAGAAAGATGAAGAAAACTTTGATTATACAGTTATTCGAAGTAATTGGAAAAGATGGAAGAAAAGAACCGGCAATAAATTAGGATTAACATTCTTAAGAAAACTAAAAGCTAAATATCAACCTAAAAATCTACAATCACTTCACGGTGTTTTTGCTAATGCTTTTGATAAAAATGAGAAACTAGCTAAAATAGAAATGTTGAAAGAAATGAATAATCGAGTAATTTTTGTGAAAGAAACTGGAGATTATATTATTCTTGATAAGAAAATTATTAGGAAAGAAAACGAAGAATTAATCACCATGCCTTGTTGGTATCTTAAAACTGCAACAAAAACTAAAGATCATTTCCTAAAAGAAAAGTTTTCACATACTTATGAAGATGAAGATGGAAAATTAAAAAATATTGCTATTGATCCATTTAAGTTATGGTGTGAATGGATTGAACGCCGAGAAGTTAGGGCAATTGGGTTCGATCCTAGAAATGATTCTAATAGTGATTTGTTTAATCTATGGAATGGATTTAATATTAGTAAAGAAATAGCTGATTCATATGATGAAAAAGATGCTCAACCAATTCTCGACCATATTAGAGAGTTATGGTGTAGTAATGATGAAAACGCTTATGAATATGTAATGAATTATTTTGCTCATATTATTCAAAAACCTCATGTAAAAACTGGTGTTCTACTTGCTCTAAAATCGAAACAAGGTGGAGGAAAAGGTATTATTCTAGATAAAATTGCTAACATTATCGGGGATGCACATTACGCACAAAATAGTAATGCTAATTTTCTATTTGGTGATTTTAACGGACAATTAGAAGGAAAAATCCTCATAAATCTAGATGAAGCGTTTTGGGGTGGAGATAAGAAACTTGAAGGAGTTATCAAGAATAAGATTACAGAAAAAAGACAAACAATCAATAAAAAGAATAAAGAAAATTATATTGTTGATTGTTATGCTAATTATATTATCACCACGAACAACGATTGGTTTGCTGGTACAACTGAAGATGATAGAAGGCATTATTGTCTTGAGCTCAATAATAAATTATCGGGAAGAATGAATAAAGAAACATTAAAACATGTTCAACCGGTTTTGGATGCTCCATGCGAAGCATTAGCAAAAGTTTTATA
>Ga0181415_1000204_pt1 | contig 16239 bp, 26 predicted proteins | sample 38SPOviralmetaG_FD_130140 | JGI IMG/M metagenome (GOLD analysis project Ga0181415, IMG submission 130140) | Marine viral communities from the oligotrophic San Pedro Time Series (SPOT) site, San Pedro Channel, CA, USA - 38 SPOT_SRF_2012-12-11 | ecosystem: Environmental > Aquatic > Marine > Strait...
ATCATCACCAAGCACTTCGCCCGCTTCAAGCTGCAGCAATAGCGTCTCTTGCGTCACCGTGCCAGCGGTGTAAAGCTGCAACAACGCTTGAATCTCTTGTGGCTCAAGCCTTGCGCCCATAAAGTCACGATTGACAAGGCTGCTGCCAGCTTGTGACTCCTGCAAGTAATCAGCATGGAACCGCAAACAGTTGTCGATTAGGTCTTGCATTTGCTGCGCCACTACCATCATTGTGCTGTCACCTTGACTGCGGTCAATCCGCTTTGACTCGGCAGTTTCTGCGCTGAGCTTTGCACCCATCACAGCAGCAAGTCCAAGCTCGTTGATCTGCTGAACAATCTGATCAAGCCTGCGGAATTGCGCGTCGTAGCTGTTGCCAGCCGGTTCGATATAGCTTGCAGACGCACCTTCTGGCAATGAAATTGCTTCTCCTGGCCCTGCGCTAACTTCCTCTGCTGATGCGGGAAAGCCAAACAACGCAAGCATCGGTACTGCACTGATGTGCAACTGATTTCCAAGGTCTGACTGCACTTGATAATGCTGCAGATTTAGCTCTGCAATATCAGCTAAGGGTGGGAACGATTCCAAAACGCCAATCCGGTTGGAATAAGCAACGCTGAACGGGATCTCGCTCAAGCTTGTTGTGCCTTCGTCAACAACACGAAAGTCACCTTTTTGATCTTTTTGAAAGATCTCAAATGCGCCAGGGGTTAAGACACGTACTTGCTCGACTTGCTTTTCGCCGTACAAGCCATCGGGCACTACAACCTTTTCAAACAATCGAAGTTGCGTCAGCTTCTGTTTCCCATCAGCTAATTCAGTTCTGAAGCCGAGCACGTCCCTCGGCGTGTATGAAATCCAGTAAGGGCGGCCATTATCGCCAGATTTTGGTGCATCAACAAGAACACCAACGTGGCCGTAACGGATGCAAAGGCGCGATGTGTTGTAAAGCCACGTCTGCAGATCATTGCCCTGCAAATCAACGTCGAATAGTTGTTCGCGGATTTGATCAGAAACATCGTCAAGCCTGACTGGCTTACGCGTCAACATGCCAGCCAACATGCGCTCTAGCCTGATGTAATAAGGCGCTAAAACAGAACGCTGCAGTCTGTTGTCATAAGACTCGTCTAATTCTCTCGGTTCTTGAGGTAAAAATTTGCGGTGGCCTTTTCTGATCTTGTATGTACCACCAAGTAAATGTTCGATTAATCCCCAATGCGGTTCTTGATTAACCCAAGCCGTACTGGGGTCGTTCACCTGAGTGACGTTGCCAACACGTTGGCGACCACCAGAAAAGCCTGAATACACAGTTAAATCCGCCCGATACCACAGTTTAGTAGAGCCTAATGCCAGTGCCCTGTCCAGCACGTTCATACAACGGGTTAAACTCGCTTAAAATTAAGTATCCAAGCCCATCCGTCCAGTGCTCAATGTTGGCTGTTTTGTCAATCACGTAATCTTCAGCACCTTGCTTATAAGTCACGTTTTTTAAAGCTTTTATCGTGTGCTTACAACGCGGGTGCACAAAAAGGCGCATTTGGCCTTCAGCTGTTTTAATCATCCAGTTTGTTGCATTGATTTTGTCTTTTACGGCCCAAGGAGCCCTAGGGCTCACACAGCCAAATCCAAACCGCCTGATTATGTCATGGTCTGTTTTTCCAGCCGACGAAGTTTTTCTGGCTGATCCCGTTGGATCTGGATAAGCAATAATTTTGCGGTCTGGGAATCGTTGCTTAAGCATCGCGCAAACCTCGTCTGTGTTTGATTGCTGCACTGCCAATTCATCCCAAATGTGCAGCGTGTCGCCAACTCTGCTGCCTAAAACTCCGGCCATGATGCTGACGTTAAAGTCAGTTCCCCAATAAATAGCGCCTCCTGTGTCGCTGGCATCATCGCTTATGTTTTCATCTGTAAAGCCTGGATAGACACGACCAGAAAGTGTTTCGAACGAAGCCAAGTACTCTTGGCGAAATGTTCTTTCATCGAGGGTTCGTTTCGCTGCCTCCACTTCCGCTTTAGGCACGTTGCCGCCTTCAAGGGTTGTAAAAGAAAACGTGCGCCAGTCTGTTTGATCTTTGGCTTGCTCCCACAGATCGTGAAACCAATTTAATCCGGCAGGCGTCGTGATAAACCATGCTGGGCCGCCCTGGTCAGACAATGCCGGCCTTAGTACCATTTCCCATGCAGACTTTTTAACGTAGGCAGCTTCGTCAACAACGAGTGAACTTAGACTTACTCCACGAAGTGAGTCTTCGTTATCAGCGCCTCGCAATGCAATTTGAGCTCCGTTAATAAATTCAAGGCTAAGGTCCGATTCGTTTTGCTTTACCACTAAATCTCGTGGGGCCATATCTTTGAGCTGCCGCCACGCAATTTGTTTTGCCATACGGTAGTTAGCAGTGACGTACCAGTTCAAGCTTTCAGGCTTTTCTAGAGCCCAATTAAGAAGACGGGTTATACACAAGTACGTTTTTCCAAATCGTCTACCACTACACAACAACTTAAATCGCTCTTGTGCTTCGTAAACTTGACGCTGAGGTTCCGTTAGTTTGTTTTCGAGTACGTTAACCAATTGTGCAAAGTCTTCTTGACGAAAACAATCGCTACCTTCATCTTCAAGAGTAATCGAGCCTGAAGGAATGGCGGCAAGTATGCTCATTGCTTATCTGCTTTATTTTCTATAAAGCTGTTAAACGCATTTCGTTTTATTGCTTTACGCAACTGTTGTTCTTTTTCGTCTACTAGGTGCATAGACGAAACAAACGTACATTGCGTGATTCCATCTTCGGTTAGGCAGACTTCATATCCTTGCCCATCATTGACTGACCTTAGCTTAAGTGTCATTTTACTATTTTTGCCATTTTTGCCATTGTATTGATGCACCCCAATGCTGCGCTGTATTGGCTGGCTTTTCTTGACTCTTGAGCAAGTGTCGCAAGCTGTGCCATCAAGTCGGCTGTGAACTGACGTCGATCTATGTCCCAATCCTTTGCTGTGACTTCGTTTGCCCACTCTATGTACTTATAAGCCTGCCGTCGGTCTAACCCCCACTCCCGTGCGGCATAAACCACACATTCAGAATTAGGCACGTTACGGGCTTTTAAAGCGGCCATACGTGCGATTCGCCACTCTTTTTCTTTTAATGTGACCCGTTTACCCATCTTTAGCTGACGGAAACTTGCTTGAGCTTAAGTGATTCTGGCTCATAGTCTGGATCTTTGACAAGAGGAATGTCTTTAAACATGCGCCAGTTGTCTTTTATATGAAAATGTGGCCGACCGTATTTGTTTTTAAGTTCTACGATTCCAGGCCATCTTTGTTGTAGTGTTCTTGAGCCATAAGCTCTAGAGTCAAGGTTTTGGTAGTCGTCACTGTTTCCGCCTTTCATTGTCATGGTAGCCATTTTGTCCGATGTTATAAAATAAGTGCCAATCGTGCAATGTTTGTTGGCAAGAGATTGCAAACATAAGTCAACATCTTCGTTCCATGGGCCGCGCCACCTAAAGGGCAAGTCGTTTTTAATGCACATGCATGAGTAGACATGGATGTTTTTTCGGTACGGAATTTTTACGCTGCGAGGGATCGCAAAAAAAGTATAATAAGGGCCATAAATGCCAACGTTTAGCCATCGGTCGCAATGATTTTCAATTAAACGCAGCCCTATACCAGGGTGGATTTGTATTCTACTTTCTCCGTCAAACTTGCGCCAGACACGTATGTTGTCGTCAATACACCAGTGCCGTTTTGAGTTTAAATTGTTGCTGTGATTCCAAATGTAGTTTCGTACCGGAATGCTGCGTTGCCCTAGGTTGCTAAACGGTGTTACTAAATAGTCAGCATCTGGCATACAGTTGCGATAGGCATCAAGGTCTTGAGGCTCGACTACTAATTTAAAATTTACTTTGTGTTTTAAAAGGTTAATTGCAGACAAGCAACAGTCTGGCCTTCCTTTTGATATGACATACAAAGGGTACTTAGGCTGCATCACCGTAAAGGCATGTTTTGCAAGTAGAAATTGACTCCCATGTGTCTGTCGCATGTGCTTTTCTTAGGTCTTGCATAGCCTGAGAGTTCCATGCTTCAAATAATGACATGCTTTTAATATTTCCTAACGCCAAAAATTTACCATAAAGTTTGCAGCATGGGAGGATGTCGCCCTCCGAATCAATAACTAATTGCTTAAAAGGGAAACTGCATGACTGTGGTTTTTCTTGCCTTTTAATAGTAAGCCCTGTGTCTTTACCTGGCACTTCGTTCATAGTTTGAAAAGTTATAACATCGGCTACATCAGTCCATTGCTCAGCAAATAAATCTGCTTCATGTATGTTAGATTTATTTTTTAAGAAGGAAACGCGTACTAACGGGTATGCTATACCACGTTTATTTCGTTCGGCAATCAAAGCCTTAACGTTAGACACGACTTCATCAAATGCACCATTGCGCCGTTGTTTATTGTAAGTTTCTGCGGTTGCTGCATCAATCGAAACAAATATTTTGGTAAGCCCAGAGTCAAGCAGTTCAGTTCTGCGCTTGGCATTAAGCAGGCTGCCATTAGTTGTAAAATAAATGTTTAAGATGCCTGCCTTTTTTGCGTATTTTATTGCTTTGTCAAGCCATCTTACAAGCAGCGGTTCATTTATGTAGTTAAGCTTTAGGCTTGCTGTCCCGATTTTGGCAGCTTCATCAATGATTGCCGCGTACTGATCCCACGTGAGTTTAGCAGTAGTCCTAGCTTCACCAGTGCCATGTATGCAGAACGGGCAGGCCATGTTGCAAGACCCGTTTATTTCAATATCGATTTGTACGGGTGAGACACCAGCTACTTGGTAGCGCTCAGCAATGACCTGTTTTGCTATGTAACGCTGCCAAACTTTCTGGTCTTGATCCGGCGGGCATTCAAGTAAAGCTGATTTGTTGCGGATGTCAAAAAATGGGTCAGTCATTGTCGAGCATGTAAGCAAGGTTTTGAGTTGATTTTCTCTCTTTGATTGGCCACCAGATGCTTTTTGTTTTATCTGTGTGGTTTACGCCGAGAGTTTTGAAAAAGTCTGCTCGATCTTTTTCGTTTTCAAAGCTAACGATAACCTTAATAGAATCGTGAAGAGGCTTAAAGTCTAGGTCTTCATATTCTTCGTCATCAAGGTTAGTAATTTCGTCTTTTGACCTAGAAACCATCAGCAGTGCTTCAAGCTTTTGCTGGTCGTAACCTGTTCCTAACAAGTCGTCGTCCACCAGGATTTTTTTTAGTACGTCTGTTAACTCGCGAGCGTTCGCATCGCCAATGTGCGAAATTTCATTGTCAGCAGTTAAAAGCTTGAGTGCTTTTACGTCATTTGCCTCAAGATTAGTACGCAAGCAAGGGACAGAGGCAAGACCAAGAGATTTTGCTGCATCGACAACACCATGCCCAGCAAGAATCGTGCCATCTGTGGCAATAATGATGTTGCGATAAATGCCGTGCTCTTGAATTGATTTTTTTAGGTGCTCAAGCTGTGACTCTGGATGTGTTTTGTAGTTTTCAGGATGTGGCTTTAGGTCACCAACTGGTACCTGTTCAATTTTTGTGGTTACAAAAGTGTTGTAGTCCAGCAAAAAATTAAGGTCTTGGCCTAAATCCAATTCACTAATCGAACTAATTTCGCTTGCTAGGTTTTCGTAATCCCAAAGTGATTGCTCGGCAATTTTGTTGTCGGCAATGACGTAAGCTTTTTGCTCTGCGGCTGTCAATCCAGCCACGATACGAACAGGAACAGTTTTTAACCCAAGTCTGCGCGCGGCTTCAAATCTACCGTGCCCGGCTAATATCGTGTTGTTGTCATTAATAACAATTGGCTGTGTAAAACCAAAACGCTGTATCGCTGCGACTAAATTCTTAATCTGACTTTCAGGATGCTTTTTTGAGTTTTTTGAATACATCGAAATCGAATCAATGTCCATTTCGCGGGCTTCGATTGCTACTTCAGGCATGTGTTTTTTTCAGAGGTTAGCAGATGAGTCAACAATGCAAGTTGTGTTTGGTTTTGGATTCATAAAATCATCAAAGTCATCTTGATTTTTTTGCTCGTACTTTGATATTGCCAGGTTTTCTAGCAAATCAACTAGCTCAAACAAAAGCAAGTCGTTAGTTTTCTGATTGTGTTGAGTCATGGATTGAAACGATAACAGAAGAAACAATGGCCTCCATGTGGATTCTTGGGATGCCGCTGTATTTGCGAGAAGCGGCCTCGACTGCACTAGTAAAAACAGTCCTGCCTTTTTTTATTTTTTTGTGCAAAACTGTATCACGGATCCAGCAACTAATTGCCTTGTTTTCTGCAGCAGCAAAAGTTTCAATTTCGCTTCTTTCTGCTGCAGAAAAATAGCACTTGATCGGTTTTTTTGTGTCGGTTTTACTAGAAAGGCTCATCAGTGATGTCTTTTAATTTGACAGGGCTGGCAGTAAAGTCGCGAGGGTCTGGCTCAGCAAGAGGTTTTTCTGGGTGATAGTCTTTCAAAAGATTTTGATGCTTGATACCAATGTAGCCTTTAGGGAAAACGTCAGGGTCCACCAATGTATTCAATTTCCAGCTGTCTGGCATGGCGTCCAAATCTTCTAGGCTCCAATAGCCTTGTTTGATGCCATGATGCAATGTTTTTCTTATAGATCCAACATCAAAAGCCTTCTGCATTTTTCCAATAACGCGGATTAAACAACTGCTCCATTGTATACCCTTTTTTTAAATGTTCAACCGCCCACTTGTAAACCGCTTCTTGTTCTGGCTGAGTATGTCTTAGTTTTCTGCATTTTCGTTTGAGTGCTTGAGGACAAAAATCGCGTTTTTTCTGTGGTTTTTGTTTGCCACGTTTGACGTACGGTTGCACTTCAATATTAAAAAACCCGCTGCCTGTGTCAACAATAACGTGCGCGTCTATTTGCTTTTCTTCAAGATAAGCGCGAACAGCCATTACGTTACCAAGAAAACTTTTGTGAAAGATCCAAACAACGTTGTCAAATCGTTGTAAGTGGTCTTTTGTTCGTTGCTTGAATTCTTCTAATTTAATTGGCGAGAGCTGTACCTCAACTGCCAAATGGCCTTTATAGCCGTCAAAGTCAAGAATTCTATGCTGGCCTAACTGGATTTTTTTTTCTACTTGTTTTTTTATTTCTGGGGATTTTGCCGCAAGAAAAGCAATGTCTGGCTCGCGAAAATTTGGATCCTTAATATAACGCGCCATCACTGTTGAAAAAAGATTTGGCGTATTTAGATTTAAAGCAGGTATAAGGTTGCGTTTGCCTTTTGCAAGCTCAGTACAGTATTCGTCATGGCGTGATTCAGTGCTGGCACATTTTGTGTTTTGAGCTTTACCCGGCACATGGGAAAAGCAACACTGTGAGAAAATGTATTGATCGCTTCTGCTAAAAGAAGAGGAACGGCGAAAATGTTTTTCTGCTGGTATTTGACTAGTGTCAAGTTCTTGCAGTATGACTTCAATCGGACGAGACACTCCTGTTTTTTCTTTATCTCGTTCTTTTATGCACTGCACGCAACCAAACTTTTTGCCGCTGAACTTTTTAATCAACTCGTCTTCAGGAAGTTGTTGTAGTAAGTCTTCAATTCGATAAACATTTTTGGTTTTCAGGCAGATCGCTGTTTGGCTCATCAGACGAGACCTTTTAAAGCCGGGTTGCCGGGTTCATCTTTAAATCCGTGCCTAGCGGTAAATACGCGCCCTGCAGGGTGCTTTGACTGATCGTGTGGTGGATCACCCTTCGCGGACGGTTTGAACTGCTCGTAGCGGGTACAGGAAACGCTGGCCCATTTGCCGTTGATTGCTAGTTGTAGCTGTTGGTCAACAACCTCGTGCCCATGCCGTTTCAAAAGCTTCAGCAGCTCATTCATAAGCAAAGTCCAAGCGGTTGGTCCTCTGCTGCCTTTTTTGAGCTTCCAGAACTCTTTGATAAGTTCCGCATGCCTTTCTAAGTCTTTATTTATTAAGTTACTTTTTTTAGTTTTATTAGTATTAGTATTTAAAGAGCCCTGGCGGGCGGCTTGTTCTCCCATTATTTGGCTTTGAGCGCCGATGTAAACCCCCTGGGTTATGGCAGCCTCGACCAGGTACGCCACAAAGTGAGGCATAGCAAGGGTTTCCGGTTTTGTTTCAATTAGTAAATCACCGACAGAAGAGGGTAAAACCACCCTTACTACTAGCGGTTGACCCTTTTCAAAGCTTGGCAAAGTTTTTCACGAGATGGGATTTCGTTTAAAACTTACCATGATATTGTCATTCGGTAAACAAATTTGCTAATGCTTGACGAGATTGAAGGCCTTAAGTTCTTTGAAGACATCCATCGGTATTCTCTTCATGACACCTGGCTGTTGCACAGCGTTACTGGTGTTTTGTCTTTTGACATGAGCCCATTTGTTCAGGCGCGAATCAACGCAACGCGTGATGGAGAAAAAGGGTGGGCTCGAAGAGGACTCACCGTTCATGCAGCTCTTGAGCACCATTTATTAGGCGAAGCACAGGTGAATCCCGATCAATACGAGGAATGGATTAATCCATTGCTCGACAACTGGTTGGTCCAAGACACAAAGCCGATTGCCGTCGAATACCGTCTCTGCGATCCACGCATATCGCTTGGTGGATCCTTTGACTTTTTGATTGAGTACAAAGGCAAAATGATTCTTGGTGATTTAAAAACTGTCGGATCAGCAAAGGCTGTTGAATCGCGTAAAGCTGCTACAGCACAACTTGGGGGCTATCTAAACATGCTGAACTATCACCACCCAAAACTTTGGATCGATAAGTGTGTGACATTAGTGTCGGGTCCAGGAGCAGCAAAAGTAATCAGCTCAGAGCCTGATGAATGTACTAATGCCTGGGAAGAGGCTTGGGGCAGGTATTCAGTACATCTTGAAGTTAAGGAGCCGTTTTGATGCTGGACCAAAGGTCGATTGACTACATCGCTGAACGGATTAGGCAGCTACGCCATGATGATCCGGTTTACTGCAATCAATGCCAAAAAGAGTTCAAAGACCAGTTCGGTAGTTTTGCTTCACCTGGCTTGAAATGGAATACAGAAACATGGTCTTTTTGGCTTCATAAATGCGGAACGTGGCGAGTAGAACAAAAAAGAACTGTTAACAGAGATAAGCCTCGGTGGTAGGTGGTATACAAGTTACTGGTTTTGGTATACCATAGTTATGTCAACAACCCCAAGGCATTTTCAAATGGCCACCGATCAACAAATCTCTGACCTTAAGGCTCTTCTCGACCACCTCGAAACCGAATACGCACACAGCATTGCATGTGGCGATTGGAACGCTTGTTCAATCGCCAAAGGTAAGGTTGCCAAGGTCCGCAACCGCATCGGCAAACTCATCAAGGTCCGCATGGGCATGGCCTGATCCTTCGGTGGTATACAGGTTCAGTGCTTTGGTATACCATATCTACATCGACAACCCCACTCCACTCAAATCATGAATGCTCAAGATCATCTACGTAAAGCGCTCGAGGCTCACTACATAGCCGCACACGAGTACTGCACCGACGAACCCCTTACCGACGAAGAGCTCAACAAATTTATTGAAAAACGCCTCGGCGCGGCTGAAGACATGTTTGCTGATTGGTTTTCAGAAAACCACCAATGAACATTTTTTATACCGACACAAATCCTTGGGTATCTGCCCGCACCTTGTGCGACAGACACGTTGTAAAGATGCCAGTCGAAACAGTTCAGATGCTTGTTTCGGCTTTGAACCGACACGACATTGAACATCAGGTTCTTACAAAGGCTGGTAAATTGCACAGAGGTGGCTACAAACATCACCCTTGTACTGTTTGGGCAGGTGATTCACGATCAAACGCTAACTGGCTTTTACGCCACGGGTACAGCCTGTGTCACGAGTATTTTCGGCGCTATAAGCGTGTACACATTGCTTACAAGCAGCTAGGAGAATTTCATCGTGAGCTGTTTTGGCTCCGTGAGGCTGGTTTTACAGAGCCATACCAGGCAATGCCAAACGAGTTAAAAGTCCCTGGTGATCCAGTCGCTGCCTACAGGCAATACATGCAATACAAGGTCAACAACAAACCATCTGTTTTTACGTGGCGCAAAGCGCCACATCGCAAACCTATCTGGATCAACTAATGCAAGCAGTTCAAAACCTGGCCAAAGAGATTATGGAAATTAAAGCCAAGATGCGCGATTTACAAGATCAGCTTGATATGAAGCTTGATCATTTCAACCGTTTTGTTTGCATGGGCAAGGTTGAAGATTACAAAACAGAGGACAGCGCTTTTTTGCTTGGTTCGATTCGCGTCAAGTCCGTACAGACTCGTCGATGGTCATACAACAAAAACACCATGTACCAAGTCAAAAAAATACAGGAAGAGGCACAACTTTTAGGTTTTGCCGAACTCAACACGACCACATCCTTCAGATTCACGAATGTATCAGATGCAAGTTAAGTTTGACGTTATTGGGCGCCCAGCTCCTCAGGGCAGCAAAAATCAGTTCGGTGCAGAGGCTAGCCAGTTTGTTAAACCGTGGCGTGTAGATGTGAAGTATGCTGCCGCAAAAGCTGTAGGGCCTGACTGGGACACCAAAAAGGCTGTTGCGGTTGACATTACTTTTAAGTTTTTACAACCAAAAAGTCACTTTACTTCCAAAGGTAAACCCAGCAGTAGCTGGACGCAGTTTCCTATTGGCCGAAACAAAGGTGACATTGACAAGCTTTGCCGCAGCACGCTTGATGCTTTAACAGGCGTGCTGTTCGACGATGATGCTCAGGTGGTATATCTCATTGCAAAGCGCCAATGGGACAGTACCGCTGGCGCTTCTATTTCCATTTGCCATCTCTGACTAATGAATGAATTTGCCAAGTTTCTCGATACAGATAAAAACTATCAGTTGATAGTTACTCGACACAAAAAAGTTCATGACGAGGCCAGGGGGCTTGGTTATGAAATTATGCGCGAAGCTCGCAGAGTAAACGGTTTGCTACTGGCAACCGATTTACTAATTGAAAAGCTTTGTAATCACGAAGAGATCGAAGACGGCGATACGCGCGACAAAGAACTAAAGATTCTTACAGGCAGCGACTCAGAAAGTTGGTATTCAGTTGTAAGTTCTACCCTCGATTTACTGAGAGACCAAATCGTTGATCAGTGTTCACAAGTTGTTTTGGCGCAGAGCAACTATATGAAGGCAAAAGAAAGTGCATCGCAGCATTGCTCTAGCTTGATTGCCGCTAGAGACGAGGCAGAAAAACGCTTTAAAAAAGAGCAATCTGATAAAGCCAAAAAATAGGTATACAAGCGCACTGTTTTGGTATACCATATTCATGCCATAAGCCGGATGCATGGCCCGGATTCTCGGCCCTGAGACAAGAGCAGGCGCCTGGCTTTACCTCCTCAGTCGTGACCAGTAGCTCACGGCAAGGGTGCCAAATCCAAAAACCCTTCATCATGATCAGCGTTATCCACAAACAGCGCCCAGTTTTACCAGGAGAGCAGCCGCAGCCAAAGCCACTTACTTGGAACAAGCCAGAGCCAAAGCTACCCAAGCTTTAATGGTATACAAATCAGCTGATCTGGTATACCATAGTTCTATCGACAACCCCACAATGGATTTTCACAACACATCTCTGGCTCTTAATGAATGGCTCGAATGGACCGAGGACTACATTCGCAAGCCCGAACCCGTCAAAGCTCATTACTGCGAGGCAAAAAACCCTTCTACCAATGAGGTGGTCTGGGATGACCTGCTGTACAGCGACGAAGACAAAATTAAACGGCTTGAAGACGCCTACAACTCTGGCCTGATCCTGGTCATCAGCCCCAAGGCCGAAACAATATACGAAGCCTAAAAACTCTTTTTAAAAAATTCTCTACAAACAAATGACTATTACAGCAGACCAGTTAACCCTTCAGACCAGACAGTTTGAGACTAACCAGATCGTTTATTCAAGCTTTGGTTACGACATGACCATTATTGAGTTTTATCTCATCGATCGAATGACCAAATCAAGCGTATGGCTTCGCCCGATTGGACGCATTGTTAAAAATGATGATGGCAGAGGCGACGGGACTGCCGAGCCAAGCCTTGAGTCCAAAGCAGCCGACAACCTGGTTTTTCGCAAGCGCATTCAGCACAGTTGTGATGGATGTCAGTACATTTCTGACAGTATTAAGTCCTTCTCAATCTGGAATGGGCGCCCTCAGTACCACAACACCTGGGACTGATGGCTGCCGGGAAACCTGATGCCTGTCCCCACAGGCTGTAAGCCATACAACACCTGCAAAACTCTGCAGGAAAAGCAAGGCGGGAGGGGTCCCGGATTTACTCCCGGCACACATTTATTCATTCGCTTTTTTTATTCATGGCAAACGAACTAGCAAAATCACTTTGCGGGTTTTACGCAGATGTTGGCATCATTCAGCAAGGCGCTAAAAGTAATTATGGTCAGTTTGCCGATTTGCCAACTGTTCTTTCGACGGTTTTACCTGCTCTTGCAAAACACAACTTGATTCAATCGCAAACCTTTGAGCCAGGGCCAGAAGGCACAACTATTCTCGTGACAACACTAATGCATGTTAGTGGCGAGTCGATTGTGTCCCGGTTGCCATTAATTACAAATCGCAACAGCAACGCGATGTTTGCTCTTGGTGGAGCAATCACTTATTTTCGTCGTTACACACTGCTTTCAATTCTTGGCTTATCCGCAGATGTTGAGGCAGACTTAGAAGATTACCAAGAACCGGTTGACCCTGCACCCAAAACCACAAAGTCTGAAAAAGTCATCTCGGACCCACCTATTAAAACCCAGCCGCTAGAAACCAGTAAAGGGCCAAACGGTGAACCGTCAGAGCGAGACAAAGTTATCGATAGCATTAAAAAGCTGCCGAACGAACAAGCTCAAGCTGTTATCAACGCCTTCAAAAAACAATTTAAAATTAGTGGAGCCACCGTTGCCAACCAAATTACACTCAAAGACCATGCACTCTTCATCCAGCAATTCATCAAAGCTAACTCCAAGTGAAAACATTAGATGTGCTGTAGAACACCTACGCGCAGTTGCCGACAAAGACTTTTCACATTTGTATTTTGAAGCACACTACGCACGCTGGAAGGAACAAACTCTCATGGCGCATACAGTTAAGATCGCTTTACAGATCCTCAGCTGTCATCCGCAAACGGCTCGTTCTTTGCAACCCATTTCAACAGAACTACTTGATGTCTCCGACAATAGAGATCTCAAAAAAGAATTTAGGCATCTGGACGCATGACATACAATGTGCGCAGGTTTTCTTTGACCAGAAAGAAGCCGAAGATGCCGCTGAGGTTCTCTCGCGGATGGTTGGATTTGACCTTTACCTAAAGCAAATTGACTGATTCCCACACCGACAGAAACCGAGATGTTTTCACAACTCGTCTGCCTGACGAGCTTTCAGACAAGCTTCGTCATTACATGAATGATCGAAAGGTTACGGCCTCAAAAGCGATCAACACAATCCTTACTAAATTTTTCTACAACACCTAAAAATGGCAACCCCTTTATTCAAAGCAAAATTTCGCATTGTTGAAAACAGCAAGGCAGAAAAAGAAACCGATCCGACTCACAAAATTCCGATGCAATTTAGTTTGGTTGATGCACGTGCTGCAGCGCAGTATCTAATTGATATGGCAAACAATGCCGAAAAAGAAGGTACAACAGTTCGCCAGTACAAAAGCCAATCTGACTACGTTGAGGTTCCAGGTATTACCTGCTGGATGAGCATGTGGGACCAGGCCGGCAGCTGGGCTCCTATGCCGCCAAAAGATCAAACTCAACAAACTGAGAGGCGCAAGGCATTTGCCACCATTGACGACTTAGAAGAAAGCGGAGATATACCTTTTTGAGGTCTGGGGCGTCAGATTTAATCTGTGTAAGTCCCCATGCTTGATGATTCTGGTTCAGGCACTTTTACTTGATCTCCAATCCAGTGCAAGTATGGGCCAATGTTTACCTCTGGCTTTTGCGCGGTGTACCAGCGAAAATCACAACTGTTGCAATGACGACGACGCACTGTTTCGTAAGGGCCGTCAACAGTTTTTTTAGTCGTCACGACGTGGACTCTGTATGATCCACACTTTGGGCATTTCATTCTGATTTGTCTGCTCAAAAATTTTTTTGCGTTGAGAAAGCCTTTTAAAGTTTTTGCTTGCCTCCAGAAAGTACGGCATCAAGCAAGGCAATATGGCCCACAGCCTGTTTAAGCAATTTTGTACTATGCCACTGCTGACGTGCCATAGCAACACAAAGACGTGACAACACATCAATGTTGTCGCAATCTTCAATTTCTCTAATGCTGCGCTCAAGGGTTAGCTCTTCTTCAAGGCTTGGTTTGACTACCATCCATTCCATTGATGGATCGTAAGAGTCGTTTTTCGGAAGCATAAGGTTGCTCCGTTTTGAACCGTATGTAATCACCTATAGCCGGAAATAACCAGTCTTGCACTGGTAAACAAGCCTGCCAATTCACGGGTTGAACACAGTTCATAACAACTGTTGTCCAAAAAGCACTGATATAACCCCAGTTCATCGATCCACAAATACAGCCCAGCCGCTTGCTTCACCCTCTATAGACCAACGTTGATAGAAGGCAGGACGCGACATCCTGATCAACTCACCAGATTTTGTGGTGTCATGGCCGCCATGATCCATGTCTGGCTTGCCCATGGGATCCATGGCAATGAAGTCGTCCTTGTCGTATCCCATGATTACGCTCCAATGACCACAGCCTTCGCTGTCGCATACTGCTGGCTTTCCTTTTGAGAAATCACCTTTATGCAACCAGCCAACCATTAACGGTCTGCCAGCATCAATTTCAATTTCAATATCCTCTACTCTTGTGTTTTTGCGGAACTCAGCGTCAAGGCCGAGTGATCTCAACGCAGACACTTGGGCATGAACTTCGGTTGTGTCACCAAATTTTCGGCGTACATGTCGATAAGCGTCTTGGCTTCTTACGCCATGGTGGAACGCCACAACCATTGCAGCCGCTGCATCAAAACACTCTCTATAGCCATAGCCGGTAAGGCTATCCATTTGGTTGTAATACGGGACGCCGTAAACCTCTTGATGGATGCCACTAGCCTTCCACATCTCAAACCATTCAGCCTCGTCGTCTAATAAATCTTGGTCAATGGATTTTTCTAGCTCTGCAATCGCAGCTAGCTGATGGGGATCACCTTTTTTGAAGAACTGGAAAAACGGAAGGAGTGATAAGCCCACAACAATTACGACCCAAACCCACATTTACTTCTCAACACGTCCTCCAGGGAAGAGTAGATCTTGCACATACTTGCAAGCCACATCGTCTAGCTGGTTGTCTGTCTGCTCGCTGATCTTGATCAAGCAGTCAAGTAGCAGCTGTTTTACGGCCTTTGATTTGATGAAGCTAAACAGGATTGGCTTTAGAAGTAAAACCATGACAGCACTGTGTGTGCCGAAAGTCTAAACGCGGTTTTGATGACCCTCAAGCCTTGCAACATTCTGCTCTAGGTCTGAGATCCGAGCGAATAGCTCCTGATCCCTAACCCTCAGATCAGCGTGGAGCACATCCATTCTGGACGCTAAATTATCGACAGCTGAGGTCAAACGCACCAACGAATCCCTTCCATGCTGATTTTCACGATTGGCGCCTTTGATGCCAGAAGCGGCAACGCCTATTGACGCACCAGCCACAGCAGCCCAGATTTCAACCACCATTCGACCTCTAGCTTGAACTCATCATGGCAGAAGAACAGGGCAAACAAGAACAAGAACATGACAACTCACGCCTAGGCGATGTAATCAAAGTTGTCTTGCTTGCTTGGGCAATGGCAATACTGACGGCAAACTACCTTGGCGTTTTTAAGCAGTCGCTTGATCCGACCTACCCAGCCTCGATTCTTTCTGGTACGGCAGCGTCCTTTGGTCTAGCTGTTGGCCAAAATAGAAAGAAGAAAGAAGACCCTACACTTAAGGAACAGTCTTCTACCTCCAAACCAAAATGAGGCGTTTTCTCTTTGTATCGTGCCTAACGTTTCTTGCAGTAAGTCCTGCTTCGGCAGACATTACGCACGCTATTAAATCCTCAATTTCACTAACTGTTGATGGAGCGGGATCAATCTCAACGCGCGTACCGTCGTCAGTGGCAGTATCTGGCTCTAACGTCACTTTGGACACTACTCCTGTGCTGGGGACACTTTCTTCCGGCACTGCTCTTGGG
>Ga0181415_1000205_pt1 | contig 16209 bp, 31 predicted proteins | sample 38SPOviralmetaG_FD_130140 | JGI IMG/M metagenome (GOLD analysis project Ga0181415, IMG submission 130140) | Marine viral communities from the oligotrophic San Pedro Time Series (SPOT) site, San Pedro Channel, CA, USA - 38 SPOT_SRF_2012-12-11 | ecosystem: Environmental > Aquatic > Marine > Strait...
GCAGATACTTTAGATCTAATACTATAATCTATCTTATCAAAGTTATCTTCTTCCATAAGCTCTTCTGCTTCATCAAGTACAAAAGTATTTACTCCACTAATAGATTTAAGTTTAGCAGTCTGATCACCACTTGCAGTTTTTATGCCACTAAAATATATAGAAGAACCAGTAACCTTATTTTTTATTTCATACTTGGTTACCTCAAAGTTTTCTATTACTCCCATTAAATTAAGCTTTTCTACAAACTCAGGAATAATCGACATAGAAGCCGAAGTCATGGTGTACCTAGTAAATAGTATCCTATTATCTTTTTCGTACGTTAGAAGAGCTAAAAATACCGTTACTGCGAATGATTTACCTGATCCTCTACCACCAGTAATTACTACGTATCTATCCTTTGTCTGAAACAGACTTTGATACTTTGGGTTTAGATTCAGCTTTTGCATTCTCTTTTATAAGATGGTTGATGTCTTTTTTAATTATTGGTAAGTGATAAAGAAGGTGAACTTTTTTCTCTAAGTCCTCAATCTTTTTTTTCATTTGTATTAGAATCGATTCTTTCATTTTCAGGTGTTACATCTATTGTTTTAGGTCTAGCAAAATCTATAACAGGAATATTAACTTTTGTATTAACATCTATCTGTTGCATTTCTTTTGGTTTACCATATCTATAATTCATAAGATAATCCCACATCTTAGGATTACCAGCTTTAGCTTCTTTGGCAATATGCATCCACATTTTCTCTGCACTACCAAAGTTCTTTCTAATGGCAAAGTCAATCAGACCAGTCATATTATCTGTGATAATCTTTCTAGGTCTACCTTGTCCTCTGCTGACACCTTTTACAGCACCATTGTTTTTTCTGCCATCTTGTTTTTCTATTTCTGACATACATCTATAATATAAATAAATGCTATAAGTATAGCACCTACTAAATAAAACATTGTTCCCATATTAATTTTGTTTTTCTAATTCCCTTTTCATTCTTACGTTTTCTCTTATCAGATCTTCAACGTAATACTTTTTGTTTGTCCACCAAGTATTATCTTTCATTTGTGAACATTCACTTTTTATTTTATGGTATGCTTTTAAATATTTCTTTTCACCATATATCATAAAATTATTAAATATATTATTTATGTTGTGTAAAACTGTTGCGTGGTTTTTATCTAGTGTACTACCAATAAAATCTAAACTATCTTTTGTTAGTTCTTTACACAAACCAAAATACAAAGCTCTAGCATAAACATATTCTCTTCTTCTACATATGTTTTCTAAATCTATATTTAATTCTTCTTCTACTTTATTTCTAATTATTCTATGTTTCATTTTAATAGTAGTAATTTTCTAAATCATTTTCTTTGTGGTAGTAATTGTATTTACTCAATTTTAAGTTTTGTAAATATGTTTTGCATTTTTTCTTAGTAATATAATCTACACCAACATTATCTAAATTATTATTAATCCAATAACCAATTGCAGATTGTGATAAATTTTTATTTTTGTTGTTATACATATTTAAAAGTTTCACTATTGATTCTTTTGGCAATAAACCCACATAATTGTGTAATGCAGAATGAAAATCTTTTGGTAATGCTATTAAATTATTTTCTTCATTATTTTCTCTATTTGCATCTATATGGTGTACATCATAATCTTTAGGTATAGGTTTACCTGAATAACTTTCATAAAGTTTTCTATAATTCATTTCCTTGTTTTTCTATAATCATTATATGCATCAAGTATACCTTGACAACATTCATATTGTTCTAAATCTTCATAGTGTTGTATTATTACATTGATATCATCTTTCACAAGTAAACCTTGTATCAATGACATAATTATATCATCGTAACATTCTTTTCGACTTACTGTTAAAGATTCTATCATAATACTTCTTCTATATATGTGGGTTCAAATTCTGTTTGACCTTTCTCAATTAACTTATAGTTTTCTATGCCATTCATTACAATTTGTTTGCCACTTAAATAAAAATCTTCACTTATAGTGTAGAAACCAAAATCACCAGTATTTCTATCTACTGCTATAAATGTCCAGTTTGTATAATCTATGTTGAACAATTCTGTATAGATATATACTTGAGCTGCATATCCGTAATCTCTAGCATCCCATTTAAACCCTTTTAAATTCCTACAGGTTTTCAAGTCTACTATATAACCATCACCAAGAATATCAGCTTTAGCTCTAAAACAATAACCATTTATCATACCAACTGTTGGTACTTCTTTTTCACTATGTTCTAAAATATGTTCTACTTTTGGACAAGTTAAAAACTGCTCCGCTATTTGTTGCACCTTATAACGATCTGACATTAAATATACTTTGCCATGTTTTTCTTCTGCTTCTTGCCAAACTTTACCTGATCTTCTAGATACATCTACAAACACCTTATCTTCAAATACATCAGGCTCTAATAAATACCAGTGAAACAAACTACCAAAATCGAATTTAGTATCACTACCACCTGTTGAATTGACATACCTGTAATAGTTATTTGGTTTATTAGATAATACTTTTATAGATGAAGAAGAGAGAGAATTCTTCCCCATATAACCATAGTAAAACTCATCATCATACATATTGGTTTCCAATTCTTCCTCTCTCCAAAGTTCTCCATCTAAAGTAACTATCATCTATTTTTTCTGATTTAAGTAAATTTTTCTATTATTCTTTTCGTAAACTACATAATTGTTTTTTCTTAAGAAGGTAGTAGCTTTTTCTATTTTCTTTTTTTTCTTTCTGTAGTGTTCAAAGATATGATTTGTAATTACGTTTCTCATTTCTTTTCTTTTTGTGATTCATATAAATGTTCTTCTTCTTCCCATTGAATTCTTACTCTAGCTTCTTCACCAAGTATTTCTTCTTCTTCTAATAGTTTTTTTATTTCTCCCATATTATAGTTTTAAGATTATATATTTCAATATTGATTCTATCCCTTTTAGTATTTTATTTAAGGGATATTCTAGTAAATAGTAAATTACATATAGCAATACTTTTACTATACAAAATACAACCAATAATATAAAAGCTATAATTAAATGTGGTACTCTAAGTAATATCTTAAGTGCTTTCATATTTTTGCTTATGACACAAATCTATGAAAAATATTTTATATAAAAGTATTTGGGTACACTAGGCATACTTTTTATTACTTAATTTCTATATATATATTATCTTTTTTCACTGGCAAAATGTCTATCCAGTCTACCCATAGGGGAAGGAAGGGCATAACTTTTTTCATTAAATTTTATATTAGAAGGATAAAAGATTTACAGCACCAATTAACGGTTCCCTTCTTGCCCCTAAATTATACATTGGTACCCAAAACTTGTGGACGTTTACAAGCTTATTATATCTTAAATTACTATTTACTTGGATCAAACGTACCTTTCCATATAGATTGACATACGGCAAACCTCTGATCTCTATCATTAAATTCAGATATCATCTTAGCATTGTTCATACATCTTCTATTGAAGTCTTGTTTCTCTTCGTACTTTTTAGGTTTCATTCTAAGTGGCATAACTTATTTTTTAGTTTCTTCTAATTCCTTTTGTAGATTAGCTAAAGCTCTCCAAGCCACCTTTGTTGAATGACGTATACCATCATCATCAAATGTACCTGCTTGAAGTAAATGCCTAGTTAATGCATCTAATTCATCTCCTGACTTAGACCTATCCCAATGTAATTCTTTATCAGGGTTATGTTGATTGTTACCCACATAACTACATTTAGATATTTCTCTAATAGCATCAGGAAAGTATTTTAATACACCACTGTAAACTGGCATAGACTTTCTATCTTCTTTAGAAGTAACTATACTGGTATCATTTTGTACGTATGACAATCCTGTCATTTCATCTAAAATTGTATCCATATTATCTATTATATTCTATATATATATCTTCAAGCTTTCTAAGCACGTTGTTTACAAAACATGGTGAACAGCTAGTAGGTTCTACTTTAGGTGCTTTAGGAAATACTCTACCATAAATATTTATTAATGCAACTTGTTCATCTATTGTTATTTGTGATTTATGTGCCTTAAAATGTTTATCTAGATAGGTATATTCATCTTCTGTTAAACATTGTGGTTTGACATAAGGAAACATTTTATTTAACTTCTCTTTCCTTTCCTCACATCCACAGTCTTCACCTAGTATCCACTTAGCCACTTTATCTATACCAGTAGCCTTAAATACTTTTTCTACAGTATCACCAAAACCTTTACTGGTTTTTTTTGCTTTTAAGGTACTCGTACCACTCTTCTCTAACTTCTGATCTAATTTTTTCTTTGCCATTTTTTAATGTATTAAATATTGAACTTAAACTTATTTTTGTAGCAGATGCTATTGTCCTCATAGACATTTGCTCTTTAAAATGTATCTCCCATAGTTTTTTATCATACCAATACCATTTTCCTACTATATTTTCTATTTTACTAATTAATTTGTTAAATGCATTTTCGTAATCCTGTTTATATGTTTCATCAGCACCTAAATTTAAATTGTCTATAGATAAGTCTTTTTTTAATTTATGATATCCTGATAGAAATAAATTACGTAGTGTTACATATACATAGTACGTATTTACATTCTGCTTATCATACATTATCTTCTCTACGTTATCGACATATTTGGTTAACCTTATGTACATACCTTGTACCAATTCATTTGCAGCATCATCATCACATCCAAACGATTTTGCCATATGTATCCAGTCTTTATGTTTTTCTGCCAGTTTATCTATTAGTCTCCCCACCACCAATGAAAAGATACACCTACAATTCCTATAAAGAATTGTATCATGTACTCTTTACTAAGTTCTTTCGGATGTGGATCGTCTTCAGCGTTCATATCTGTATCCCAATAATTGATGCCTACGCATAAACCATATATAGGAAAAAATTGTACATACATAATTTTCAGTCTTCGTTATACTGTTTTATAACAGCCTCTATTCTAGGGTTTTCTCTATCTATTCCTCCGTATTTACAAGTAATCTTTTTTACAGTTTTTGTATCATCACTGACAATACATCCACTAGATGTCATTGTATCCTGAAAGAATTTATCTACGACTGATATTACGTTCATCAAATCTCTTACTCTGCTATCAGGTGCATAGTAAGTATAATCTACTTCTACTTCGCTATTAAATTTAAAATGTAATCTTTTACTCACCTTCTCTTGAAATGCTTTCTTAATGTCGTTAGAAACAAAGGTATTCCAATTTCTATATTGGTTTAGATTCAGATAAAATCTTCTAAGTCTTCTTTTACCTATTGTTATTCTAATTGGCAGAAGTACCTTTATGTCCTTTTCTAAGTTCATCAATCTTTGTAAATGGTGTCGTTCCACCAAAGTAAAATCGTTGGCTTTTAATATCAAATTCTATATCTTTTATTTCCTGTGGAATTCCTACCAACTTCTGTTTCTTGATCTTCTGTGAACCAAAGATAGCTTTCTTTGATGAATAATCCAAAGCTCTCTCAGGTCTCCATACAAAAAGTACGTTGTCTGCTTTGTCTGCAAACGTACCGCCACCCTTGATTCTATTACTATCAGGCTTTACATATTTACCATTATCTTCTTTAGTTGGAGTTACTTGATGTGCCACTAAATGAACCGATACTTTATATTTAAGTGCAAACCTTTTTAACTCAGACATAAATCTAGATATATATAAATCTTCTCTTTCTCCTGATTTCATTCGGTGTTGAACTGTATTATAGGGATCTATAATTAAACTACGTATACCTTGAGTCTTAACTAAGAACTTAGCTCTTTCAAATATAGATTGTAATTGAAAATCTGCTCTTGGATAAATTACAAAGAAGTGTTTCTTCACAAATTCCATAGCCTCTTTATATTCTTTTATAGACATTTGATTTTTCTTATAAAAAGGATCGGATGTTTGACCAACATACATCTCTATAATATCATTAAATAAATCATTCATTGGCATATTCTCAGGTGAAAATACACCAAACTTCCAACCATCATGATATGCTTTTAATGTCGCCAACTGATTAAGAAATAAACTTTTACCTTCGTTTTGATAACCAGTCCATATATTTACCTCACCTATTCTCCAAGTCCAAGCATTATCTATCTCTCTTACATAAGTAGTAGAACCTCTTTCTTGCCCATTATGAAATCCATCTATCATAGACTCACCTACATCTGCTACAGAAAATATACCCTCTATTTTAGGTCTAGAAGCTGTTTTAAGACGATTTCTTAGACTTTCTACTCCTTCATGCACTAAGACTTCATTTGCATCTTTATATGGCTTTAAATCGACTAAAAAGCATTTATCTGATTCAAACCTACGAATCAGTTCTCTTTGCAGGTTTCTACCATTTTCATCTTCATCGGTAGCAATAAATATTACTTCTGCCTTTTTAAATACATCATAACAATTAGTTAGGCACTCTAGCTTTTTGTCTATGTTACTATCTTGTGTATTAGGTGCACCCATGTTTACAGACGTATGAGATTCAATACCTGCAACTTCCCAAGACAAAGAATCCATTTCACCTTCACATATAACTATTGTTTTTTGATCTACACAATTATCATAGTTATAGATAATAGATTCAGCATCTTTAGATTGTGTGTAGCTTTTACCATCTATACCTCTAGTTTTGTAGTTTGTTATTTGCCCATCTCTAAAGTATGGGAATAAAATACTTTTATCGTTTCTAGTAGAAACTATCTTATTATTTTTTATAACCTCTTCTGTAATACCTCTATCCGTTAAAAATGCTTTACCCTTATCTGTAAGGGATATCATATTGGATTTAGATGGTTTCTTGTATGTTTTTGTTATTGGCATTATTTCTATATTATCTTTTATTTTTCCTTTCCAGCCACATTTATGGCAATAAAAAAGTCCTTGTATTGAATTTACAGATAAACAAGTATCCTTATAATTTTGTTTACCTAACCTCATACAATTAGGACATCTTAACTTTTGTTGATCCTTATTGTGATTTACACTTATACCTAAATCTAAAAATGATTGCATATATATATATTATATATATAATTATATTATTTATTTATCTTTATGTATAATATTGTTATGATATGTCGTTTTGACAGTTGGAGTAACGTAAATCTTTCTATTCTTTCCATAGAATCCTGAACTTCTAGTTACCCTTTTAATTAGCTCCTTTTCCTCTAATGTATTTAATATTCTGTATAGAGTTCTTTGGTTAATATTTAACGTATCTGACATATGATTATTTGACACAAAACAATATTCTTTTCTATCAAGTGAACATAGGTAAGATAAAACAGAAGACTCCTTAAACGATAAGGAGTCATCTAGATTTAGTTGTACATTTACAAATTTAGTTTTAGTCATGTTAGTATATTTTATTTTTTTGAGTACGATAATTATACGCATCTACAAATTCTCTGTAAGTATCAGTTTCTTTGTTATAGATACGTATTTTCTTTTTAGGTATTCTCTCTAAACATAATTTATCATTAAAACGTTTAGGATTATTTCTAATGACATCTCTTATAACTCTAATCATTTTACTTTCTAAAAATATACTGTCTTTTGTTTCTTTAAATAAAGCAGTAGCTAAATCTAAAACTTTTGTACCTCTTTTTTTATCAATCTTATATATTCTGTTTTTAATAGATGTTGAAGGCTTAGATGTGTTAGCACTAAAAGCATCGTTTATTTTACTACAAGAAAAATTATAAAAAGCATACATTTGTTCTAGATATACATAAGTTTCGTCTCCTTCCATAGCATATCTATGTACATAATCTGCGGTTGCCCAATTATTCTGTTTTGTATTCATGTGTAGCACACTATCTTGTGTGTAAATATCATCTACTATATATTTAACAGGCACATCTAATTCTACACAAGCCATAAATCTGTGTTGTCCATCAGATATAAAATAGTGTTTTCCTACTTTTCTAACACATATAGATGCAAATTGTCCATGCTCTGCAATCGAGTTTTTTAAATACTTAACGTGTCTTTTGTTTATATTTCTATTATTGTTATAAAATTTAAATAATTTATACTCCTTAGTTTTATTCATTGAATTCATATCTTATTGTTTTTATTTATATTAATTTAAAGTGCATATAGGGCAAGATATAATCTTACCCCTTTTGCGTTATTGTTAAAATGGTAAATGATCTCCTGCACTTACAGGTTTTTTATCTTCTTTCGCTTTATTTGGATCATAATCGTTAATCCATACAGCATGTGTTTTACCATATTGGTCTACCTCTTTCCTCTTACCTATAGTAAGACGAATGTATTCCTCACCATTATATTCAAAAAAGTGATCTTTTATTTTACTTTTTGCTAGTGATATATTTATATAGTAATCACCATTTTGTTTGCCACCTCCGACAAACTTTCTTTCATTGTTGTCCATATTAAATTTATTAAGTTAGTAATTGTTTCTCTACTGTTGGATTTACATTAAATTTCGTTTTTACATCTTCCATTGTATATCCTTTTTTCATCCAATGCTCTACTTTTTTATAAGCTTCAGTTCCTACTTTTAACTCAGGTAAAGCCGATATAGTCTTAGGCATAGTTTTATCGTGTGTATTTGTAGCATCAGCATCTTTGGTATCATCAATTAAGAATAAACCATTAAGTGCATACTTTCTAGCATAACTAGAACTACTGCCAAAAGATTGTGATACATCCATTCCTTTTCTATTGAAATCTATACCAGCTTGTGCAGAAACCCAAATCTCTGATTTGCCATCTGTTACTCTTGCAGTGGAATTTACATAAACATGATTAACGTTATCTAGATTTATAATTTCATCTGTGATAGTCAAAACCAATTTATGTTTTGTAAGCAGTGGTTTTACTGCCTCCAATATATCTTCACAACTACGGTAGTTGTATCTACCAAAGTTGTTCCTTTGATTTTTAGGTGCTTTCAGTCTCCCCTGAATGTCTACCAGTTTTTCATATACTGTCATAATACAAATATATAAAAAAATTCCAAATGACAAAATGTATAAAAAAAGAGAGCTTAATTAAAAGCTCTCATAGGAAAAACGTAAAAACAAAAGGAGATAAATCCACAACAAAGATATATAATGAAGTACTATGTGGCAATGTATTGTTAATAACAATAATAATTCCTTTGTTATCGCTTTCCTTGACCCCTATATTTCTTCTTATATATTTTACTAGACTTTAATCCACTAGATTTACTCTTTGCGTGTACATTTGGTCTTTTGACTTTATTTTTCTTTCTATATACAAATGCAGCTTGTCGTGCCATTATTGATGATGTTTGTTACCAATTATCTTTTCTGCACCTCTAGATCCAAAGTAACCTAAAAACACAATAGTAAGTAATTCTTTTATAATTGATAGTTCATCTAATTGTAGATACCAACCTATAACAAATGCTACAGTTAAAAATACAAGTGTAAGTGGTCTGACGTTTTTAGCTAACCAACTACTACTAGCAGAATCAGCTACCCATCTTTTTGTTATGCCATCAAATTCATGTATCTCTTGTTCTAGCTTTTTAAGTGCGACTTGCTTATCACCTTCAGACATTTCTGACCCACCAATGAGAGTACGAACAATATTACCAGCAGGGCTGTCAGCAGCGAGACTGGTAACGACATTTGGGATTTTCTCGAGTAAGAATTTACCAACCTTTGTATCTTTAAATTTCTTTTTCATTAGTCAATGTGCTTCCTACGGTGCTAGTACAGCCAGAGAGCATCCACTTTGTTTGGGTCGTTGTCAACGTGAATGAAGGAATTTGCAATTCCAAGTCTAGTGAATCCTGCCGTAATAAGGCTTCTAACAATAATCTCTCTATTATTTGAATTTTTACAGGCAATGTCTGCAGCGAATCCATACAAGTGTGAACTTCCTCTACTCCAGCTAGACTTAGGCACTCCTCCCACCTTAAGATTGTGAGCCTCGCTTCTATATCCTGAGTTAATTTTAAAGGATATACTTGCGATGTCTCTTGCTCTGTCCAGCATCCGTAAAAAAGTATGATCCATGTTAAGACCACTATTTTCTTGGTCAGGACTGTTAAATTCAGATAATTCAAAATATTTAAGTTTAATCATTTTTATAAGTAAGTTATGATATACAATAACGTTGCTATAAACATTACTGTTATCATCTTTGTTTTTAAGTCTAATTTATTCCAATTAGATATTACATAATCTTTTATCTTTTTCATTTCTTTACGTTTTTACGCAAGTCATCTATATAGAAAGAACTCATAAGAGATAATTTATCTATAGAATCTTCTTGCATTTTTATTATCATATGTTCTAAGCTGTCTTTCTGAGATACCAACATATCTACCCTAGCTTCTAAAACACCTATCTTTTTCTTTGCACTTTCTAATTCATCAGGATTTCTACCTGTAATGGTTGATATAATCATAGCTACACTGGCAGCTATCATACCTATTAATGTGTTTACAATACTAGCATTTTCTTCAGGTATTGTATATTCTGTTAAGTATACAAGTATGCCTACTATAAGAAAGAATACAAGTAAAGCACCTGAAAAATGCAATAAAAATCTAAATGTTCCGTTTTTAGGTAAATTCATTTTGTTTTTTGGTATATCTGTATTATTACTAAAATCATTGTTAATATAAGAACCGCTGTCTGTAAGTAGATATTTATTTTTGGCATAGAACTAAATACTAATGCAAATACTGAAAGTCCATATGTCCTTATATCTGTTATCATTATAATCCGTAAATTGTTTTGGTCGCATTAAATTCAGCCAATACTTCTGATGCTGATAATGCTTTGTCAAATATTTTTATTTGTCCCATTTCTCCATCGAGTGAAACGTTAGTACTTTGATACCTTCCAAATCTTATTTGTGCTGAATTTTGTGCAAAAGGATTTGAAGTAATATAAGAAGTTGTGCCATCGGCTGAACCATTTAAATATATCGTAGCAGAAGTTTCTTTTACATATACAAATGATAAATGATAATAAGTACCTGTCGATAAACTTGTTGATGAATATATACTTATTGGAGTACCATTACCTGTATCATACATTTGCCACAATATATCATTCCTTGATGCTTGACTTTGTACAAGTGTACCATATTGTCCACTTGGATTACCTAAATATTTAGTCCAAATATATCTTTGTGTTGATAAATCATCAAATTTAAGATACATAGTTATAGTGAAATCTCGATCTCCTAAAGTTGTATAAGGAACATCTACATAATTATCTGTTCCATTAAAGTCAAAATGATAAGGAGTAGAGCTACCTTGAAATGTTGGTCCTTGTATATCTCCATTTATACCATTAGGATAATCATTTTTTGTAGCTAAATAGTTTTGTGTTACTTGGACTGATGACAAAGCAGTATCATAAAATCTTACAACTCCTATTTCTCCATCGTGTCCGTTGTTGCCATTCAACGCATCGTAACCACCAATATTTAAAACATTCGTGTTTGTGACACTTGCTGTTGGTGCACCTCTTGCACCTAAAGTTGAACTTGTTGTTAGTTCTCCATTTACATACATTTTGCCATTACCACTTGAATCATTTGTAAATACAACGTGTTCCCATACTCCTACCGTTGTTGCTGCATTGCCACTATATATACCACCACCTTGCGCATAACTATACCACAAATACCCATAAGCTGAATTATAATAAAAAAAGTATTGAAATGTACCACTACTTGCTGTGCCTTTATTTAAAATAGTACCAATCCCTGTATCATCTCTTTTAACCCATACTTCCCAACTTATATCTGCACCTTGATTTAAAGTAGCATCGTGTGGAAATTCTATTCTATCTCCTGCACTTGTTGCACCATCAAAAGTAAAAAAGTTGCCAAGTTCTTTGTCAAAAAGGGCATCAGTAACATTTGCACTATTACCTGTTACACTATCATCCCAAGTACCACTTGTATAGTTTGCAGCATCTAAATTCATATCTAAATCTGCAGTATAAATAGAACTATAACTTAAAAAATTACCCTGTCTAAAGTTTTGTGCTACTTCTGATGCTGTTAATACTGTGTTGTATAATCTAACATTTGATATTCTACCTGTTATGTCTGAAACATCACCTACAACAGAGCCGATTTTTGTTGTATAACTTGAAGTATTATCTACTGTTCCAGATGCTGAAACTGTTTTTACTAATGTTCCATTAAGATATAGTTTTTGTACAGGGTTACTATTTGAACTCATAGTAAATGCAACGTGAACAAATTGGTCCATTAATTTATCTGCATTATGTACAAAATGACTGCTAATACCACCCACTTGAAAATACCAACCTGCAGTTTCGTGGAAATAAAAATATGTATCATATGCTGAACCACTGTTGCCCTTCATAAAAAATTGGTTAGCATCATCACCTGCATTTTGTTCAATATAAACCCAAAACTCATGAGTAAAACCATTCGTAGTCGTAAGGTGCGTGTCATTACTGTGAGGTATAGTCCACCTTTCTCCAGAAGTGTTTGAATTAATTGTAAAATATCCTCGTACATCTGAATTAAAATCACTTGCTGCTACGTTTGCAGTTGTAATTGAAACACTGTTTCCACTTATATCGTTAAATGTTGTTCCTGTGCCTGCATAAGAACTTGTATCACTAAAATTTAAATGAAATTGTAAATTACTTGCCTTATCTGCTAAAGGTGTAACTAAATCGTGATTAGCTATATCAAACCAAGTACCACTACCAGCTCCTGTATTAGCACCACCACTTTCTATACTATCTTCATCGTTAGCATCTAAGTGTAATACTAAACCTTCTGCTGAACTTGCATCACCTGTTGAGGCAGCTTCTTGTATTATTAATTTTTCATTAATAGGCATAATTACAAACTTATATCGTAGTTAAATGCATCTACTTTTTTAGTAAGTGCATTAATCTCGCTTTCTTTTGTATCTACTGAACTTCTTATATTGTCTCTTTCTTCTTCTATAGCGTCAGGTATTGCAGTACCTTTTTCTGCTTTTCTTGTTACATACCAATCAGTAGAAATTAATTTATTGTAAGCTGCACTTTTTAATTCTTGTATCTTTTTTGTTTTAAGCTCTGCTAATGTTTCGCTAAATGTTTTTGTTTTTACATCATATATAAATACAGTTTTGGTTTTACCATCTGCATCTTCGTAATCATCTATGGTGTGTAGGTTAGATATGTATTGTGTTTTACTATCGTAACTTGGTGTTATTATTTCATAAAACCCATATGTTTCGTGAACACTACTAGGCTCTTTATCAAACATTAAATAATGCTTATCGCTTCCTTGAAATGTATCAGGAAGTTTTGGGTATTTAACTATTTTTCCGTTTTCTATTCTTGCTCTCATTATGATGCTATTTGTGAAATTTGATACCAAGCATTGTTAACCGCAGTCCACTTGATTTGTATTATTTGTTTTGCAGCAGCATCTGAATATGTGCCACCAATTTTATTAAAGGTAGCAGATGCTCCGTTGCTTGTACCAAAAGCACTAGTCAGTGAACCACCTGATCCTGTAATTTCTAAAGTCTTAACGTCTCCTACAACAACATTAGTAAAGTTAAAAGTATGAGAATGAGCTGCTGTCATTGTAAATATATCTCCTAATGCAGTATCTACTGCAACAGCAGTTCCTGAACTTAATGCTACACTTGCTGTATATTCAACTCCTAATTTTGCATTGGTAACAGAATCTGCTGCTATTTTAGCTGTTGTTACTTGTAGGTCGGCAATATGTCCTGTGTCTATTGATCCATCAACATAGTGTTCTGAATTTATAGAATCGTCAGCAATCTTATCACCATTAACTGCATCAGCAGCAATTTTACCTGTAGCAACACCTAAGTCTTTTATTCTTACAGCACCACTACCATTTGTAGCAGATAACTCTATAGTAGAATCATCTACGGTAACTTCTATTTCATCTGCACTAGATGTAATACCATCACCACCAACTACATTAAGCACTGGATCACCTGAAGTTAAAGAAGTACCTGTAAGACCATCTCCAGCACCAATACTATCTAAATCTGCTGATACTGCTAAATCTATCGTTCCGTCACTATCTTCGTAAGTAGCTGTAATATTTGTTTCTGTGTTGCCTGTAAACATAGCACCAACGATGTCTTGTACTGATTCTGCAAAAGTTGGTGTACCTGTAGATAAATCTAATGCATCTGTATAACTATCTAAAACATCTGATGCGTTTGTAGATATACCGTATATTTCATACATCATTTTACGAACATTTATAAAAGCATCTCGTAACGTTGCACCGTCATTTGAGTTTGCTGCTGTTCCTACATTTATATTTATTGCTGCCATAATTAATAATTTGTTCTATCTATTGTTTCTAATATTGTATCTATTTTTATTTTAACAGTTGATATAAATAAATCTGTCTGTTCTGATATAAAAGCATACGCTTTATTAAAGCCTAGAAATATTATTGAAGGTAAATCACCCCAAAAGCTTGTTTCATAAACTTTACCGTAGCTCATTGTTATTCTTTTTAAGATAACCTGAAAGTCTTATTTCGTTCTTCTGTTTTGGTTTATATTGTCCAATTTTTTTTCTTTTCTTCACAGTACCCAACCAGCATAATTAGAATCCTTGTCAGGATATATTTCTTCATTTTGATTTGTATAATACTCAGGGTACTTTGATGCAGCATTAAAACTCATAAAATCTATAAATCTATTTGTATAATATTCTGCATAATCTCTTTCTTTTGCAATAAGTTGATCTATTTCACTTTTTTCTGCTGTTTGACTATTTTCGCTTTCATGTTTGTGTACACCACCATTAGATATAGTATAAGCGGCAAAAGGTAGATACTCTGCCATAGCATAATGAATTAACATGTCTTGTATATATTCATTTACTAAAGTTAGATAATCACCAGCCAAACTACCAGCAACTATATCTGCACTAATTTTATCATATAAATCTGTGCCTAAATAATTTCTTACATGAATTTCCTGAGCTAGTTTTATAAAGTGAATAAATTTGTCTGTATCTACAGAACCACTTATAGCAGTATTTTTTACTAGGTCTTCTCTTTTTATAAATAGTGCTGTTGCCATTATTCTTCAGATTGTTCGTTTATTTCCTCTTCTTTTTGTATATCATCTTTTTTTACACCTGTTTCTTTTTCTACTTCTGCATCTGTTATAGCATTGGTCAGATCAGTAAATTCTAAAGGCTGTAGTGTTTTAAAGTATAAGTCTAAATCAATATTATTATATTCTAATATTTTTTGTAGTTCATCTATTATAGTTACTTGCATAGGTCTAATGACTGTATTATCCATAAGTAAAGATGCTGTTTCTAATTCTTGTGCATTATTACCTAATCCAGTTTGATCTTTAATTCCAACTAGCATAGGTGATACTATTCTATGTGAAACCATAACTTTGGTCATAGACTCATTTGCCAAAAACTCATACTGCTGGTAAGCATCAGGAATCATGACTGGTTCAATCGTTGCAGCTAATTCTTTGCTGTCGTTAAATGCTAATATAAATTTACCAGCATTGGATGATCCACTAAACTTTTCATATATAGCTCTTTCTATTTCGTCTCTTTGTTCTTTGTTAGGTGTGCCATTATTGAAGTTAATTAACATACTTGGCTGCAAACCATTTTGTATATTATTTATATGATAGTTACCTATTTCTTCTTCTAATTCGGCATATTGTAAACCACCTTGATAATCTACTGGTGAATAGTAATAGAATCCTGCCTTGTATGGACGAATATAAAGTATCTCTATGCCATCTTTAGACATTCCGAATGCTGATATACGTTTAGGCTCGTCATCTTTCCTTATATCCTTCCATTTGGGATGATAATAGTAAGCCATTACTTTACCATCTGTAGCTTTCTCAGCTCTAAGTGTTTCAATAGGTATGTGTTCTACTTCAAATACCTTTGTTCTATCTTTTGTATAAATTACTTGTACTGCAGCTTGACCCATCATTTTATAGTCATAGCATACTTTTTTCATACATTCCTTAGTAAACAAACTTTTCATTTGCTCATAAGCCTCTACTTTTTCTTTGCTATCAGAAGCATCCAGTCCTCTACCATATATCATTTCTGATATACCATTTATTGCTGCGTTGTTGGTAGCAGAACCATTATATCTATCAATTAAGTATTGAAAGTA
>Ga0181415_1000210_pt1 | contig 16086 bp, 20 predicted proteins | sample 38SPOviralmetaG_FD_130140 | JGI IMG/M metagenome (GOLD analysis project Ga0181415, IMG submission 130140) | Marine viral communities from the oligotrophic San Pedro Time Series (SPOT) site, San Pedro Channel, CA, USA - 38 SPOT_SRF_2012-12-11 | ecosystem: Environmental > Aquatic > Marine > Strait...
GTATAGTATGGATTACTTTTTCCATTCTACACCTATATGTCTTAGGTCATCACTTTGTATCAGAGTAATAGCATCATCTCTGTAAGGTCTTTTATATAATTTATATTGTGCTTGGATTGGATTCTCAACATATTCATGTGCAACAAATCTCTGCACATAGTCGATAAGGTTTCTGGGCCTTACAAGTATCCAACTGCTTTTGGTCTCAAATGCGATCATATCAGCGTGAGAATTATATAGCCACCCTTCATCTGCTACACCTCTGACCTCTATCCAATGCCATTCATCTTGCACTTCTTCTCCTCTGCGAAGTGCTTTCATACCTTTTATCTCTATATTAGCAGAGATATTCACATCAAAATGTTGGTGCATATCATAGGCTGCACCGACCTTGATTCCTTTGAAACCTAGATTCTCTATAAAATCAATAAAGTTCTTTTCAGTTTCTAAACCTATTAATACTTGTTTCTTGTTCTTCATAGTTCCTTCGGTATGTGTTAAAAAGAAAGGGGGAGCATTATCGCTCCCCCATAGAGACTAATTAGAATGGTAAGTCGTTATCACTGACTCCACTCTTACTAGGAAAGAGATCATCTCCATCCTTTTGAAAAGGCTCGTTGATATTACAACTGAGGTAGGTCTCCCCTGCCTTTGTTTTACTGATCCACCCTGCACCAGAGATCTTTCCAATGCCGTCCAATTCTCCTGATATATTATATACAGGGGATGTTTCTTTCTTTTCTTTTCCTAACTTCGCATAGTCAATTTTAAATAGATTGACTTTGCCTATCTTTTTTGGTTTTACACCTGCAGCCATTTAAGACTCCTTTTCTTTTTCGTTTTCTGTTTCTGTGACGATTGTTTCACTTTTCATTTTCTTATCTGTGATCATCACATCTTTTGTTTGCTTAAAACAAGAGTTGATACCTCTGGGTCTAGGTTTAGCATAAACAGGCTTGATAGCACCATTCTTACCATACCATAGTTTAACCATAGCATCCCACTCTTGAGTTAGATCTTCTTCTACTAGCTTTAGTTTGTACTTAGGTGCACCTCTCCAACTATTCATCACATATAGAACTCCCATGAAATCAATAGGATGGTCTGGAAATAATCCTTCCCATAGGTTCTTATATGCAGTCACCTGGTACTTATGATTCTCAAACTTATTACTAAGTGTACTACTATTTCTAAGGGTCTTAATATCAAGCAGTATCCTACCTGACATACCTTCCTTCAAGTCTGTACACTTTGCTTGAGATGGAGATAAGCCTTCTTCTACCTTTATCCTAGCTACCATATCTAATGTACCTGTATAATCCTTTCTAGGGTCAAACAAAGGTACTTCATTGCCTTCTATCTGTATCATATGGTCTAAGAAGAACTGATTACCAGACTCCATGAACTTGATCATAGGATTTGTCCACTCTCTGGTCTCTTGCTTATCTACATCAAAATAAGGTTGAGTAAAGTCCATATCAACACCCATTGTTAATTGCTCTAAGCATAGATGTATCTGTGTACCCTCAGTAGCTGCAGTATTCGCATACTCCATTGCTTCTTCATAACTACCATATGAACCTAACCACTTCTCAAAGCCTATGCCTTTAGACATAATGTTTTGTATGGTAGTAACACTAGGTATATGCTGACGATTCTCTTTCGTCCACTCTTGTGTCTTGAAGTTGTCTCTAAGATAACCTAATAACGGAGCGTATGCTCTCCCAAACGGGAAATCAATTCTCTCTATAGGTGTAAGAGACTGAATGTTTGGGGGTTGATACGCTTGTTTTTTCTTGGTTGAACTTGCTCTTGGCATTGTTATTGTCCTCCTCTTTTATTGTTTTGTAATGCACTATTCTTCCGTTGTGCTTTTCAATCAGAACCTTAAGTTCTTCCTGAAATTCTTTTCTATTATTGTCATCAAATATTATGGTATAACTTGGTTTACTCATTGTCAATATACTTTACTTCAGTTTGTAAAGCAATCCTTTGTATATATGCTTTTCTTCTCTCTTTGTTGCCTTCCCAATCTGTCTCCTCATGTGCGCTCCATCTAACAAGAACGCTACCACTATCTACATTCAACACCCTACCTTTTCTCCTACCTAATTGAAAGAAATCATTTTCTTTTAGATCCTCAAGTAAATAGGTACTGCCCACTTTGAGGTGTTGATGCGAGGAGGCATTATTTTTCATAGGGTAAGGCATAATCACGGAGTCCTTACTCTAGCGTGGGCAGTAGTTCTTTCATCTATAAATCTTTGTATCTCACTTTTACTGATAAGTTTCTTTTTATGGCTGAGTTCTAATGCACTAAGTTCACCAGAATTGATCCAATTAGTAATGGTTCTGGTAGAACTTCTTAGCATTTCTGCTACTTCATTTATCGTATAAAACTCATTGTCCATAACTGAACTTATGGTACTAAAGTGGTAAAAACAAGAAAATAATGTAAAATAATAGAAAATAGTGTCTTTATAGAGCTTTATATACCCTTTTTCTGATGCTTTACCTTCTGCTGAATTGTAATATTTCTTATAATAATGTGCTTGTCCTTCTATATCTGAGGGGATACCTTTAGGAACTCTCCAATATTTCAATCTGCAGTGCATGATTCCGTAAGCTATGTTTGCTTCTAACATATGGCCTACTTCCTCATCTGATATATCTTCACTTACATATTGAGGTGGAACTAAGGCAGCCGATGCACACATTCTTGCTCTCGACTGCCTGTACTTGAGGTACGATTTAATATTGTCCTGAGCAGTCGCCGTTTCAACCTGCCAGAAAGATTTGGCTATACCACTTCCAATCTGTCTGATATAGCGATACTGAGATTCATAAAGTCCAGTGCCGAGTACAAGATCCTCAGCCTTCTCGGAGTACATACCCATACGAGTAATAACTCTCTTTATTATAGACCTGTACTGTTGAACCTGCTCAGGAGTCATTACATAGATCTTTCGCTATTTTCTCTGATAATCTTTACAGGTGCGTTTGGATCCATACCATCAACACCCTTCTTTGCTCTTTTTGGAGCAGAGTTTTTAGAATTACCATAGCCACTCTTCTTCATTTTCTTTCCGTAGTGCATGCTATTTTCCTTTCTTTTTTTTCTTTTTCATAATATTTCTTTCTAATGCGTAATAAAGGCCTTCGCCTTTCTTCTTACCATACTTCTTGATAATCTTATTGTACATCTTTTTTTACTTAGGCATTACTTCTTCACCAATCCCTCTATGACATCAGTGACCAGGTCTACACACTTCTCAAAGAATACTTGCTCTTTCTCTTCACTAACAAAAGGTATGTCTATCTTTTTGTTAATCTTTGTAGCGAGCTTTTCTTTGAAATCATCAGATTGCACATGGTCTACCATGTTATTTGCATACTTATCAACGATTTCATCTTTTGCCTTATCAATTATGGCAGCTAAAATAGCTTTACTCATTATTTCATCTCCTTTAATATTTCTTTTATTTCTATTAGTTCTGCATGAATAACATCGAACTTATATTCAATTATTTCTTTATCTGCTTTTAACTCTAATATATCTTCCACATAATTTACTTCAGCTTTTATAAAACCGAAAGCCATTGCCATCCCACCAACTAAAGTGATAATGGTAATGATATGCTCTACAGATATATTAGTGTTTAATTTCATGCCATCCTTACCTTTTTTGCAATAGCTTTGCTGTATGAAGCATATTGCTTACCTTTCTTACTTGCCTCTTTCTTCTTTCTATTTGTAGCTCTTTTCTGTGCATCTGTTAAGCTAGTTCTTACTGACTTCGGTAAGTATCTACCTCTTTTGGACTTAGGCTTTTTCTTATCACCTTTACTAACATATCCCCAATCTTGCTTAGACCATTTAGATAGTTTATTAGAAGAGCTTTTAGCACCTCCGTATCTACCACCCATTTGTTTATAATACTTGACTGCAAGTTGCATGGCCCTAGCTGAGTGTTTACCACCCATCTTAGCTTTTGCTCTTGCTTTTGCTCTTGCCCACTTTTGAGGATCTAATTTCTTTGCTGTAGCCATTACCACTTTACCTTATCTGCCCAATATGCAGCACTCATCTTGCCTTTTGCTATATTGCGCCTATGTCTTGCTTTAAAACTTTTGCGCTTCATCTTCATTCTTTCAGATTCACCTGCTTTAGGTTTACCTGCAGTAGAAGCTCCTTGTTGACCAAAACGAATGAGCTTGACAAGTGGCCCTTCTTTTGCCATAACAATATGTGACTTTGTTGGATGTCCTGGAGTTCTCTTTGGTTTGTTGAATCCAGATATTCCTAACCTTTTCATCGTTGCTCTTGCTCGTTTAACTCTTGATTCTGAAGCTGTCATTACTGGTCTCTCAACCTATCTAATTCTTTTTCTATGTAATCAATGCGCTGATTTTGCCTTATATCAGCAGGAATCTCTGCATCTTGGTTTTCATATGCTTCTTCTTCTATACGCTGAATATGTTCCTCATTGATAGCTACCTGATACTCTAAAAAAGATATACGAGTATTGAGCTGACCATAACCATATACCAATGCACCGATGAATCCTACTGCTTGTATTATCATTGGTAGTGAAATGCTTAAAGCACTATTGTCTGATATTGGTTTAGTGTTTTCCATTTAATCTACTGATTACACCTTTTATTTCTGATATTTGATTATCAAGGTCATTTATTTCTTTTGTAATATTATCAAATTTACGATCTAATTTATCATCTGATTGGTTCCATCTACTAATTAACTTAATAATCATGCCTTCCATATTCTCAAGTGTTTCACTCTGACCCCTGTTCTCTGTCTTTAGGTCTCGCAAACTTTCTTCCTGGGCCGACCCTCTTTTGTTCATAGAGAATACCATATACACTAGCAAAGCTCCTGCGACAGCGATCATACCCCCTTCTGCGTAAATCTCCATAAACTCCATTATCTTCTTCTCCGTACTTCACGATTTATAAAATAGTTATGGCTAAAGTCATCTTCAGTTAAGATTACTTTCTTTTCCGTTTTTTCTTCCCCCAAGATAAGGGATTTAAGTTTAATTCTTCTTCGTACCATTTTAATTGTTCTTGCATTTTAGTTATTTTTATCTCTTCTTGTTGAATGTGCTTTTCTACCAGTTCTTGAATGTTGGTATCAGCGAGTTCCATTCTTCGCTCAAGATCTCCAATTCTATTTGTAATTTGTAAGTATCCATAAACAACACCAGAAATGGCAACACAAATTTGTATAAGCCACTTAATGTTAAGATGGATACTAAGGTTATCATCCACCAATCCTGTCTTGTAACTTCTCGCTGTCTGTGGATCATAATTTTTCTCACTACTCATATAGTAAGTATTATACCACCTAAAATTAAGATCATAAAAGCAATTACTTTAATAATATCTTTTGTATCATCACTCAATGTCTGATGTCCATTGTGTTCCAGATAAAGTTGTCATTATCTGAGAGTGTGAATACTTATCATAAGAACTAAACATGGCAGGATCATTATCTGGATCATTATCACAAGCAAACTTTAGTAATGCTTTAGAACTATCTCCCTCATCACCATCGTTCTTTCTAAGTGTTTCTTTACTTGATTGTATTGCATTATCAATAAAAGCATTAGATACAGGAATAGCTGCTAATAGCTCTGATTTGCTCATATCTGAGGTATATTCATAGCCATAGCTATCCATCCATGCTTTTATTTGTGCGATTGTATTTGAGTCTGTAGGGGCATCTGCTGAATCAATATCAGCTACAGGCACAATCATATATGCCCTACCTGCCCATCTACCACTATAGTCATCTGACCATCTATTTGTTACTTCTTCACTCATAATTAATTCCTTTAAGGTGTTGTTGTTGAACGATTAGTATCACCTTTTGCATAGCCATTGGGTTCTGCGTTTGGTGAGCTTTTTAAATCTGCCGATGCTATTGATACAGTTGTACCATGATTAGAGTTTCCACTTCTATCATATATCGTTGTTGCAGTATCAAAAAATCCTGTCTTTGCATCAAGACCAGACATAGAATAACATAGTTTTAAATTATCTGAATATGAATCTAAAAGATTACCATGCCTACCTAAATCTTTTATTGCATTTACTTCGGTGCTTGTTAATACCTTATTCCAATGAGCAACAGTACCAAAATCAGCGTGTGCTTTTCCACCAAAACCTGCAGGATAAGCACCTACAACAAAATTAGTTCCTGTTGGAGTTACTAGATTAGATACTGTATTTGTATATGCAGTTCCATCAAGATAAAATATTACTGAAGTGCCATTCCAAATCAATACTATATGATACCAATTATCTGCAACTACATCTGCACCTGTATCAAAATCTGCACTATATCCAGAAAATCGTAAATTTTCATCTAACAAAGTAATGACTCTATTTGTCCCTGCACTTGCATTACCACCAACTCCTGCTATGTATTGATAACCACTAATATCACCAAATTTTACCCATATAGATATTGTTCCTGTATCTTGTTGGTGTCCTGTAAATGATTCATTTTTAATATAGTCATTTGTTCCATCGAGACTAATAAAATTATACGCAGAGTTTACCCCTGTAGCGAGAAAGGATTGGTCTGGTAGAACTGAGCCATACATTATATCACCAGAATTAGCATTGTCGAAATTTGTCATTGTGCCGACAGAGCCTTGTATTTGCTTGATTGAAAAAGATGTTATTGAACCAGACCAACTTGATTCAATAATAGCAACATCGTGGTTACTACCACCTGCTATAATATTAAATCCATAAGTTCCACTACTTGAAATAAATCCTGTAGAATTAGTGCCTGTACTTGTAGAACCTACTCTAATATCAAAAGAACCACTTGTAACTGTACAAGTAAATTGAACTCTATAAATAACGCTTGTAGATAGTGTTGGATCTGCTCCGTTTAAGGTTGCACCTCCTGCAACAGATGATGAGGTTACTGTTCCACCACTCCATTGACCTGCCCCAGAACCTGCTGTAAATAAACTACTATTAGTCCTTCCATATATATCTGCTCCAAGAACAGGCTCATTTACATCTATGATGGCAGGGTAAGTGTCACTTAGGTCTGCTGATTGTAGGACTTCTTTAACTGAGATATCTGTAGCAGTAAAATCAGCGTAGCCTGAAACTCGAAGATTAAAAGAAGTTCCACTTGCAACAAAATATCCTGTAAATGTTCCAACTCCTAATGTTCCAAAAGTTAATCCTGTAGAATTATTTACGCCAATTATTGAACCATCCGTATATGAATCTAAAGTAATAGTTACTTTATATAGTTTTCCATTTTCTGTGATATTACTCCGAATTATTTGCTTATTTTCTGCATTTATAGCAGTTAATTTTCCTGTATTAGTTGTGTTTATATCAACTGTTCCTGTACCAAGAAAAATAGTATAATAACTCGCATCATCAAAAGATGGATCACCAATTAACTCAGCACTCAACTCTTCTGAACTACTCTCAAATGCACCTAAATCATATCCTGCAACCATTTGCTGTTGAATGTCATCTGATGTCATAGAGGTCATTGTACCATCGTTTGAGTTAGAACTTGAATCTGCTATGGTAGGAAATGCCTTACTTGTGTCATCGCCCATTAACCATAGTCCTTCTAATGCTGTATCAGCACTTGGGTTATGAGTAATACCTTTTTGGTATTGAGCGTAAACAAATTTAGCATCTTTAGCCTCTGAATACCAAGCCACATTTGCTATCTGACCATTAAATTCATTGCTTGTTCCTTCATTACTACCAATCTTAAAAGATAAAGATGATTGTGATACTATATCACTATTCCATGCTCCACTTCCTGCATTTAAAGCACCATTAATATATATCTTAGGAGTTGTTCCTGTTCCACTATGTACAAAAACTATATGATACCATTCTCCAACAGAAAATGTATAATTAGATGCGTAATATTGATAAGAACTTGCAGTTTTCGATTGTGCTATTAATCTTGGTGTAGTATCAAATTTAATTGCATAACCACTACCACTACCTGTTCCTCTACCCCATAGCCAATGCGTAGCAGAAACACTATCAAAATTAAACCACCCAGATATAGTAAATGCTCCACTTGTGACATCTGGCAATCCTGTGCCTGTATCAATAAAATCATTTGTACCATCAAAATCCACTACAGAAAAGCGATTGTCTCTCATGGGTGTGAATCTGCTCTTTGCCATCTGTGAAATGGTTTGAGCATCGAGTTTAGTCTTATATACTGCTAAATTTGTAATTGAACCATCTGAATAATTTGTATTGTTCCTCATTATTCTTACTTCAGCACCAAGATTTTCCATAGCTGTATAAGAACCTACTCCACCATTCGTATCATCTACTTGTACACCATTTATGTATAATTTTACACCACTATTAGCACCACTTCCATCATAAGTACCACAAAAATGTGTCCATTCATTTTCATAAGCATCTAATGCAGTATTGTATATTCTCCCAATATAAGCAGTTGCTGATTGGTCAAATAATAACCAATAGAATTTTTTATCACTTCCAATATGGAAATTATATTCATAATTACTACCATAATGACCTTTGCCTATAAAATTTGTTGATGCTACTGTGGGTAAGTTTGCCCAAACAGAAATACTAAATGGTGTATCTGATGAGCCATCACCAAATGATAAATCATCATTATCTGCAACACTCACATAATCATCACTACCATCAAAGTCTGTATAGAAGTCCTGTCTTGCGATTGAGGCATCACTTTCTGGTAGTGCTTTATCTCCTGCTCTGAGCCATAGTTTAAGGTTGGCAGTTCTATCTGTTCCGTATGATGCTGATTTACTAAGATCAACTATTTTCCCATTATTATAAACGCTTGTAACATCACTATTACTTAATGCAACATCCCAGACACCAATTTCGTCAATGAGTCCTGTAAAAGTATATGAAGTATTGTAGTATGCACCAATTATATTTTTTAAACCATTAAAATCCATATTTGCTGATGATGGAAATGTTCCACTCGTTGCTACAAATGATACATGACTACCATTAATATAAATTTTAGTATCAGATTCACTACCTGCTTTGTAAACTACTGCAATATGTTGCCAATCCGTACTAGTATTATTGATATAACCATTCCAACCATTGCCATTTAAACTAAAATAAATTTTATTTGCAGAATACGCTATATCAATTTCACCATAAGCACCATTAAAATTTCCTATAGTAAATAATCCTTCTTCTACATTGGTAGCACTTGCTTTAAACCACATAGAAACCGATAAATCACCACTATAATTATCTCCTAATGAATTACCAAGTGAAGTTCCACAATCTAAATAATCATTAGAACCATCGAAATTGAAGGAAAAGTCGTTAGGGAAACCAGTTAGTGGCTGACCTGATAACAGGTTGCCAAGACCGAGTCCCATGCCTAAACGCATATTAGTACAATAAAGTTATTTGTCCTGCACTTAAAGCAGCACTAGATGAATTGGTAATATTTATGATTGCAAAAGGGTAAGTAAGTCCTTCCTTCAGATCCATAGTAACTGAGGCAGAATCACCTTGAAAGGTAACTTCGTATGTTGCATCTTCATTACAATGTATGGCCCTGGTTACATCAAAAGCGTTTGTATCAGCAGCTCTCTCTGTTGCAGTTACTGCAGGGGAAGCACTTCTTTGAACTGAAAAGTCTCTATAAGTATTTGTGTTTGCCATGATTTCTCCTTTGGTTTATGGAAGGTTCTAAGGTACTGGCGATACCGTGAGTGAACCATAATTTTATGGAATTTAAGAAGAAAGAAGGGTATGGTTCAAGAGGGAGGGTGGGATTTTATTGACTTGCTTTAATTAATGCTGATTGTTTTGCTTTAAATCTCTTTAATACTTCATCATAATTTATCTCTTCTATTGTTAAAGGATTAGTGGGATTATTCTGATTCCATAATCTAATTCTTCTTTTTGCAGCATCTGGCTTTTTATCTAAGATAAGGTCTAATATAGCTGTTCTTTCTAAACCTCTAAACCTTTTTTGTCTTTCAGTCTCTTGTTGTTTTGTTAAGAATCTTTTACCAATATACCTAGATAACCCACCTAAAAGACCCATATAGTCATCTAAGTTTCTTCTAACTGCTAAAGTAAAACTTTCATACTTTTCTGCATCTCTCAATACACTTTCTGTTGCATCAGCAATATCCACAATATCTTGCGCTCCAACGGGAGTAATAGCAAATAATGCCTTATCAGGCAACCTACTTAATTCCTCTGCTTGCATAAAATCACTAATAATACCAAATGAACCAACTGCTGCAATATTATTTAAAAACCTATCCATTACCTCTGATTCTTTTCTATAATACTCTTCACCTGTAGCTAGACTTTTGATTTCATTCTTTGCCCAAATAACAAACTCACCACCTAATGCACCACCTGCCATTAGTCTTAAAATGGGCATTACATTACCATTCTTAATCTCAGTCTTAAGCATATCTTTGATCATTGTGGCTTGTCTAACACCAAAGCGTTTAAATAAGAATAATGGTCTCCATTTAGGGTCATTGAATATCTTAGGGTCTTTTAATACATTTTTCTGTAGCTGACTATCTACTGCAAAACGATACATCTTCTTTGCAAGTAGATCATCTGTTAGTTTACTTTTATAATTAATACCAAATTGTTTTAGAGTTTTTCTTGCCCAGTTTGCTCTAATACTATCACTATTTGCAACCTTCATTAAATCTCTAGCACCCATCTTAAAAGTATTTGCAGCTAGATATAAGTTAAATTTGTTTGCTTGTTCAAACCCAAGTTTAGTAGCATATTTAGAGAACTTACCCATAACACCTGTTGGCTCTACACCAGATAGCGCATTGACCATTGAGTCCTTAAATATACCTGTAGAACGAGCAAATTGTCTTGATTGAGGGTTAAGTAAGTCTATACCTGCTCTTAGCGTTCTAAATACACCCCATTGAGGCATTGTAGATACTAAAGTCTGTGTAAGGTTTGGTATAGTTGCAGTACCTAAACCAATCTTAGAACCAACTTCAAATCCATAATATGCGTTTAATACATCTCTCGATGTTCCTGTATATCCTTTAACTCTTTCAGCGTTACCTGTGTACATATCCAATACTTCATGCAATAACCTTGATTCATCTGTATCTTTACGACCTACCTTTTCAATAGCTCTTAATGCTTTACTTCCATCTGCACCAAACTGTTTTGCAAGTGAAAGTCTTTTGGTCATAGTATCTAAATAATAAGGAATAACTTTTCTAGCATCTCTTTCAAAGATAGTTGCAGGTAAGTCTAGCTTTCTAGCTTTTTCAAAACTAGATTCAGGAAATAACTGATTAGAAACATCTTTTTGAAGTCTTTGTATAGCCTTACTATAAGAAGTTGCTTGCTTTGTTTTAATTAAATGATTGACCAAATCTAATGTTTCTTTACTTTGATCTCTAAGGTAAGTAGCTATGATTGTATCAGATTTATTGCCTGAGTTAATCATCATTTTCTGTACTGTAGCTAAATCATCAAATACCTTTTCAGCTACTTCTCTCTTCCATACTCTTGGAAAATAATTCTCTATATAACCTATCTTTACACCATTCTTACGGAGTTGAGATATAATATCATCTAATATTGCTTTTACCTCTGGTGCTTTACCTGCTTCTAATGCTTGTGATAATTGTAATCCTTGAGCTTCAGTGAACTCATCAAACCCTATTTTATTTAATCTTTCACTGTATTTACCAAACAAAGTATGCCATTCTTCATCAGCTTTTTCTATTTTTCTAAATAAAACCTTACTTTCTGGCTGAACTACTCTGTTTCTTACTTGCTTTACACCATCAACAATATTAGAAAAAACTCCATACTTGGTCTGTACATCCTTTACACCTTCAGGTGCTACACGAGGTTTACCAACAGCTTGAGTATCAATAAGTGGTCTATTAAGTGCCTCACGATATAAAAGGTCAATTTCTTTTGGTGATAGATCACGCATTGTGCGTTTTGTTTTTAACAGGTCAAAGATTGGAAACCCAGAGTAAAGTTTAATTTCACCAGTTTCTCTAAGCTCTTGTTTTAATTTCTTTAGTTGATTTAATGAGTTCTCATAAGCAGTCCTCTGCTGTTGAGTAAGATTTGGATTATCTAAGATAGTCTGAGTTTCTTTTACAGATGTATCTAATTTTCTATACTCTCTTGTCGCATTGCTTGCTTTTTCAACAGCTTTACCTGTAGGGTTAGCTGACCTCTGTACTTCTTTTAATTCAAATGATAATTGCTCTTGAGGTGTAAGTTTTATCTCACCTCTAGTAGTAATCGGTTGTACAGGTTCTAATTGGTCTGTAGTGAATATTCTTTCACCTTTAAATTTTCTAGCACCTTTAACCGTAGGTACAGTTGTTTCAATAAATACCTTTACTTTACCATCAGGTCTAAGCTCACGAATAACTGCTGTTTCTCCTGCATATTTACCAATTCCTTTTATTCTAACTGCAGAACCTCTTTCAAATCCTGTAGTTGTTCTCGCAGGAGGTAATTTCATTGGTTCACCAAAAGGCATAACTCTAGGGTCATATGGCTCACCTACAGGTCTAGCAAATCGCAAAGAAGCTGCTTGCTCTGGTAGTTTTCTAGTTTCAGTTGTTTTTAATAATCTTTCTAAAGATTTTTTTATATCTGGATCGTAAGGAACTCCTACAGGTCTAGCAAGCCTAATAGATTCAGCTTTCTCTGGTAATAATAATAAAGGCCTTTCTTGCAAGCTCTTTGGTATCTTTTCTTTTGCACTTAAAATATTAAACTGCAGTTGCTTAGAAATGCGTTGTGCTTCCTTCTTAGAAAGATTAGGATATATCTCTGTAAGTAAATCTTCTGTGCTACCTCTAAATCCTTTTCTATTTGGAGCAGGATTAAACAAGCTATGTAATCCCATAAGTGCAATAGAGTTGATTGCTTTTTCTTCAAATGTATCTCCACCCATCTCCCAACCAAGAATACCTACTGCTGTTGTACCTAACTTTTTTCCATATTTAGGTATGTGACTCAATGCACCTGCTCCACTAAATGCTAAAGCAGTAATAGAGTTTTCCATTGCTAAATTGAGTCTATCTTCTAATGTTTTTATATCAGGTCTATTATAGACTTGACCATGTACATTAAATGATAATAAATCTCTTGCAGAGTTAAATGCAAGTTTCTTTGCTGTTTTATTACCTGCCAATGTTCTATTAACCCATTCAGCAACTCTAGGAAGTTTCTTTCCTGTATAATTAATTACTTTTGATGCGCCTGCACCAGTTGTACCTAAAGAAAGTATAGTACCACCGATTGCACCTGCTACATCTGAAAGAGTCTCACCAAGAGTTTGAGGCTCATCTAATCCCATTTCGGGATACCCTGCGAATGTTTCCCTAATTAAATTAGCTCTAAATCTATATGTTTTATCTCTTGGGTCTGTAGAAAATATAGGTTCGGGAGCTGCACCCTTTGCTATTGCCTCAGCTTGTGGGTCTACTTCTACAGGCATCTTTGCTGCTTCTGCTACAGAAATAGGTTGAGCAGTAACAGCTTCAGGTCTTTCTTCTAATACTTCACCTATTTCTCTTGGTTTTGGAGGTTCAGGAAGTTTCATCTTTGGTTGTCCACCAAGCACAGCATTAGGATATTTTTGAATAAATGAATCCTTTATAGAAGTAGGTATAAGGTATTTCTTACCATCTACATCATATTCAATACCAGGAATAGCATTAGGATTATCCTTAAGAAAAGCATCCCTTACATCATCTGGTATATCGTATTTTTTATCTCCTACAAAGAATCTTTGAGACATACTTACTGCTCTATAATATATTTACTATACTGGTCTACATCTTCTACAGTATCTACAGCAGTGCCTGTCAATACTCTAGTTCTAATTGTATCTAACTCACTCGTAGCAGTTTGTAAAATTTCTTTTGCTTTATCAATATTTTTCTGATCATCTTCTGTAAACTCACCGAGTCCTAAATCTGCATTAGCTTTTTGTTTTTCTAACGCACTGACTCTACCTGATACATCTTTAACTTTATCTGTAGCTAATTTTACTTCTCTTGCTTCAGCAGGGGTTACACCTTGATCTATTGTTGTGACTGGATCTGTAATTTTTGTAACAATAGGTTTACCTTCTCTAAACTGTATTGCACTATAACCACTCAGCGCACTGCCTTTAATTTCTGGTACAGATGCTCCAGTTATCTTAAAACCTAAGTTAGAAGATTTAGCATTTAAGTGAGTAACAACTTCATCTTTATTCTTTAATGTACCCATTAACATCATAGATTGAGTATCTCTCAATATTTTTCTATCTTCATCACTTACATCAATATAATTAATAGATTGAGAAAAGTCTTTACGAAACTCTTTAAATGCTTCTTGTTGATTTAATCTATCTTGTAAACTTCTCTCTGCACCTTCTTGCAATCCTTTTATTGCACCTTGAGCGAATCCACCTGCAAAGGATTGTGCTGCTGTTGGTCTTTTCTTTGTTTTAAATTTAAAAGCCATTATTTACTCCTAAAAACTATCATATATTACTGGACTTGAACCTATTGTTGTAGTGGATTGAGGTTGTCGTGTAAATGCACCCGTCAATGCTCCACCAATCGCTCCACCTACTGGCCCACCAACTGCAGTCCCGATTGCTGTACCTGCAGCACCTAAGATACTTTCCCACCATTCTGGCTGTTGGTCTAAACCTGCTTGTATCTGCGCTCTTGTAGTTTCTTGCGACATCATAGCTCTTGCCATTTGGTCTTGTATCTGCTGTTGTGTTTGCTGTAAACCTGCCATAGTAGTGGCTTGACCTAAAGCTAACTGAGGAACTCTTTGTAATTGTTGTGCAGTTTGTGCTTCTATACCTGTAAGCCTATCTAATAAACTTCTTTCTGCTCTTTCTTGAATACCAGGAGTAAGAGCTTCTAGTGCTTGAACATCTCCTCCTGCGCCTAGAATACTACGCTCTAACTGACTCATAAGTTGCCCTGTTTGTCTAGCACCAACTCTTTCAGCTAATCTTCTTTGAGCTGCTCCTGAAGTTTGGATAAGTCTTTCAAGTTCCCCTAAAGATCTTTGCGCTTCTCCTCTAGTTTCTTCAAGCATCCCTGCTCTTTCAGCTTCTGTTGCTGTTATACCTTTTCTTTCTTCTTCGGCTTTACGAAATTCTTCCCTAGCTTCCATTCTAAGTTGTTCTTTTGAAGCTTCAGGTATCATACCTGACATTGCATCAATTTCTCTTAATCTAGCCTGTAATTGTTGTTCATCCATTTTACAAATCCTTTGCTTTTTTAATTTCAGAGAAATGCCACTCTTCATTTAGCTTTACAGCTAAGTAGAACTTACCATCTTTTGTGCATATTCCCATATCAGTATCTTTCCCTTCTCTAGGACTAAAAAAACCTTGTTTAAGGTTAAATATTTTATCTTGCTTACCATCTGTAAGTGTTTCAATCGTTTCTGACATTATGGATTACTTCCTTCTATATCATAGTCTATATCTATGCCATCTATTCTTACATTGCTTTCTACACCATAAATTTCTATCTCAATACTTTTACCTAATTCATTTATTCTACTAGAATGTGTTTGTAAGGTAGTATGTTCAATCATTTCTTGTGTAATAGAGGGTGTATCACTGCCATCTAAATAAATCTTATAAGACATAGCAGTTCCAGTACCACTTCCCTTGTAAGTAATGTGTAGTTTCGTAAAGCGTTTAAATTGATCAGGTAATCCAAAATCAAATCTTTTTGTTTTTAATAACATTGTAGATGTAGCATTATTTGTAGTGCTACTAAATAAATTTGTTACTTTATATGTAGAAGTATCAAATGTTTGTAATTCTTGAGTATTGTCTAAAACAAATTGACTTTGAAATTTTCCTGAAAATCCATTGAACTTAGACCAAGATTGCGTATCAAAGTTATACGCATACATTGTGGTCGCATCAAAATCATAATTAACAACTAATGTGTTTATATTACCATGATACCCTAATGATAATGCACCTTTACTAACATTTAAAGTAAGGCCTTGA
>Ga0181415_1000213_pt1 | contig 15902 bp, 16 predicted proteins | sample 38SPOviralmetaG_FD_130140 | JGI IMG/M metagenome (GOLD analysis project Ga0181415, IMG submission 130140) | Marine viral communities from the oligotrophic San Pedro Time Series (SPOT) site, San Pedro Channel, CA, USA - 38 SPOT_SRF_2012-12-11 | ecosystem: Environmental > Aquatic > Marine > Strait...
AAATCATTGTTTTTGATAACATTATTACTTATAATTGTTTTGTTTAAATTAGTTAGGTTCTCCAGATTATAGAAAAAATATATTTTATTGAATAAATATATAATTGTATGGGAATAAATTATACAATTTGGAGAACCTGTAAATAAAAAATTGATAGTAACTCAAAAAAAATGTAAAAAATACAATAAAATAAACAATATATAAATATTTTCTTTTATTATTATAGTCCAGGTTCTCCAATTGTAAGGTAAATGTTAAGTAAAGAACAACAAAATATAATAGATGTAACAGGTGAAGGTAATAATATCGTAGTAGATGCTGTAGCAGGAACAGGAAAAACAACAACAATATTAGAGATATCAAAAAAATACTCTTGTCAAAAGGTAATACAAATAACTTATAATAAGGCATTAAAAAATGAAGTTCGAGAAAAGGTAAAGAATGTAAATATAGAAAATTTAACAATTCATACATATCATAGTTTGGCTGTATGTTATTACAATTGTAAAGCGCATGTAGATAATGAAATAAAAAAAATAGTAGAGAATAAAATGGAACCAAACAAAAAAATCCCAACTTTTGACATAGTAGTAATAGATGAAGCACAAGATATGACATTATTATATTTTAAATTAGTAGCAAAATTTATAAAAGATATGGGTTCTCCAGTACAGTTATTAGTATTAGGTGATTATATGCAAGGTTTGTATGAATTTAAAGGTTCGGATATTCGTTTTCTAACGTTAGCTGAATTAATATGGAAGGAACATCCATTATTAAACACCGAAAAATTTCAAAAATGTACGATGAAAATGTCATATAGAATAACAAATCAAATAAGTTCATTTGTAAATAATGTAATGTTAGGAGAACCTCGTATGGAAGCTTGTCGTGATGATGTAAAAGTGCAATATATCCGTAATTCGAGGTATAATATAGAACGTATAGTTTGTGCTGAAATTAACAAATTATTTGATGAAGGAGTAAAACCGAGTGATATATTTATATTAGGTCCATCTGTAAAAGGAGAACGTAGTAATATTCGAAGATTAGAGAACTTGTTAGTAGAAAAAAATATTCCGGTTCATGTTCCAATGTTAGAAAATAGTGATATAGACCAAAGAATAATAGATGGAAAGATAGTATTTTCCACATTACATTCTGTAAAAGGTAGACAACGTAAATATGTATTTTTGGTAGGGTTTGATAATTCATATTTTAAATATTATGCTCGAAATTTACCACGAAATATATGCCCGAGTACATTATATGTGGCGTGTACTCGTTCATTAAATGGTTTATATGTACTTGAGAGTAATACAAGAAGAGAGGATAGACCATTAGAATTTTTACATATGAGTCATCTTGATATGAAACAGGAAGACTATATTCATTTTAAAGGTCAACATCAAACATTATTTATGGTGGGTGACGAAAAGGAAACAAATCTGCCAATAAAAGTAACACCAACTGAATTAATAAAGTTTATACCTGAAGAAACAAATCAGCATATTTGTTCTATATTGGAACGTATTTTTGTAAAAGAAAAAGATATAATAGAGAATATAGAGATACCAAGTATAATTCAAACGAGAAAAGGGTTTTATGAAGAAGTAAGTGATTTAAATGGTATAGCAATACCGTGTGTATATTATGATCATTTATTAAATGCGTGGAATAATTGTTCTTCGAATAATACAAAAGATAGTGTATTATATGATATAATAGATATGAATATAGAGAACCTACACGAAAAACAGCAACAGTTTTTATTAGAAATAATAAATAATTTACCAGAAAAAATAGAATCGATAAATGATTATTTGTATATGGCAAATATAAATACAGCAATCCAAGAGTCTTTATATTTTAAATTAAATCAAATAGAAAAAGATGAATATAATTGGCTGGATGAAGAAGCGGTAACCCAATGTATAGATCGTTTAAAGAGTACAGTAAGTGAAGATTGTCAAAATAGTTCTCCTTTAATTGAAGAATATATAATGAATTCATCTATGGATGGAGAACATGAATATATTGATAAATTTGTAGAACGTATATTACCAGGAAAAAAGTTTCGTTTTAATGCAAGAGTAGATTTAATAACAGAAACAACAATCTGGGAATTAAAATGTACGAGTGAATTAACTCAAGATCATATGTTACAACTAGTAATTTATGCTTGGTTATGGAATATGAGATATATGCGTAATGATAATGAAAAGATATTTCGATTATTTAATATAAAAACAGGTGAATTATTGCGTTTAGATGCAAGTATGGGTGATTTAAATAATATAATGTCATCAATATTTATTTCTCGATATACAGACCCAGTAGTAAAGAGTGATTTAGAATTTGTGAATGATTGTGTAGAATATTTACAGAATTTGTAAAAAATTGAGAAAATACGTGATAAAATATAAATAATAAACATCAAAATTAGGAGATATTTAAAATTAATATATAGAATGACATCATTTATGTCAAATAGTAAATTTATGGAGGGAGAAAGTGCCCGTATAAAATGGAAGAAAGAATTAAAAAGTGAAACACTTACAGTAACAGATTATTGTAGTAGGGCAACAGATTCAAAATTTATAAAAATGGCGGATATTGTGTTAGACGATTCAACTACAAGACGAACCACTATAAAAACGGTGCCGATAGATACAAATAATTGGAAAGAAACTGCAGAACATATTTACATAATTACAAGAAATAATGAAATTATGAAAATAGGGGGAACAAGAACAGGAATGAAAGCACGTTGGGGTTCATATTTATGCGGTCATTGTGTAGCAGAAAGAAATAATAAACGTGGAGAACCAAATCCAGGAAAGATGTCAGTAACAAACGCTCATTTATATCATACAATTGAAACTGATTTATTGGAAGGTAATAAATGGGAATTTTACAGTTGGAAATTGCCTGAAGTGACAGTGCAAGTTGAAATACTAGGAGCCCCAATAAATGTTATAGCACAGACATATCATGCATATGAAGCGCGTTGCATTGAATTATTTAAACAGATAACAGGTCATATTCCTCAATTGTGTGATAACGCTGACCCAAATTATAAAACGAAAAATGATTAAAAAATTTTAATGTAATTTAATTAATGAAATATTTTTTTGTTTTAAAAAGTGATCTACTAATTCATCTATTTTGTATTCGTCAATATATTTGATTGTTTTAATTCCTGATGCAATTAATAAACGAGTACATATTAAACAAGGATAATGTGTAATATATGCAGTAGCTTCATTACAAGAAACCCCTCTTTTAGCACAGTCGCATAAAGCATTTTGTTCGGCGTGAACGGTAGCTTGTTCATGATTATCTCTAACAATACTTTCGTGAGGGCATCCAGGTAAAAAACCATTATATCCCTGACTAATAATCCGGTTATCTTTAACAATTAAACATCCAACTTTTAAACGTTCGCAAGGTGATCTTTTAGCTGTAACTTTAACTATATCTTTAAAATAAGTATCCCAATCAGGTCGTGATTCCATAATATATGTTGAACAATAACAACATATATCTATTAATGTTTATTAATAAAGTTTATTTCTTGTTGATTAATATTGAAGTAGTGATAGATATCATCAATATTTTCAACGTTAGGTATAGGAAAGCTTTGTAAAATACGTATATTATTAAAATTTCCCCATCTACATATATTATTAATAAAAACATACAACGGATGTTCGAGTATTTTTTTAATTTGGTTAGCTTCTTCTAGTGAAGAACAACGAATAAATACAATAGATTGTGTCATTCCACAGTTATCTACAAATATTTTGTATTTGTCAGTTGTAGATATAAATACTTTGTAACCATCTTGAAATTTATGAGGTCTAGATGCATAACAAGTTTGTTTTGGTGTATGTATTAGTTTATATTTATGTATATTATCAGGTTCAATTTGAATAAGATCTCTTTTTGTGTATTTATGTAAATCACTACTGGTTTGTACTTGATATTTCGCAAGACTATTATTATCAACAGTTTTAGCTAGTATATTATATACATCATTAGTGTATAACAATGGTATATATTTACGTTCTATAGATGGAACAGAGCTATTATATTCAATACCTTTCCATATACCAGAAATGTTAATATTAGAATCTGCAGTTTTATTTTGTATGAGATACCATGTAAAGCTTGAACCAATTTTTTTAAAATATTTTTTAGCACGATGTATATCAAGATGAACTATTTGTAATCTAGTTAATATTTTAATTAAATCATTTCTATCTGCATATGACATCCAATTATCGGGTGTAATAAATAACATATACCCATTAGGTTTTAAAATAGATAATGCTTTTTTAATAAAATCTTTAATTAAATTATGATTTTTTGAAGCTCTTTTACCATTTTCAAGTAATTTTGCATAAGGAGGATTAACGTGAATAAGGTCATACAAAGTATTATATTGTTTTGTTAAAAAGTCTTCTTGAGTAATTTGTAGATTATACTTATCATTATCAAATATATTTTTAACATTATTTAATCTATCTTCATTTATATCATTAAAATATAAAATGTCTTGTAATATGGTGTCTGCACTATGGTGAGGAATCAATTTATGATATGAATGAACGCTAAAGTTACCATTACCACAACAGGGATCTAATATTTTTAGATTAGGTTGTTTCCAAAAATCATTAGGTATAATTTCAAACATTTCTTGAACACAATTCATTGGTGTAGGTTCATCATTAGGAGATTTATATGTAGTCTTATCTAGATTTAATACAGTATCATAATAATTACAAATCTGTTCGAATGGTACTGTATCAATTTTATTCATATTAATATTACAATAATATGAATAAATAGATTTATATCAATTTTCTATATAATTTTATTTACTAATGTATAATTCTTTCGCTAATGTTTTAATAACTTTGTTATCTAATTTAACTTGTTCGTCTTCAACATCCCCTAATATTGCACTCATCATTTTATAACAAAAATCATATGCACGAGTTTCCATAACTTCAGATTCAGGATTTTCTGTTTTCCAGTCAGGAACCGTACGATAATTTGTCATTGATATGCGACTTAATATTCTTCTTAATTTTTGAAGTTCATCTGTATCTTTAGACCAACCATTATCTTCTTTAATATACATGGTTTCTCGTTTTATATCAGTGCAATGAATTGGACGTTTTGTAATATCCATACTCTTTAATCGATCCATTATCATTTTTGTCATACCACTTACATAACCGTGATTACCAATGTATTCAATTTCACTTAAATTAATAACCATATTTTGAAGAAACTCAGTAATACTCATAGCATCTTTGCAGGTATCGTTAAGAAAGAAGTTAATATTAAATCTTTGATTATTATTATTGTTAATTGTATTACCACTATTAATATTTTTACCTTCTTTACAAATTTCAACTAATCTATTTTGCAGTTGAGTATTATTTTCATCATTTTTTTTCATTTGTTTATTAGTTTCAATAATTAATTCTTTAAATTCTTGATTTTGTCTTAGCAATTCAACTACAATATTTGGATTAGATATATCAATATTACCTGCATTATCAGTTATATCAGTTATATTATTTATATCATCAATAGAATAATCACATTTTTGTTTATGATACCAAAGACTATTCCTAGCTTTATATTCCTTACCACATTCACACTTAAAAATATCAATGTTTATAAGATTTGCTTTGGCGAGTTTTTGGCGAGTTTCTGTTCTATTTGTTCTATTTTTATGTTTTGCAGTCAAAAAATGTTTATCCATATCGCTTTTTTTGCTGCAGCTATAGTTGCAACTTTCGCACACAAATTTTTTGGCGAGTTTTGGCGACATTTTTTGTTCTAAATGTTCTATAAATTTTGAACAGAAAAAGTCGCCATTCTTATTACGCGTAAAATATGTAAAAAAAGTATGCAGTCAGTTTGAAATTATTTTTTTAGTAATTACAGCATTATAGTCACAAACTCAAAATTGACAATTTCCGAGATGAAAAAAAAAATTTCTCAGAGGGGTAAGTCAAAAATGGACATTCTGAAAATGTCCAATTTCGGATTTCACCCACCTAATTATTTTGTAAAAAAGTATAATAAATATATAAATTGAAAATATGATATAAAGAATAACAAAAATACTAAGGAAAAATAAATATATAAATTGTAAATTGTATATAAAGAATAACAAAAATACTAAGGAAAATCAATAAATATATAAATTGAAAATAGTATATAAAGAATAACAAAATACTTAGAAAAAAAAATAAATATATAAATTGAAAATAATATATAAAGAATACCAGGATGCTTAGAAAAATATAAACTATGCCAATATATTTAAATATAATACATTATTGAATGTTATAATGAACGTCGAGTACGTAGATATTTGTTGTGGTTTAGCTTGGGGTGATGAAGGAAAAGGTAAGATAGTATCACAATTAAGTAAAGATTATGATTTTGTATGTAGATGGGCGGGTGGCAATAATGCCGGGCATACTATATATGTAGATGGTAAAAAATATTCAACACATTTAATACCATCAGGTGTATTTTATGGTAAGAAGTCAATTATAGGCCCAGGTTGTGTAGTAAATATAGAGGCTTTTCATAAAGAAATAGAATATTTAAGTGAAAATGGTTTTGATACAAGTTTAATTAAAATATCTCCAAAGGCACATGTAGTAATGGATAAACATATAGAAGAAGATAAAAAGAAGTATGCATCAACAATTGGAACAACAGCAAAAGGAATTGGACCTTGTTATAGTGATAAATATGCTCGAATTGGAAAACAAGTAATAGATTATATAGTTGAATTTAAAGATTATATTTGGGATGAAAAATTATATGGAAAAGTATTATGTGAAGGAGCACAAGGATTTTGGTTAGATATTGATTATGGAAATTATCCTTATGTAACAAGTAGTAATGCGTTACCTTATAGTGCTTGCAGTTTAGGATTTCCTCCTCAAAAAATAAGAAAAATATATGGTGCAGTAAAAATATATGATACGCGTGTGGGTTTTGATCCAGATTTTCCTGAAAGTCTATACGATGATAAAGAATTAACAAAGATAGCGACTGTAGGTGAAGAATACGGAACAACAACAGGTCGTATGCGAAAAGTAAATTATTTGGATGTAAGTAAATTATTAAAAGCAATAAACATTTCAGGTGTTACTCATTTAATAATATCAAAGGTAGATATATTACAAGAATTAAATATTTGTAAGTATTATTATAAGAATACTTTAATTAGCTGTGATTCAATAGATGAGTTGCAAGATCAAATAACTAATATTTTAAGAAAAGAAGGATCAAACCATTTAATAGAGATAATATATTCAAGTAATCCAGAGAGAATATAAAGGGTGTTTAGCTAGATGATTCTATATTTTTGTAAACGTTTTTAGTGTGGGTTTCGTGTTTATAATAAATCATACCAAATCCAATAATAGACATAGTAATGTAAATAGTAATAGCGGTAATAGGTTCCATTAGTAATAATAAACATATATCTTTTATATTTATTATTAAAATAAAAATGTTCCAGCACGGGCTCGAACCGTGGACCTTCGGCTCATAAGACCGATGCTCTAACCAACTGAGCTACAAGAACAGTGCACGAAGTGGGGTTCGAACCCACGCAGCTTATGCTACCAGGTCTTAAGTCTGGCTCCTTAGACCACTCGGACATCCGTGCTTGTTTAATAGTTTATTGACATATTAAGGTCAGTCACCCGATGTGGGGCTTGAACCCACGACCACACGCTTAAAAGGCGTGCGCTCTACCGACTGAGCTAACCGGGTAAAGTCTATTTACATTAATATACACTACTCACACATACTATATACACACTGTCTTTTTATATTGTTGCTATAAATAAATAATTATAGGTAGTGAGGTAACGTATAATTATATAAATAAATATAAACATAAATATAAAATAAATATAATATTTATTATATAAATATTTAATTATGGAAATAAGTAATGGTATATTAATAGAGAAAAATGCATTATCTGTAGAATTATGTAAGGATATTATAGAAATATTTGAATCAAATAATAAAAAAAATGATGCAAACGTATTGGGTGGTGTATTCAAAGACGTATTAAATGCTAAAACAATATATTGTACAGACATTAATCATCCTAATTGGCCGAGAATAGAAAAATTTATAGAAAAAATTACGATTACAACTGTATTTAAATATATACGAAAAATGGGAGAGGTTGTCAAATGTAAACAACCAGATTTTGATTTGTTTACATCATTTAATTGGAAAGGCTTCAGTATTAATAAATATTCAGCAGATGAATCGGGACATTATATATATCATACAGATAGGCATATAATATTAGAAACAGACGAAGAACGAATTATCACATTTATATATTATTTACAGGACGTAGAAATAGGTGGAGAAACAGATTTCCCTAGTCAAGGAATAACTGTTAAGCCCGAATCAGGAAAATTAGTATTATTTCCATCTACATGGACATATCCTCATTGTTCTCTTCCAACTATTTCGAATGATAAATATATTATGGTAGGTTGGATATTAGCAAAAAATTATCGTAAAGGTGATAATCTAATAAATGACCCTGAAAAAAATCCAGATTATATTAAACCTTTAGATACCTGTTAAATTTATTCTATTCGGTGTGAATTTTATTAACCCAACCTGTAATAATATATTTATGTGACGATAATGGAACATTTCCACAATGGGGATATGTCCATGTAGCTGGAAATAATACTAATTTACCAACTTCAGGTTTTATATTAATATTGCATTCAGGAAAACCAGTTTCCCCACCGTTATCAACATCATTTAAATACCACATAAATACTATCTCTCTTGATAGTTTAAAACAACTCAAATTATCAGTATGTGTTACAAATTTACCACACCCTTTATCATATTTTTGTATTTGGAATGTATTAACCTGATAATCATGAGATATTTTATTGCATTTTTGGTGATAGATAGTAAGATGTTTTGTTAATTCTTTAGATAAAAAATCATTAATTTTATTCCATTCATTAAGTTTCAATATATTTAAGTCTAATGAATCTTTTACTTTTATATCAACTCCCTTAGATGTGTTACCTTTATAGCATAAATGTCTATTTGCCTCAAATTTTTCTATTATATCTTTACATAATTCATTTGACAGTGAATATTTATGTATATAAATATAATTTTTCATATATATGATAAATATTATAATATTATTTAAATTATTATATTATTTACAATCTAATTAGTTATTATTATGTTTATCTTTATAAAGAGCTTCACAAACTCTTTTAAGACTTCTATTTATTGAGTTTGTTGAACAACAATGTTCATAATCTATTGCAACAATTTTATCATTATATTTAATTATATTCGCGGTTGGGCTAAATGTTGCATTTTTTATATTATCATAATTAAAAGTATCAGTACTTGCTAATTGTTCAAAATAATTTATATCGAATGTATAAAACGAAGGTGAAAAAGTACTGTATAAAAACCTTTTTTCGTAGTCACGTGCAACTTTCATTGGTTCATTTTCTTCCAGTATGTGAAGTATGTTTTGAAAATATTCTTCTCCATACCCACTGTATAAATTAGAACAATCATTATGTTTTAATTGTAATGATTCCATTACACTTTCAAATTCTTTAAAACCAGTATTGAATATCTTTGTTAATTTTTGAAAATCTAATACATATTGTTCTCTATTACTAAGTCCGTGAGAAAATGAAGGAGGATTAGGATCAACATAGTAAGGACACGTATAGAATATAATTTTATCATTATTATCATAATTAATTATTCCATATTTCAATATTTCTGGTATAATAACTGTGTTATTACCTTGCTTTATATTTTCATTTCTTACTAAATCTTGAAAATACATTTCAGTTACTAAATTTAACGTTATAGCTTCTTTAATCTCTTCTGGATAAGTATTTCTAACAATATGAGTTTTTGTTATAGTAGTCTTATTATTAGTTATAATTGTATTTCTAGACAGCAACATAGGATGATTGATGGTAGTTGGAGAATATAAAACATTAATATCATTATACGATTTTCCTAATGGACGTGATTTCTTACTATGTATAATATCATTTTGTTCATCAAATATATCAGAATAGTTATATGATGATATGCTATTATACATATTTTGAATACCATCGCTATGAGTTTGAGTTATAGTATTTTCATCAACAAGAAATTTTAGATACTTAGACATTATTAATAATAAAAATATTTAATATATTTTATATACTATCTGTTTATAAATATTTTATATACTTTATCTGTTTATAAATATATTAAATAATATATAATATATAATATATATTGTATAATGTCGTATGAATTTGAATCAAACGGACAGACTATTTCATTATCTGATATTGCGTCACTAAGGAGCTATGATACATCAAATGATGCAATTTCTATTTCACATAGCTCAACTCCATATAAAAAGCAAGGTGTAGCGATACTATCAAATCAAGTATCTATACCAGCTAATACTGGCAATTACACAAACCAAGCGAATCACGCATACCCAAATAAAAGTTATGTTGTTAATAAAAGTATAAATGAATTTGGTGGATTTGATAAGGGTAATTTGGCTATGAAACAAGAAATTAAAGTAAGTAATGGAAACATCAGTATTCCAAAAGGAGCAAAACGAATGATTATAATAGCTCGTGGTGGCGGTGGTGGTGAGGCCGGCGGTGGCGGCGGTGGTCGTGCTATGAGTGGGGCAGATGCTTGGAGAGCAGGTGGTCATGGTGGTACAGGTGAGGGTGGTAAATTTGCTTTTTCAAATGTATCAATACCAACCCAATATGCAGACGGTAATCATTCACTATCTGTTACAATAGGTAATGGTGGAAGTAAAGGTAATGGTGGAAGTGCTTCACACGGTTATGCTCCAAGCCACGCGGGCACCGGCGGGAACGACGCGGGAGGTGGAAATGCTACAAAAGTATATTGGCCACCCACTATCCCCGAGTGGGGTAACAGTATTCTTACAGCAAATGGTGGAAAAGGAGGTAATGGTGGTGGTGGTGGGAACGCACACGGACCACAATTTGGCGATAAGGGGAGGTCGAACAGCGGGACTATGTATAGTATTGGATTTAATAAACAGGATTATAGAAGAACTCATAACTCACCATATGTGCCGGCTACTTGGAGTGTTGATTACGATTATAGTGGTGTGTATGAAAATGTTGCCAATCAAACAATCGCTTATGGAAGAGGAGGGACCAATGGCGGTGGTGGTGGTTCAGGCCAAGCCTCCAACAATACTGCAGCTGATGGTGGTGATGGTGAGGATGGAAAGTCTGGATTTGTTAAGGTATTATATATGTATGGTAACGACTGACGACCCGTAAGTTATATTGTATATACACTCCATAAAATATATAAGAAATAATATATTTTATTTTTATGGTTTAATTGATTTTAGTATGAATTATTATACATATATCATCATTATTAACATTATGAAAAGATATATCGTGTTTACAATGAACTGCTAACATACAACCAGTTTTCAAATTATATTTGTTAGAATTAATTGAAATATAACCATTATTCAAATTACTAGTTTTAAGACAGATAATTATAATTAGTTTATTACTAGTAGTATCATTGCAGGGGGTATTAACAATTGATTTATCATTGAGCTTGCTAATATTTCCATCATATATATGAAGATGACATTTAGGTATAGAATAAAAATATATAACTGTTTGAAACATATGCGGAAAAAAACATGTAAAAATAGAATGAATATTTTTAATATTATCAATTAGCACATTTTGTTTTTCTTGACGTATATTATCAAATTCTTTAATAAACCACTGACACATCCATTCAGGAAACATATTATAAGAAATAAAAGTATTATTCCAAATTGGGTCGTTAAAAGAAATAGTTTGGTTTATTTCTTTTTCCACTATACCATTTTTATCATTAAAGGTGATCTTATATAAAGGTGTGTTGATTTTATTATCAGGTTTAAAATGACAAATCTGTTGATATAACAGATTATCAAAAAAATCAGTAACATTATCATTATACTGATTAGTAGTATATGTATATGAAAATTTATCATTATTTATAGTAATATTGTTATAATTATAATTATTATCCGGTAAAAAATAAGGAATATCAGTTTCTATAGTATTCCAAATATTAATAAGTAAGCATTTTTGTGATAATACTGAACAATCCTTATTTAATAAATTATTATAACCGTGATATAATCTAGAATTAAAAGTAATATTTTGATATTTAGTTAATGTTATAAGAGTAATATCAGTTTGAGTGTCAAATTCTTTAAATTTGTATGCATCATTATCGACATTTGTTAAAATTAGTTGACATTCATTATCATCAAAGTTAATAATAATCGAAAATTCCGGATATAATTTTATATTATTTTTATTGTAATAAGATTTATCGTATATATTAGTAAATATATTACTACTACCAATAATGGAAAATTCAATAATTGGTTCAGGTTTAATGGTATCTGTATTATGATTGATATGATAGTGAGAAATAAAATTAACAATTTGTTCAAGATTACAGTATTTATCTTTTTTATATTGATAACGATATGATTTATTTTTTTCTAATTTATCTATTTCGTAATTATCATTAGATAATGATAAAGTATATATAGATTTTGTACTCATTTCTATATATATAATATTATATAACACTTTTAAACCATTTATATAAATTTATACCATATATAAATTTATACCATATATAACAATATAAATATTTATTATATATAAATAGTATATGCCAATAACAACTGTTATAGATAATATAACTTATATATTTACAGAAAAATTATCGGATGAAATATATACATCATATGAACCGAATAAAGTAACCATAACAAATAATTTAAATTCATTTGAACCAATATTAGATCTAATAAATAATATTAGAATGAATAAAATAAAGAGCTCATCTATAATATGTAATCCAATAGATAATTATGAAAATAGCATAAGTAATTTACTCAAAAAACTAGTTTAACTAAGATGAGTAAGGCAATCATTTTTATAATCATTATGTGTAAACCAAAATGTAAATGTATATCTATTACTAGTGGGTTTAGATACATAGTGTGGATGTGTCCAATATGGAGGAAATAATATAACATCTCCTTTTTTCATTATAATTTTTATTTTTTGTGTAGGAAAGTATAAATCTCCATCATCAAAATCATCATTAAGTGCAATAATACACGACAATAATCTACCTGATGTTGTTGAACTACTTGGTAATATACCATCAACATGTATGAGAGTAGCATCATGAATTATACGTAATTGAATTGGAGAAAAAGATGGAATTTTATTATCAAATATAGACGAGTTAATTTTATTAATTATATATGGTATAATACGAATATATCCAGATAAAAATAAAGAAATATCTGATTTATATTTATTGATTAATGGATCATTTATAATATCGCTTATTTGTAGTGTATGACAAGCAACGTTATTACCTTCACAATATGTTGAATTTTCTAATGGTAGTAGATCAAACATTTCAACCATATTATTACAAAGATCTTTATCAATTAAATTATTTATACAATATATATCATTAGCATAAGTAGTAATAGATGGATCCATATAAAAACTTGTATTAATTTTTTATATGAATTATAATTATATATTTATTTAAAAAAAATCAAAAAAGCATTGTATTGTTATGCGTATATCACTATTTTTTGTGGTAGGAGACACACAATGTGGAATATCGCCAACTACTATATTTGCTGAATTTGAACTGGGATAAATTGCATTAATGAAATCATTATTTTTATACATAAAAGCACCTCCTGTATTTTCATTCCATTTTTTATTTAAATAAATAGTAATTCCGCCATCGTGTTCTACATCATTATGCCATGCTATATGAGACATAGGAGTAAAGTAATAAAAATGTAAATGTTTAAATTTGCAAGATAATCCAGTTTTATACTGGATATACGCTGTTATTTTTTCACTTAGATTCTTATTTTGATCATTTAATGTATGAATTAATATTGGACTACTATCAAATACAATATTATTTTCCCATACTTTATTGGTTTTAAAAACCATATTATTGGAATTATATGTAGATATAGCATACTCATAACATTCATCGTATAGTTCATCTGACAAAAAATTATCATACATAGCAATATATTGGTCTGGCATCTTATTGTCTGGAATATTCATTATATTAAACCCTTGGTAATTTAAAATGGAACAAACTATTTAAGTCATTTTAAATTTTATTAGGATTATACTGTACTTCATTACTGTTAAAAATATTAGTTAATTTTTCTTGTTTATCAATAAAATGTTGTTTTCTTTGTGCACATCCACGATGATGAGCGGTTAATGCTCTAGTATTTTTAGCAACATAACTGCAGTATTCGCAAGTATTCTCTTTAGATGCAGAGGATGCATATAATTTAGATAAAAAATGGTCTAATGTAGGCATTTTAATATCATCAACTTGATTAACAAGTTTTTGTTGAAAATCTTTAATAGTTTTAATATGTAATAGTTTATTATTTATAAAGTTTTGATAATCTTTATTAATTTCATCAAGTGTTTCTTTATTAATATTAATAAGTTCTCCATTATCCTTTTCTATATCACCTAATGATTCTTTAAAATGATCTATAATATCAATAGCTGCTTTAATTTTATCTGCATCATATTCAACTTTATGTAAATATACTAATACATTATTCTTATGAATTTCAATTTCAAAATTATTTTTATTAGCAATACCATAGTGTTGTGCTAACATAATTCCAGAACAATTTTGATGTTCTATATCACGTAAAAATTTACGTACTTCATCTTGAACTACATTTTTATCATAATTTTTATTTTCAAAAAGAATAACAGGTTTATCTCTACGTTTCATAATAATATCTCCGGTTTCTTTTATAGTTCCAACAGAATCAATTTGTGCGGTAGGATATATAGAATGGAGAACATTGAATAATATATTTTCTGATAGTTTACCTTTAGATGATGAATTTTCCATTTTTTTCAATAAATCATTAACATTATTACATAATGTATCTTGAGTAGAATTATTACCACTAGAAATATCTTTAATTTCAGTTAATTTACTATCTATTCTATGCTCGGTAGAAGTAATAATTGAATTAAACATATTTTGCGAACTAATAAGGGTATTTGAAAATTTTTCATCAAGAGATTGAGTAAATTTATCGAGAACTTCTTTTGTAAGTGTAGAGTTCATTAATGTATTTGTATCATTGTTAATGCTTTTTTGTAAAGAATCAAATGATTTTTCAATATTTTTATGTAATAATTCTTGGTTTTTTGGTATAATTTCATTAAACATTAATTTAGTTTTATCTAAAAGAGTATCATTATATTGCTTTATAACAGGAGCAACTTTTTCTGTGGCATTACTTGATAATATAAGACGCATGTCATCCATATAATCCCGTTTAAAATCAACAAATTTAAGTGTAAACATTGTTCCTATATCAGTTTGATTTTTTTCAACAGTATCTTTAATACCGAGAACCTGTGTTTGTAAAGCTTTCATATTTTCAAGTAATGCTGATGCAACATTTGTGTCGAGAGATGGGTTTGCATTTTGCAAAAGATTTTCCAAAATATCAACTAAGAGAACATTCATTGTCTCAAAATTCAAGTTTTTTCGTTGATTATAGAAATCTATAACTTTCTTATTGGTTATCGTAAGAGAATTTTCCATTTTATGCATATTTAACCACTCATTTCTTTATATTCTTTAATTTACAAATTAAAAAATAATTGATTTACGAGACT
>Ga0181415_1000214_pt1 | contig 15893 bp, 15 predicted proteins | sample 38SPOviralmetaG_FD_130140 | JGI IMG/M metagenome (GOLD analysis project Ga0181415, IMG submission 130140) | Marine viral communities from the oligotrophic San Pedro Time Series (SPOT) site, San Pedro Channel, CA, USA - 38 SPOT_SRF_2012-12-11 | ecosystem: Environmental > Aquatic > Marine > Strait...
TAGTTACTTCTTTTTAAAACCTAACATAGACCTTGCTAAAACCGCTCTCTTCTTTAATAATGGCGTCATTTTAATCTCTTTATTTCTAAACGTGAATCGTTCGCCGTCAGCGATTTTCGTCACTCTTCCCATTTCGGTCTTGGTTAATCCTTTACCTTGACCTACCTTTAATTGGCGACGTAACGCCCCCGATTTGAGGTCTTTAAATGGAATGCTTCCACTTCCACTTCTCGCTTCTTCTTGACTTTGCTTTGCTGCTCGGGCGGGGGGACGACCACGCTTACTACCATAAGTTCCTTTCCCTTGAGGCATTATAATTGATATAATGAATAAATATTTTAAATAAATTTTAATTAGTAATAAATTTTTTATATTCCGCTATAAGTGGCGGTAGAAACTGATAGGCGTGAATATTCATTAAATCAATTATCTCTTGTCTAACAACCTTCCTAGTTCGCAACATTATCTACTCAATAATATTTTCTATTTTCTAAATCAATTTTTTAAACGGATTTTACTAATGTCTGTGAGTTAAAACCAGCGATATTTTTAATGTAACTTTGAGTTAATTCGGGGATTGAAGAGCGTTCTGCTGGAAGGACGGCGTCACCACTATTGACGCCCGAGTGAATAATAGCGTCATAATCTCTCTGTCTGTAGTCTGTAGTTTCGCCCATATGGAATGTATAATCTAAACCTATACCCATAGCATTTGCTTTTGTATTATTTCCACACCCTTCTGTGGCGGCGGTTCCACCACGGGTCATAGCATATTGCTCTGTGATTGAATCTTCTTCTGTCTGTAACCCTACAGAGCATTTTCCAGCGAGTTCGCCGTTAAGGACTGCTCTTTGGAATAAGGCACGGACTTCGGCGTCGCCGACCATCGCTGCTTTAGGCACGACGGCACTAGCATCCACGGCACCAGCACCGCTGTTCTTGGTCTTTGTTAATTGATTCGGGACGACTTCTATAACGAAGTCTTGTGGTTGGCGAGTATTGTTCTTATTCTGCTGATAGCGACTAAGACCGAGTGGAATGCGGAAATCACTTTGATTCTTCGCTCTATTATTCTCTTGGTCTTGGTCTAAATATAAATTGACTATTGAGCGGACTGCTGCGGCGTTTGGTGTGTATTTGCTGGAATTGACTGAAGAGTTAATGTCGTTAATTAAATTGAATCTGTCTGCTAAGAGTGACTGAGGATTGTAGTCGGCGAGGTCTTGTGGTGTAGGGACTGAAAGGCGACCGCATAATCTAAGGTCTTTAATAACATAATAACTTCCATCCACGTTAAGGTCAGCACCATTAGACGAGTCAAAATATTTGTTATAATAAAATCCATTTTCTTGATTGAGTTCTAGGTTAATTAAAATGCCGCCGAGGTAGTTGTTACCTAAGTGAAGTGCTGAAGTATTGTTAAGTAATGCTGTGTCTAATCTAAATGAAAATGGTTTGCCGTATTCGGGGTTGTTCTGTCCCGCTGAAACGTTAGGCATTTGACCGACCGCCCCAGTTGTAGCATTATCCATAAGACTTGAGTGTCTATTGACGAAGTCTGCTTCTGTTCCAGCAGCGTCAAAACGAGTTAATGGTGAAACTAAATAGTCGTCACGATTGTTAGTCCAAGCATTTCTAGCATTAACAAACATAGGATAATTTCTATGCTCACTAATGCTGACTGAAGACTTTTTAGACTGGACGAAAACTCTCTTTACCATATTCTGTAATCCACCCCAGTTACTAACATTCTGGTTAGTGACTGCTTGTAAGGTAGCACCTTGATTGGCGTTGAATTCGGCGAGTGTGGTGGCGGCGGCGGGTTTGAGTGTGAGCGGTGCCCCAGTTGAAGTGACGTGAATAACACGTCCAGTTAAATAGAGGTCTGCTGTTTCTAACATTCTGTCTTGTGCTGAAATGGCGAATTTTATATTGGCGTTACCTTTTACATTTGAAAAACCACCAGTTATAACATTAGCGGCAGATTGAGTTGCTTGGTCGTTGAGGGGGGGGACTGAAAAATAGACTTTACTTACGGGCATTTTTGTGATAAAATTAAGGGATATAATTATTTTAAAAAAAAACTGAAAATTATTCCTAGAATTAATATCTAGTTATTATTCTACTAATGAAATATTTTAATGATAATGATTTTTTAGGTGATTGCTGTATTCTACAATCCTTCTTAGAAGAAATGCGATTTTATTCGGGAAGTGAAAGGTTAAGAGTTCTAAAACATTCTAATAATTCTGGAAATATAGGTTCTATGCTTTATGGTTACACTTGGAAGGGGTATTTGTCGCCCACTAAAAAACGGACTGCTGCCCCTTGGAAAGGTCTTTTTGAAACTAAGTGTATGGACTTATATCCCGAATTCGGTGAAGTTGCTCGTGAATTCGCTGACTTATATTTTCCCACTTTTAAGTGGTGTAACCTACAATTAAATAAAAACTTCCCCATACCGCCCCATTTTGATTCTACGAATGTAGGCACGTCAATTATAATTGGACTTGGTGACTATAGAGGGGGAAAATTGTTTGTGGATTTCGCTGAAGACGGGGGTATTCGTGAGTTTGATATAAGGGGTGAAATGGTTAAGTTTGACGGGTCTAAATATCGCCACTGGGTCAGCGATATAGAAGGTGACCGCTACAGCGTTGTCTTTTTTAATAATAGCGTGATTGAAAAGAAAATGACTGGTTACAATTCTGTTTCTGCGTCTGGTGTTAATAATGCCGACGCTGTTCCATAATCCGCTCTCACTCTCTCTGCTGGTGCTGCTGACCCCGCGTCACTTGCCGCCGCTCTTCTTCGTTCTGCCCTTTTTGCTGCCGCTGGTGGTCGGGGTGGATTTGCCCGTTCTTGTGCTATTTGCCGTTCCATATCGGGGTCGGGTCTGCCGCCGAATCTTTGTAAAATTTTTAGTTGCCCTTCTATTTCAGCGTTTATATGCTGAATGTTCTGTCTTATTTCTACTTGTTTTCTTGGACTTCTTCCTAATGCGACCTCTCTACCTTGTTCTTTTGCCCGTGCTGACTTTAATTGTTCTAGTCTTGCTTGTGCTGCTTGTCGTTGGTCTATTGTAAGTTTGTGTGACTGATAGACTTGTCCTTCTCGGCGTTCTGCCCCAGAAGATTCGGGTTGTGGTTCTTCGCCTTGAGTCATTTTTGGTGCTACTGATTGTTGTTCTCGTTGTTGTTGTCCTACGTTACCCGTTTCTTGGACTACTGCGAGTGCTGCCCCGACTTCTTGAAGTCGTAGTGTTTCGTCCTCTGCTGGTTCGTCTTCTGCGTCGGGGTTAAGTCCGCCTTGTGGTAATGCGGGTGGTATATTTTGTAGTGCCTCGTCTATCGCTTGTTGAATAATCGCTTGTTGTGCCGCTGCTAATTCGTCGTCGTCAATTCCCGTGCCGCCAGTATTCTGTTCGCCGTGTATATTGGAAATATCTATCCGTGTGTTTGTCTGTGCTACGTTCGGGTCTGTGTGACTTGCGACCATATTTCCTATAACTGACCCGACTTGTTCGCTCTTTATATTAAGACTCTCATTTGCTATGAAGTTCGTTGGTTTAGGGACTGGTAATGTTATTCGTATTAAAATAGTTGAATTTTTCTCTAATGTTACGTCAGTCATATCGGGGTTAAGTATTTTAATGTTCAGTTCGTTAATGCTCTTTGGATTTGATAAGGTGTGTGTAAGTATATTTCTGTCCGCCATATAATCTTGGTTACTCAGCGAAGATTTTGGAATTAAATCTAATAATCCGTCTGTCTGTTGATTTTTAAGTATATCGTTGCCTTCTACTAAGTTACTGGTAATCAGTAAATATCCGTTCTCACTCAGCGTCGGTAACCTACTTGCTGCGAGTGGTTTGCCTTTGGTTAAGACTGGTATCATAACTGCCCCCGTGTAAAAAGACGCCTTGAATGGTGCGACGCAAAAATTCCCCCCACCAGCGGTATTATTGCTGTAAGTAAATTCGGGTATATTCTGTCCCATTAAGTTGAAGAATTGACTATCACTCACGGCGGGTAACGCCCCACGAATTAAGTTGTTAGGGTCGGGTGTTGGCGGGTCTGTTGCCCCAGCGGGTAACTTGGCGATTGCGACTGGATTGAATATAGTTGAAATTGTCGGTATAATGCTAATATCTACTGCTTGACTTGTTGTAAATCCTACAAGATTCACCGAGTTGCCGTATTGAAAAACCCTCTGTGTTCCACCGCCGCCGTTGTGCTTGTCTGCTTGTATATCGTTGTATTGAAATCCCATTCTCGCCCATATCGTCCCTTCCCACGCCGCTGCTGCTGCGTCGTAAGTTGTAAAAAAACTTCCAAATTGCCTATAACTCTCGCACCTAAGTTTCTGTTCTAGTGTTAAAGCATTATTTTGATAACCAAAGTTCCCCTTATTGTCCCCTTCCCTTTGTGCTGTTTCCAACGCCCAATTATAGACCATAATCCCACTTATAGACCCCATAACAGCGTTAATGCTGTCTAAGACATTATCACTCATAGCGGCGGCGTTACTAACTGGTGATTTCACATAGACACATTCTTGACCCGCGTTGTCCAGCGAAGTGCCGAATCTGTCGCTCGTCGGTATTTTGCGAGGTTGGTGTAAATAATTCATAGTGTATGCCGACATTTGTGTATCGTATGCTATGTTAAATCCAGTTGTTCCAAAAGCAATCCCATTCTTGAATATATCTAGTGTTTCGGGTGAAAACCCTATGTTTCTCGTGGAAGGTGTGCTAGGGTCATTAACGTATATGTTACGCTTTTCCCAACCTATAAAATATTTTTTAAGACCACTTGTTCCCACGCAGACTTCGGCGAAAGAGCAACCAGCAGTAACGTTTCCCGCCCCAAAACCCCCCGCTTGTGCGTTGCCTTTCAATATATCATTCGTATTCCCAGTAACAGCGACTACAGAGCAAATTCCGCCTTTTGGTTGTCCTACTCTAGTGTCTGTAAAATCTAATGCCCCTATTTGTGTGTCGCTGAGTCTTGTTAAAGCAGCGAGTTCCGCTGCGTCGCCAGCGAAAACCTTATTCCACCTACTCGCTGATTCTGCGATAAAATTTCTAGTTGTTTGTGAGTTCTGTAAATAACCATAAAATTGCTGATTTTCCTTTTGATAGTCGTAAAAATCTTGTGTTAAATCCGTAGGCAATTTTTTCAAGTTAATTTGATTGGTTATTAAAAGGGCGAGTTTGTTTATAGAATAGACACCAGCAGCGATTTTAATCTTCGCTTTCCCACACATAGGCACTAAGGTCTTTGTCCCGTCAGTCCAATTCACTTCCCCCGCCAAAGGCATTATAACTTCGCTGTATCCCGAATCATTTTGCTCTAAATTATCTGTTGGTTGAAATGTTTCACCTACGAATTCAGCACCAGCATTATGTCTGCTTGTTGTTTCTATATTCAAGTTATAAGCGACATTATCGGTATTAGCGAACATAGCACTAGCAGTAGGGGTAGGATAGTTTGTATCTACGCCATAATATTGGAAGCAAATAGTTTCTTCAATATCTTCACCAATCTCAATAGAAGCACCAGTTATCCCCTTTAAATTAATAATGCTGCTCTGTAGTCCTATTTCAGTCCCAGTAGGTAACTCTAATGTTTGAGGTAGTTTATATGTAAATCTATTGTTTTTGCTATTCACGTTAATAGAGTTTCTCACGTTAGCGTCTATGTAAAATGTATTAGACATTATATAAATCTAATGGATATAATAATATCACCCGTTTAAATGAAAAGAAAATGTCTGCCGTTTTTTGCCCCGAAAAAGACAAAGTCCATATGAAAAGTGAGTTTTCTCTTAGAGTTTATGTTTTTGAGGGCAAAATTTGACGGACTTTATTTGGGTTTTCCTAAAGCACTTCTTCTAAAATTTGCTGGTAAAAAGGACATTTTTCCCGCTGCTTCTGCTCGGCGTTTCTCTATTAATTTCTGTGCTTCTTCGCTGTGTGTTCCAGCACCGCCAATCGTAGCAATCTCTACTTTTCGTATTCCTTGCTTCAGCGTTTCGTATAATGGTAATTGTGTGTTTAGGTGGCAGTCCTTCGCTTTTCTCACTTTGCCCCCAGCAACCGCCGACACGTGTTCTATTTCCCCAGCAATAGACGTAGGGTTTAACTTGACTTCCCCTTCAATCACGAGGTTTGTAAAAAATCTATCACTAAAAATATCTGCTTTCTGTTTGGAAAATCGTTCCATTAAAAATCCCATTTTCTCTCGTGGGATATATATCATAAAATTCCCGACTATATAGTGTAACTTACCTTTCTGTTTCAGTATTTTCTTGTAACCAAACCAAGTTATTTCCTTCACTTGCCCGTATTCTCTATACCAGTCGTCAAAAGTGTATCCTTTCTTGAGGCATAAATCGCCTTCTGCTAGAAAAAATCCCTTTGCTGCTGGGTATTTCATAAAATATTTTTCCATTTTCGGCATAGTTATATCTTTAATGTGTCTAAATGGTGCTTGATTCGCTTTTATAGGTTTCTCTTGCTTACGGACTTGCTCGGGTGATTCAAATGCCGTCGGTGGTCTGCCTTTAATATTAAATTTGTCGCCAGTAATAGGCATAACGTAAAATCCAGCGTCTTCGGTGTTCTTCTTTGCTAAAAAGACTTCGGGCGGTGGGACTAACTGGTCAGTTAAATAGGTTACTAAATCAATAGGGTATTCCTTCGCTAAATCTCGGGGGACAACTAATCTCTCTCGTAATGGTATAGGTTTTTGTAGGGACATTCTTATAAGTTAATGGGGGATTTTAATTGCCTAGTTTGTTTTTGTAATATTTTTTCGTGTGTTCTATATAACTATGTAGTTTGTGTTTCAGTTTATCGCTGTCCATTATATCTTCCTCACTCACGTTTGATAGAATGCGGTTTATCGTATCAAATTGAGCGACAGACTCGCATTTCCCTAGTATTTCGGTTTTTTTATCGTTATATTTTTTGTATTTTCGGTCGTATTCCATTTTACGGACTTTTTCCCTTGCTAATTCTTGCTGGGATAGTTTCTCTTTTTTCCCTTGCTTATTTCTTGCTTCTACTGCTGCTGCCTTTTCTATATCTTTCTGTTCTTTCTTTAATTTTTTCATAGCGACTTGTTCTGCTTCTTTCGCCTTAACAGCGTCACGCTTCGCCTTTGCCTTCATTCTTCCATTTGCGAGTGCTTCTTTCTGTTTATCAGTCAATTGCCGTTTCTTTTTCGCTGGTTTCACGAATATCTCTTCTTCTACTACTGGTTTTATATCCATTTCTACTTCGCTGTCGCTACTCATTTCTATACAATATGAATATAAAAAAATTATTAATTATTTCCCCCCTATAAATTATATATGTATAGAGTATCACAAAAATGTCCCTTATAGTCGGTGTAAATCCCAGTAACACTCTTCAAAATTGCGAAACAACTGCGGCAGGTCACTTAAAAGTAGATTTGGCGTCCTCTGGCGGTGGTGCTATTTCAGCAAACGTGGACGTGACTGGTAACTCAATCGGTCTCGCCACACAAGCGACCCTCGCTGCGAATGGTGCTATTCAAAGCGATATAAAAACAGAAGTAACTTCTATGGACTCTAAAATAACAGCGTGTAACACGGGGGCGGTAGTCGTTGCTAGTTCCGCCTTACCTACTGGTGCTTCCACAGAAGCGACAGCACTTTTAGCAGAAGCACACCTCGGCACAATAGACACTTCTACTGCTACTGCTTCTACTACCTTAACTGGTATCTCAGCAAAACTTCCCGCCGCTCTCGGTCAAGACATTATGAATGATTCACTTTCAGTAGTTATTGCTAGTAATCAGTCAGCAGTCCCAGTATCAAGTGCGGGTGCTAATGTAACTGCTTCAAGCGAATCTGCGTCCCCAACTGCTGGGACAACAACAAACTCTACTGCTGCTGATATGAATGGATTTCAGCACGTAGCAATCTTCGGCACAACAAGTAACACAACTGACCAGTTCAAAGTTCAATTCTCTAATGATAATTCTGCTTTCTTCACTAATCAAACTGCTTATGTAGGTCTTACCTCGGGGGGTAATTTCGCTATAAATCTAGATAATGTCGCCGCTAGATATGTCCGTGTATCACAAGGCAACACTACTGGTTCGGGTCAAACTCTTACAATAATCACCTCTAAAAAGTAAAAATCTCTCTATTAGTTTTCACCGAAAACTCGGGTAAAGACTTATAGACAACTCTTATATCGTGTATTGTAATCGGCACTTCCAATAGTCTCGTGGTAAAGTTCATTAATCCATTAGATATATTAGACTTTGTTAAAATTCTTCCCGAAGCGGCAGTAAATAGTAAAGGATTGTTATGCTTTTTATAATTTGCTAAATATTGTCGTAAAACACTATTAGTTATAGGGTGTCTTATTTTATAGACAATTTGCGACACCAATTTTTTATGCTTCCTCTTATTAAAAATCAGCGAAAATGTATTGCCTTGTTGTAATAGATAGACTGGTTCGTATAGGCATTCGCTTAATGGTCTATTCCTATAAAATTTTATCTGTATTAGGTGGTGTAACTTTATGGGTATTTCGTAAATTAAAATCGCCAAAAACATAAAGTTTCTAAAGTTAGTAAAACTCACGTTATTTCTCATATAGTCGGGATAATGCTCTTTTATAATTTCTCTCAGTTCAGCAAAACTGCTAATTTTTAAATAATTGTGTGGATTGTTCTTCATATCCATTAAATCACTAATCTCTTCTTGGTATTTCTCAGTAACTAACTCTGTTGTTCGTCCTTTTAGGAATTGTATTAAAAATTCTAAGGTATTCAGCGTAGTTAATGGGGAATATCTCTTTAGCAATTTCGTCACTATATCTTCGGGATTCTCTGCTATTGCTGAATTAAAACTCTCTGTTTCAAATTCGTAAAAAGTATCATAGATTCTATTCATTCTTCGTAAATGGGTCAAACTTTCGTCAAACTTATAATCGCCATAGACCAACATTAATGTATATATTCTGCGTCTAAAAAAAAAGCAAAATATAGCAACATATTATAGCGAAAATGGTAGAAGGGGATTTTATAGAAATTGTCCAAGATAGACCAGTATTTCTTGTAGTTAATAAGAAAAACGGGAAAAAGGAAAAAATGGTATTGGTTGAATGCTGCGAATGTAAAAATCAGCGTTCTCAGCGTATAGATAAGTTTATTAACCGAAAAACCGACCTCTGTCTTAGGTGTAACGCTAAGGCACAAGCAAACGCCACACACTCACTATCTCACACACGTATCTATCAAAAATATATGAATATGCTTCAAAGGTGCTATAATCCAGATTGTAAATCGTTTAAAAGTTATGGGGGACGTGGTATCGGTATTGAATTAGAATGGTTGGGTGTAAATGGTTTCATTAATTTTTATAACTGGTCTATTCAAAATGGTTGGACAGAAGACAGCAAAAATCAAATAGACAGAGTAAATAATGAGGAAGACTATGGACCGAATAACTGCGAGTTTATTAGTCAATTAGAAAACTTACGAAAAGTTGAAAACCTATTTGGTATAAAAGGAATGAAAGTCAAAAAAGAAGCAACTGAGAGTAAATCTCAATATCACGATATTGTTAAAACTATTACTGCTAAAACTGACGACAAAGGACAAGTTCTAATCCCATTATGGGATTGGTTAGAATCACTTGGTTCTAAGAATAAGAAGAAATAATGTCTGCCGTATTTTGCCCTCAAAAAGGGAAAGTCTATATGAAAAGTCCAAAAATGATATGGGTTTATGTTTCTCGGGGCAAATAACGGCAGAGTTGTTCCGTCAAATTTTGCCCCAAACTTTCAAAAAAAAAATATAATATGTTGCTTTCAAAAACCAGACTTTTTAATAAGCGGTTGTTGCTGCCCCAGTTGGTTGTGCTGTTAATGCTTTGACGTCCATTCCGCCCCCAGCAGTCTGCTGAGCAAATTCACCCGCTTTTCCTAGTGTTGGTGTTGGTGCTTTATGACCTATTCCCTCAAAAAGACCGACTAATCCAGTTATGACCCCAGCAATCTCTCCAACTGGTCCAAGGAAATCAAGAGCGTCACTTACACCCGAAAGTGCGTCGTCCATTCCACCGCTCATTTTGCTTGTTATTTGGTCTGTTGCCCCGTCTGTATCCATAGACGCTTTGCCGTCTGCGGCGATTCTGTTTCTTGTGTTACTAGCAACTTGTCCGTTTGCTCTTGTTTGGAATGCTCTTGCCCCTTGTTCTACGTCGCCTTCTGCTGGTTCTGCTGGTGCTGGTTCTGTAACTCCCGCTGCTCTTGCTGCTCCAGTATCATTCGCACCGCTTCCAGCGTGGTCGGGTGTTGATTGTAATGGTGTATGTGTTTGATTTTGTAAAAAGTCTGGTGTAGATTCTATCGGTTTCGCTTGTGGGACATTTCCCGCTCTGCTTGGACCAGTTTCCGCTTCGGGAAATGGACGTTCTTCTTCGCCACCTACTCTTTCTTGTGTTGCCGCTGCTCTATCATTAATTCCTTCTGCTGAAGCGGGGTTACTGCTTTCTGTTACTGGTGCTTCCTCGCCGCCGTGAGCAGCACTTTCGGGGTCAATTGCCGAAGTTGGGTCTTTCGCTTCCTCAGCAGAAGTAGCACCGACTCTTTGCTTTAATGCTTGGAAATTAGATTCTATTGACCCTTCGCCTTCGCCCTCACCTCCAGCAGTAGAGCGTCCGCCACTTTCCTCATTAACTCTTGCGTCGTCTGCTGCGGCAGAGTTTTGCTGTGCGTTGGCGTTGTTTCTTCCCGCTGCGTCGGCGGTTCTCTTTGCTCTGCGGTCTAAGGTCTGTCTGTATATCTTTCTGCCTAAGTGAAATGCTGCTCCAGCACCACCGAGTTCAGCACCACCCGCCTCAATTGCGTCTTTGGCGTTTTGAAAATGCTCTTCTAAGGTTGTTGCCTTTCTCTCACTTACAGCATTATCAGTATCGTTCTGGTGTTGTTGTCTTGCTGCTATATCTCTAGAATAGTTGCCTAAATAATCTTGTAGCGACATTTGTGATATAATCTATGTATAAATTAATTTTTTTCATTTTTTAATTTTTTTAATTCCCGCTTTAATTCTAGTTTTTTGAGTAGTCTTTCTCTAGTATTCTCTAGTTTAATCAATTTTGGAATTGCTCTACCTTCTCCTTCTCGTGCGTAATGTTTGCGGGTGTTGCGTATGGGCATTATTAAGTCATTAACCACTCATTCTTTTAAATCTTTTTTTTCATTCTCTTTCTGCGACTCTGGTCGCTCTTCTGTTATAGTTTCCAGTTGCGGTTTCGCGTCGTCCTTGCTCCAAACTACTGCGTCAAAATTCCGCCTCATTTCCATAGAATCCACGTTCAAAAAGCAAAAATCATAGGGTTCAATCCTACACTGGCGGTATAATTCCATAAATTTTTTAGAGTTTCCACCGAAAAAGTCGTATGCCTCACTAATTTTTTTCAGTTCTGCGTCACTCAATTCCCCACAAATCACCAATCCCATCGCCATAGTGCGGGTTATTGGGGTTAAATATTTGAAGTATTGTAGGGTTAAAATGATAGAAAGCATTCCCTCTTTACCAGTCTTATGATTGGTCGTGTGTCTGTATCTTGTTATTAACGACGAAAATGCGTCTATTTTTCCACTTTTCGTTTGGACGAAATTGCTTGTAATAGCGTCGTCCAAAACCAGTAAATATCTATTATCATTTTGGTCGTTCTCAACCATATCTATAATCTCGTCCAGTAACGTTTCGCTGTATTCGTCAAAAACGAAATCAAAATGCTCTTTAATATGTATCATAGCGGGGTCTTCTAGTGTAGGTGAAATTAATATTTTAACTTGAAAATCGTCGCCGTAAAAGCGGGGTGATAGGCAAAGCGAATTCAAAAGGGTGGATTTTCCCGCCTTGACTCTACCGAGCAAAACCATAAAAAATGGTATAGGTAAAAGGGGGTATTTTTTTACAACATTCAACTTACTTTCGTCTATTTTAACTGGATAGACTCTAAGGTCTCGGTTTTCAACCTTTTTCTCATTCTCTTTCATTCTATATAATGATTATTAAGATAATAAATAAAAAAATATGCTTTATAAATCACTTACTAAAACAGACATAGACCCGTTAGGCATAGTGCGGACATTCATAATTCTAGTTGTTCCTACGTAATAGTCGCATTTTAAGACACCCGCTTCTGCTTCTACTAGACTGAAATTATTTGCGGCAAACCAACTGGTATTGGCGGCAGCACTAGGGGTTCTTTCATAAATGACTCTAATGGGGTATTCGCCAATAAATCTTCCGCCACCTCTGCGGACGGGTTCGCCGTTCCGCAAATCCAACATAAGTGGTTTGTATTTTCCTATTAATCCTTGCTGTGGTGGGGCGAGTAAAGAAGCGATAGTGGCGGGGTCTTTCTTATAAAGGGGGGCAACAACTTGTAAATCTCTACCGAGTGTGTAGGTAACATTATTATATTGCTCAACTGGGTTACTGATTTTTCCACTTGTGTAAATATCTACGCCGTTAATATTCCACTGGATTTTCTCTAATGAAATGCCGTCACTACGCTGGTTAAGTAAAACCTTATCACTCATAGTATCTGGTAACTCTTTGAAAAACTGAATATAATGTGCTTCTTGGTTAATTAAGTTAATTCTATGCTCAACTTCTTGTGTAGTATTCGCTGTTCCAGCATTAATGGTCTTTTTAATATTATCAACGTTAAGGAAATCTAAGACATATCCGCCTTCTTTGGCGGTTTCCTCTAAGACAGAATTTTGGACTCTGCTGGGTAAAATAAGGTAGTCGCAAATCAATTCAACGTTAGAAAATAAAACTGACCCGTCAGCGGCAGACAATCTTTCACCGCCACCATAGTTATTCTTTGTAACGTCGTTACAAAACTTAGCACTATCGCTTTCAAATTCAATAGTTAAATGGACTTTGTAATTGGTGAATAAAAAGAGTGGTAAATCTCTATCATTCAACATAGGTAAAAGCATTCCTAAAGGTATTCCTATAGTTTCATTATCAGCAGCGTTCTGCGACAACGCCATAGAATTAATAGCAGCACCAGCACCAGTATCCGCTCTTCCATAATTCATTCCACTCAAAGCGTCGTTTGGTGTAATGGACCCAGTAACGTCGCAATCGGCGGCACCAGCAGCGGTCAAAACGTCATATTTGAGTGCGTTGTGTAAATAATGACTGAGTTTCTTGTTCTGGACTGAGGGGGTTTGGTTGTATAAATGATTGGCGGTTGCCCACTTATTAACATTATCTATTTTCTGGATTGAAAAATCACCTACTTGAAGTTCTACTGAGCGAATTGCCCCAAGTCCGCCATTCCAGCAATTAACACGGCAATTGTTATTAGCAGCGGCGGTAGAGTGTAACTTGAATGTAAGCATAGTATTTCTATCAATATAAGAAGAAGTATCAAGTCTAAATTGATAGCGATAGTTACTGCTGACGATAGGGTCTAATCTTTCTGTTCTAATTTCCATAATAGATTCTTGGTCTTGGACTCTGTAGTCGGTAAGTCTTTGTAATTGATTCATATTGGTATAATATAAAGGTATATAAAAAAAAATTGAATATATTAACTAATAATGAAATGGTTTTGGCGATTCTATCCTTTCCATACTAATAATCGGCGTTGTGCTTGTAAGGGGGTATTTTGTTAATTATTGACCTATCATTCTTTTAAATTCCTCGCTGTTGTTGTTAATCCACTGCCCTTGTGCTTCATTATTAGACATCCACGCCACGAATGCCCGTTGTCCCCTCTTGAGTGCCGAAAATGCTGCTTGTGCTTCTGCTTTGGTTGGTTTTTTAGGTTTCGCTCTATTTCTTTCAAAGATAGCGTCTGCGAGTTGTTGTTTCTTTCCTCTTTCTGCTCTTTGGACTTTCCCCACGTGTAACTTCATTTGGCGATTGAATTTTCCCATAAATGCTTGTAAATCGTCGTCACCTATTCCTTTTAATTTCGCCCATTCTTTCTGTAAGTCTTGTGCCTTCTTCTGGTCTATCATAGATTGGTCGCCGAATGCCGATTCAAATCGTAAGTTTGCTTGGTCACCTACCACTCTGTAATCCTTCTCGGTTAATGAGGGTATTATCTTAACTCTATCTTTCATATCTTTAACCATTTTTTTTGATAGTGTGTCTAATTCGCTCTTAATAACGCTAAGGCGGTCTGTAGGCGTCGCAGACGCCGTCTTTGCCTTTTTAGGTGCTGGTTTCTTTGGTGCTTTACCACCAGCGGCGGCGAATGGGGGTGCTGCGATAGAAACTAAGTCACTACCGAGCGGTCCTCTTGCCTCGCTTCGTGCTGGTTTTGCTGGTTTCCCCGCGTCGTGTGCGTCGGCGATTTTATTCCACGCTTTTTCTGCTCTTTTCATTTTTGCTTTTCCCGCCTTGGTCTTCAAAGATTCAAAAATAGCGTTGTCTTCTGCTGTTGCTCTTCCCGCCTTGCTTCTATCAATTGCTTTGAGATATTTGTTAAATAAATTGTTCTGTAGTGCTGGTAAATCCTCGTGTTTCACGTCACCACCAGCGACGGGTTTTGAATCCTTTGTGTGTGTTTTACCAGTCATTAATGTTCCGTCGGGCATTTTGTGTGTGCCTTTTCTTGCTTTTCCCATAGTCTTATTGGCGGCGACTGCGGCGGCGGCGAGTGCGACGTTTTTCCCTTTCTGTTTTCTTGCCGCTTTTCCTATTCTTGCGAGTGCCGCTCTATCACCGCCTCTTGCGGCGTCAGCGGCGACTGCTCTTGCCGAAGCGGGTGGTCTGTATGCTGGTGCTGCCCCTCTGTCGTCTGTGTATTGTGGGGGACTTCCTATTGAATAACTTGGGGGTTGGTCGCCCCTTGTGTATGCGGGTGGTCGTGCTGGTGTGCTGTCGTTTGGTAACCTTGCTGCTCTTCCTCTTATTGCCCCGCTTGGTTCAAAGCACGTAGTATATGGTGTTCCGTCGTTTCTACGTAACGTTCTACAAATTTTAGGCATTAGTGATAAAATAGAAAAATAAAATAATTATTTGGTCTTTTTAATTTTTATTTTCTTTACCTTAGGTTCTGGACCACTTCCACCCTTGCTTTTGGGGATTCTCTTAATGCCGAATCCCTTTTTAACTACGGGTGCGTCATAGTAATCTTGGAATTTTCCCGCTGCTGCTGGGACTTCTTCGCTACTTGCGGGTTTGTATTTGTCGCTCTTCTTAGTAAATCCCGCTTGTAGGTATGGTTTATCGGGTGCTTTTAACTTAAATCCCGTTTTGCCGTCTGCCCCCGTTTGGTCGCTACCTCTGTATCCTTGACGAAATTCGCCTTCCATAATATAACTTTCGTGTGAAATAGTTCCACCGAGTCGTTCTTTCTTATCTATAACGTAGTGTTGTCCTTCGGGTAGGTTGTTGCCGAATTTTGTGAAAAATCCGTCTATATGCTGGTCTTTCTTCTTATCCATTTCTGCCGCTAATGCGGGGACTATATCTTTGTGAAATCCTACCGCTGTGCTTCCTACTATAAAATGCTTCTGTCCTTTCCAGTAACTTAATCTACTTAATTTGCCTTTATCAAAATGTTCTTTATATTTGTTGTATGGACTGGTAATGTCTGCGTCGTCTTCAAAATAAATGAAATGGTCGCCAGTTGCTTTCGCTCTTGGTAGTAAATGGTGCTTGAAATTGTGATAGACTACTTCATTAGGTTTCATTCCTACCTTTGACTGGTCTGGTCCGTATATAACTTCTATATTGGGAAATCCAGCGGTGTGTAACTGCTTCTCTAATCTTCTCGCCATAGGTTCGTTTCCTTTGTAAGACAAGACATAAGTTCTCATTTTCATATAATATTATAGATAGAAAATAATTCCAAAAAAA
>Ga0181415_1000215_pt1 | contig 15877 bp, 21 predicted proteins | sample 38SPOviralmetaG_FD_130140 | JGI IMG/M metagenome (GOLD analysis project Ga0181415, IMG submission 130140) | Marine viral communities from the oligotrophic San Pedro Time Series (SPOT) site, San Pedro Channel, CA, USA - 38 SPOT_SRF_2012-12-11 | ecosystem: Environmental > Aquatic > Marine > Strait...
CGAGTAAATCGATAAACCAGTTCCAGTCAAGATCGATGTTTTCGATTAAAAGCTCACCGTTGAAGTCGTAGAAACGTTTAGGATACGTTGCAGCGACAAAATCATTATCCAAAATCATTACTTGTTGCCGATGTTGTATTTCGGTTGTAGAGTCCAGTTACTTTTTTCTTTAAATGGAATAATCTTAATCTGCCGCAGTGGTGCTAATGGCTGCGCTTTGTCTTTACTATCAATAGACAAAAGGCCCCAGTCACTCATAAGCGTAGCAATCGTATTGCGCCTAGCAATATCATTTTCTTCCAGATTAGATTTCTTACCATCTAATAAAAAGAGTTCTTTAAAGTGCACGATAAAATATCGGCCTTGTTTATGGAGAATGTGGCAGGATTGGAAAAGTGTGTTATCTTTTCGAGATGCTACGCCAATTCGAGTCAGTGTTTCTCTTACCTTAAGAAAATCATCAGGCTCTTCCAAGGTCACCTCAAGCATAGATGAGGTTGTCCATTCAACAATGTTATTTTCTTTTTCCACCTCGATATACCTTCTTCTTTAATATGTCAATTTGATCTGACGATAGAAGGGAGTGGACTTGGCGGGCTTTTTCATTACTATAGCCATAATATGTCTTAATCACTTCAACGTCATCGTTCGTTTGAGCCTTGGCCCATTTAGAAAAACGTTTTTTCTTTCTAATGATATTTATAAGAAAATCAAATTGTAGGCGACTATCCAAATGCGAGTTAAGATTCATTTCGTTTGCCATCAATACCGTATCATGAAAGTACGATAACTGGCGGTTGACCATAAACGCGTTATATGCTTTTTCAGCTATATCATCAACCATGATATTTGCTTTACCGTAGTTGATGTCATTACAATATTCAAATGGGTTCATCTAAAGTTCTCCACACCACCAATGTAATCATCATAATCTAATTCTGCTTCAAGCATACTCTTAGTGAATGAAGAAGTATCGTTGTTTGTTGGACCAACATGTCTACCATTCCAAAAGAGTTGTGGTACTGTTCGTAAACCAGCTTCTTTAATCACAGACTTTTTTTCAAGTTCATAGCTTAGATTGATTTCATCGAAATCATATCCCCAGTTTTCAAGCTTCATCTTCATGCTATAGCAAAACACACAATCGTTTTGAGTATAAAGAGTAAGTTTAATTGAATTTGACATTGGCCATTACCTCCGTAAGACAAGCAACAACATTTAACTCGTGGTCAGCAACAAAGGCATGTTTGTACTGGTAGTCAGCTAAGATAAGAACCAGCTGTGGAATTGACTGTGGTTCTACCTTGTCAGACATTCTATCGTATAGACCACGAAAGATCGCAGATGCATCTATATCTATATTGTTGACAACCCACTTGCGCATTTCTTTAAAGTCTTTTTCTTTTAGGTACCCAAATAATGCATCAAAGGAACCAGTACTAAAATCCAAAGACTCGACACTATTAAACCCCAGTACAGCAACCCGCTGAAGCTCGTTGAGACATCGGCGCCAATCCGGACCATGCTTCGATATAATAGGTAAAAGATCTTTGTTATCATACGCTATCTCCTGTTCGTTAAGAATAAAACAGAATCGTTCGAACATTTGCTGCATCAATACAGCAGTATTCTTTTTCGACGTATTGAAATCATAGACACCGCAACGAGAATGCAATGGTTCAATAATACGATTCTTAAAATTACAAGTAAGGATAAACCGGCAGTTGTTTGAAAACTCTTCGATAAAACCACGAAGTGCCGGCTGCGTTGACTGTGGATTTAGATAATCAGCTTCATCAAGTATTACTACTTTAACACCACCCTGTAAAGAAATGGTTGACGCAAACTGTTTGATCTTACCACGCAGGGTATCAATATTGCCCTCTTCAGAACCATTGATTAAGATCCAATCTAGATCTAACTGATTACAAAGAGCTTTGGCCACTGTAGTTTTACCAGTGCCGGCTGTACCACTGAACAGCATATTTGGAAGTTCACCAGATTCAACTATCTTTTCGAAAGTTTCTTTTAGTTCGTTTGGTAGAACACAATCGGCGATCTTTTGGGGACGATACTTCTCGACCCATAAAAATTCATTAGACATTCACATACTCCATAATAAAATAAAAATGGGGAGCTAACCGTGGCTCCCCACGAGTCTATTGAGCGACTAACCTTGTTCACTTTCAGCTTCTTCCATGGCTTCTTCTTGCTCGGCCTGTTCACATAGCTGAATGATCTGAATCGCTTGGTCACGAAGTCCACCGATGGTGGATAGTTCTTCACCCTTGATTGCGCCACGTTGAGTCATCGCATCGATAACTGCAATCATTGACCGGGATGTGCGATTAGAAACATCCCGTAGTTCCGTCATAGTTTCTGACATGTCATTAAACTCCAAATGTCGAAGATTTTTCAAGTGCAATCCAGTACCTTACGTCTAGACTTTTGTGACTGAATTGCGTGATTAACTTAGAAGATATTTCTACCTCGTAATCGCCAGGTAGAATCTTCAAATTGTTTGTGCTTAGGATAAAGTTAAACACAGCGTCATCAGTAAAATCACCATCAATATCGATGGAGAAAGCATTTGACGTCATGTTTTGAGAGTCAACCACAGAAAGACTAAGCACACCATCACTACCTGAAATAGAAATTTCACTATGACCAAGAGTTGAAGCAGCGCGCTTTAGCTTATTCATCGTATCATTGTCTAAAGTGAACTTCACATTTGCTTCTGGCATTGTGATGTCTTTTTGTGGGGTTGTTAAAGTATCTTCAGATGAATAGAAGTACTTTACTTTAGAGCGGCCAGTTGAATCATTGACAACCACGTAATCGTCTTCAAACTTAAGACGTGGTGTATCAACTAATCCAAGGACACCCATAAATTCGTTGAGATCGTATATGCCAAAGTCCATAGGAAACTCTTCATCAACATTAGCTCGGGCAAGTACCGTGCGTGCTTCAGAAATAGTCTTTATAGTTTTGCCAGTACGAATCATCATATTGGGGTTTATACTTGAAAAGTTTTTCAAAGTAGTTAAAGTGTTATCGCTTAGTTCCATTATATATCTCCGCATTTAATCTAGGTATATTATACACCATTTTTGTTGGTTTGTACACTACTTTTTTGGTACACATTCACTTTTTTCTCCGCACCAAGGACAATAATATTCTCGAGTTCTTGGATCAAACTTATCGCTAGTTGCAATAGAAAACCAAGCTAGGCAAGACTGACAAGTAAAGTGCCAAATAGTTTCTGGTTGTACGAATAACGCCATTATTTTATCCTTGAGAAGTTTTTGTCTTTGATAAACTCGATCTTGTTTTCGAACTTACCATCAAGTATTTCACCTTTGTGCGATATGATAAAGACATTCGTACTATCACCAAGCGTATAAAGAATCTTAATTAGATTATCAACACCATCATGATCTAAAGATGAATCAAACGTTTCGTCGAGTATCAACAGGTTTGTTGAAACAGAGTTTTTCATCTTTGCAATCTGCCGCCAGGTGAATAGAAGCGACAAATCAATTCTTTGTTTTTCACCTTCACTAAACGATTCATATGTAAATTCATCCCTGTGACGAGATCGAATCGTTTCATTGAACTCTTCGTTTAGATCGAAATGCACGTAAAAATCTAGTACCTGTAGATACTGATTGATCAGTTTATTCATTACAGGTAGATATTGCTTGATGATCTTAGTTTTGATACCCGTATCTTTTAACATCTCAGCGATAGCCATCTTGTACGAGAACTCTTCACTAGTCTTCAACTTAGAATCTTTGAGACCTAGCAGCTCTTCCTTGATCACCGCTAGGTCTTTATTTGCTTTTTCTAAATCAGCACCAACTTCTTTCTCTATATGCTTTTGGTAAGAACGAATCTGGTCTTGATATGTGGCAATCTCTTTCGAGTTGGAAGTGAGTTTATGTACCCGATCTCGAAGCGTTGAAAGTAAGCCAGTTTGCACTGCAATCTCCGATTCCACTCCTTGGCCTTCAACGCCGATTTGCTTAAGCGTTGACTTCCACCGATTCTTTTCCCCTTCAGTAGTGGCGAGAATCTCATGTTTATGGCCGTCTGAAATGGCTTGGTCGCATACGGGACACGACTCATTCTCACTGAAAAAGGCGATCCGCTTCTCGAGGTCGCGGATACTCGATTTCCGATCTTGACTTCGGAGGAGTAAGTCCTGCTTCCTATCCTGTAGCAGTTGTAACCCCTGTTCGGCTTGTGATACAGATTCATCGAGTCCGACGCTAAGCTCACTATTCTCAGCCTGTAGTTCATCGATGAGATTCTGCGATTCAGATATCCTAAGTTCATAGTTCCTCCTATTCTCCTCTGTAAGAATAGATACATCAGAAATATATTTTTTCTGTGTTTCAACTTTATTCTTACTCAGGTCAATCTGGTAGGATATGTCTTTTAGGTTTTCTTTTATGGCATTTGTTTCTTCTTTCAAAAGCTGGTTCATTCTAGAGAATACACCAATGTCAAGTAAATCTTCGATCACACCACGACGTAGACCAGGATTCAATTGCATAAATGGTACAAAGTTAGATGAACCAAGTACTACAACTTGGTGAAATGATTTGTGGTTTAATTTTAAGATGTTTTGCTCGAGTATGCGCTGGTATTCTTTCGAATGAGATGATTGGTTAATCATTTCATCATTCTTCCAGATCTCAAACTTTACCGGCCGGTCACCACGTACGACCTTGAAACGAGACACACCAATCTCAAACTCCACCTCAACCAAGCTACCCTTAGCATTGATTGAGTTAATCAATTGTGTCTTGTTAATATTTCTATGTGCCTTACCAAATAAGCCGAACGATATAGCATCCAGCATAGTAGACTTACCAGAACCGTTTTGGCCCACTATCAGAGTGTGCTTGTGTCTGGTTAGATCTATCTCAGTAAAGTTGTTACCCGTTGATAAGAAGTTCTTATAACGAAGGTGAGTAAATTTTATCATGCAATCTCTAAAGCCTGAGCCTGATTCATCAGGTCTCTCATCATGGTCTTGATTCGATCTTTATCTAGATCTGTTTCAACACCATCAACATAATCATCCATTAGCCGTGGAGTGTCATCCACTTCTAATCCTTCATCATCAACATTCATGCCGATAAACTCATTGAAGTTTTCAGATATTTTCAAATCTAAAATATCTTGATTCTGTACCCGATCAACGAAACGATCAAACGTAAAAGAATCTGACTTTTCAACTACAACTATCTTTACGAATTTTTTATCCAAATGTTTGACGTTATAGTTATTATAATCGGTTTCACGGTCATTGTACACAATTTTTTCGTATAAAGTGTACGGATTGTGAATCTTTTCAATCTCACGAGTTTCAGTATCGATCACATGAAAGTATTTTTTATCGTGTGCATCCGACCAGAAGAACTCCATTTGACTACCAAGATACCAGATGTTGTCTTGTCTTGATCCACAATGATAATGGCCGGTCAAAACTAGTTCAAACTTATTAAAGATTTCTCTACTCATGCCATGCACGTTAGTTACGCCACGCATCATCTCAAAGCCGTTTAACTCAAGATGTGCGCCTAACCAGTCTGCCTTACAATCGTTGATAAAATGCATAGACTTTTCATAGTTATCCATACAAATCCATGGTAACATAGCAATCTTTAAACCACCGTATTCCATAACGGTTGGTTCCATGATAATGTTAACTTCGTTCATAAAGTGACCGAGCAGCTCTTTTAAGCTATTCATGTCGTTTGTATTCTTAAAATACGTATCATGGTTACCAGGAACAATATCCATAGTCATGCCATACTTACGCATTTCTTGTAGAAAACATTTACGATTGTGATTTAACGCTTTAATGTTTACTACCTTGCGGTTATCGTAGTAATCACCCAGATGAAGTATCTGTGTAATCCCACGCTTTTCGCACTCAGGAAAGAACACCTTAGAATAAAATTCTGCGGCGTTGTCTAAGAATATTTGAGATGAATTACGAATACCGCAGTGGGTGTCGTTCAATACAGCTATCTTCAATTAAAGTAACTCCATACGCAATAGACATAGAATGCTGCGATAGTGGCTAGCAAAGAGCCTACCGTAAACATTTCAATTCCATCATGCGTTTTATAAAAATTCAGACAGATCCGAGTCAGCCGAGACAGTTCTTTTCTTACGCTTCTTTTCAATTTTAGTTAACTCCTTCACTTCAGTATCAACAAACTTAACCCGATCGATTCTGGTCTTGAGTGTATCAACAAACATTTCCGCCACTAACCCTGATGTAGTATCTCCATTTTCGTTGACCATGAAGTCTTCGATACCAGAGTTGGCGATATATTTCATTTTAATATCTTGTTGCTTCTTCTCTTTTGCAATGCGTCTTAAGAATGCGTACCAAGTAATTTGCGTAAAGTATGCAAAAGCATTTGGTTTACCGGTTCTTGTTGCAGCTGCAATATCATAATTGTTGATTGCCTTCAAACAATTTTCTACCGCATCCATAACCATTTCTTCACGATACGTGTACCGAATAAAATTACCCTTATGTGATAAACCCTCGGCTATACGTAAGAAGCATTGCGCTACGTAGTTAGGTACTTTTGGAATGGTCGTGCTCTTCTTTTTCGCTTCATTTACGACGGTAACATAGTCGACCACTGCTTGTGAGAAGTCGGCGTTGTTTACGTAATGAATACTTTTTTTCTTTTGACGCATATGTAATCTCCTACATTATGAATATAATTATATCACGTGAGACTGCATATGTAAACATATATTTTTACGAATCATATGAAAATATTTTTGTGTACAAACCGTGCATTGTGTGGTATAATAAATTAAGGTATTTGGGGAGAGGGATATACTCGATAGAAATCTTTATGTCTATGGTACAAATCATCCAAGGTTTCTACGTTACTATCCTTTGTGAGTAAATCTTTAAACTGGTCTTTATCACTACTCCACACCCGGCCGGTCCACCATTCGAATCCGTTATAAAAAGATTTGTATTCGCATACTTTCTCATAGGCGTAAGATGAATAGTAATACTTGTAGTCTAGTTCTTTGTATGTCTTGCATTCAAAGTTCTGCGCGAATATTCCAAGACCTAATTTAGGATTTTCATAGTCCCACGCGAACTCACCCGCCACAACACTCCAATTGTATCTTGTTAGATTAGTGTAAGCAATTACCTTATCGTTATGCCAGTATACGAAATAATCTTTGTCACCATACTCTTTGTCAATTAAACCTGCGTCATGGTGATCATCATAGCCTCTATAATCACAATATTTTTTGAATACTTCATCGCATTCTTTCTGCCACGGGTTTGTGTCTTGATAGTGTTTACCTGTTACACCTGTATTTAGGTATCTTTTATGCTTACGTTTTACCTTGAAGTTAGGTAGACTAATACGCGTAGTTCTTGCTTGAATCCAAAGTTGCTTATCTGTTACATAAAAAAAGGCGTCCATCGGCGTCCAACCTAAGTCTAACGCTTTATCTTCTTCACCAGGTTCAACCTCAGCTAATGCTAATCCATAAACGATGTCATACTTAGTGGTGTTACCATAAATGTGATCGTAAAATACTTTCACTATTCTTGCTTATTTTTCCTTGATACCGCGCCTATAGGATTCTGCTCGTCTACGTTAAAAACATCCTCACCTACTTGTTCCCATTGCGTAAAGTAACTATCATCCGTGATAGTATCCTCACGTGTATTTTCAACAGTATAAAAATTTTGGTCAATAAGATAACCTGGATTACCAGTTAGCCGTTCTTCCATAAACGCATCATCATACCATATTGTTCTATTGTTAGGATAGGCAAAGAAGTTACCGTCATCCATTCTAAACATGTGTGCGCATTTATGCTCAGGGTCTTCACTAAAGTTTGTATCTAGCATGCCAGCCTTATCTTCCCATCCAAAGTCGATGGTAAACATATAGGTGCCTTTTCTTTTTTCACCATGCCAATCAACTAGTTCCGCTCGGCAGTTAGCTAATCTGTTTCTTCGTTGTACGTTAACGTACGAACTAAAACAATCCCAGTACATATGAATGTTAAGTGGATATTGCGGTGCGTCTCTTTTCCATACGAAAGCGTTGATCGGTCTTCGAGTCCAGTTTACTCCATTAGGTAGTAAACATTCGAATAGTATCGCTCTACGCTCCATACAATTTACCGTATGAATATCAGCAAACGTAAATTCACCATGCCCTTTGGTATGATTGTATAAGTATTCGTTTCGTATGTAAGCGCTGAAAGGTGGTATGTTGTGATTTAAGTATGGCATTAGTGCATCGTGTCCTTTGGTTTGAATACAATTACGTTTTCACCAAGTTCTTTTTGCTCTTTAAGCTCTTCTTGGACTTCATCTTCAACTAGCTGTTCTATAATATTTTCCATCTCTTCTCCGCTCATCATCTCAAAATCTTCAAGTGTCTGACCTAGTTTAGTAAACTTGGTCATGCGTTTTACGGCAGATGCGTAATGCTTCATAATATTTTTTGATGGAATCGCTTCTACGATTAACTGATTAGTATGCACGAGCTGTAGTGCCTCGACATCTTGAGTAAAAGATATGAAAGGTCTGAAAGCAAAATAGCTGTAACCTTCTTCTAGGTTTTCACACTCGACAATACGCATTGCTGCTCGTATAACCATGTGTGATTTTTCTTCATCTACTACGTCAGCAATAATCTCATCACCATTGGTAAATTTTAACTGCTTGAATGTCATAGCGCTACCTTATAAGTTTTATGATTGAACTTTTCTTTTTCATAAATTTTAAGTCGTTCATTTCCATGAAGCCATGCAAAATTCTTTTTAGTGTCAGTACTAATATTATCTATAATGTCGTAAAGTGTAGTTGGTTCATTATTATCAGATTTTCTTAATCCTCGTCCAATACTTTGAAGAACTCTGATCTGACTTTTCGAAGGCGACGCAAAAATAATGTTATGTAGATTCCGAATATTAATGCCGGTACTAAAAGTACCCAAAGATGCGACGATGATAGCATTTTTCTGTTTCTCCACTATCCCACGAATTGCTTCGCGGTCTGATGTTGCAACACTTCCTGATACAAAAAATACGCGACGATCTTCGGCCGCTTTATCTTGAATCAAATCGAATAATGGTTTCCCATGTTTCTCTACAAAATTAAACAATACTAGTGTATTACCTTTTTGGTCGAGAGCAAGATTGCTAATTAACCTGTTACGTTTTTCATTTGTAACTATATATTCTATTTCACCCTGATAGTCTTTCTGCTCACAGTCCCGTCTGGCATCCGACGAATGATCAAGAACGACCCTGTTAATATTGAGTTCTGCAAGTGTTCCTTTTTCTTGGAGAGACTTGGTAGTGGTAACCTTAAACGTCTTTCCAAAAAGTCCTTGAAGCACAAGCTCATGAGTTTGAGTTCCATCCAAAGTCCCAGTCGTGCCATATCGATACTTAGCCTCCGTTGCTTTGTTCATAATATTCATAAGTGATTTTGATTTAAAGCCATGGCACTCATCGCCTATCACCATGCCGAATTGATCATACCACTGTTTTGGTAATTTGTAAATCGACTGCCATGTTGTAATACAGATAGCGTTATCAAATGTTTTTTCTTTACCAGAATAAATTCTATGGATTCTACCTTCGGGTGATCCGTAAGAGATAAAGTCGCCGTACATTTGTTCAACGAGTGAAGTGGTAGGTACGACAACCAAAGCTCTACCAGCGTGCGGATATCTAACGCCATCCGTCAGTTGTGTCAACCAATACATGATGAGAATGTAAATAATTAACGATTTACCAGAACCAGTTGGAGATAGTAAGATACCGCGTGTTCTGTGTAGCGCTTCCATTACCGCAATAAACTGATAATCTCTTGGTTCAAACGGTAACTTCATTGATTTAATATATTGAGCTACTGCTTTTGGATCTGGCCTTTCATCGTGTATTGGTGATCCATATTTTTTTACATTTACAAGCTGATATTGGTATCCACGAGTCTCAATAAACTTAACCAAATGCGATATAAGACCGGCTGGCAATTCACCACGATTAGAATCAAACAGACGAATCTTTCCATCCCAAATCCTACGCTTGTACGCTGGCATAAACTTATAACCTGGAACGTAGAATGAAAAGAACTCTTTTATCTCTTCGGCTTGTCCCCAGTCGCATTGGACATGAAGCATCGCATGACTTAGTTTCCGGATTCGAATTGCTTCCACTTGATCATGTTCCCAATTGTCTGATGCCGCCACGTAATGTTACTCACTATTTCTGTTAATGTTTCAACTAGTGTTTTGTAGTATTGTATTTTTTCTTCAGACTTTTGTATCTCAGGGTCTGAATCATAATAGTAATCCATATCACCTTTCATAATCTTAAGACCATTGAAAGGATCTGGATCCCACCCAAGCTCTTTTAAAGTATCGGGATCCATCTTGCCGTTGTACCATTCCCACTTTTGCTTAAGCAATATCTTTTGAGTAAACTCAGCTCTTTTAAGTAACAACTTAGAGTTAGCGAGTTTTTCTAAATACTTAGCATGTAAGAGAGGTGTATTACGAGAATCTTCATCAAGTTTCATGCCGATTCTGCTGTCCTCGGCCCAGTCGGCCAAGACTTCTTTCAAGTCAATCATTATTTACTCCATCATATAGAATTATCTATACAAGCTCAAAAATGTTATATCTAAATGAAACAGGGAAAGTGATAAACTCTGTTCCACTTGAAGTCGATTCAAAGTTGATGGCTCCAAGGTTTGTAGGCATTGCACCTTGGTATCGAATATTTTTAACCTTATTGTTCATACTGTTTAGTATTGTCAATGTGATATCTGCCGTAGAAGGTATACTATCAGTTGACGCAGCACTTGCGCTGTTTCTATCGAGTGCACCCTTCAAAGGCGCATCGAGTAACCTTCTCATCCAGTCATGCATCTCGGTATAAGCTTTCATATCTTCATCAAGAATAATATTAGCGCTTAATTCACCGTAGTCTAAAGTACCACCTGGCATTGGAATACTTCGAACTTTTCTGAACTGTAATTCGCTTGGCACTAGTGTTAGGTCTGGATGCTGTACGTTCTGAGCAAAGAACTCTAGATTCGGGTAGTTTTCCCGATCTATGGTAAGCTTATAACCAGTAGGTTGTAAGTAGTTTATATTTGTAGTTAGTGTAGCCATAAGTGTATTTATACAAAAAAAGAACCCCTCCGAAGAGGGGTTCAGTTATTATGTCAAAGCTGAATTTAGCCCTATGAAAGGATATTATTAACAGCTGAGATACGATAGTACTGGTTAGTACGATCTGTTGCAAGCCCGTTTGATGGAGTTGTTCCAACGAATGGGTTTGATACCATTCCGTAACGAGTCTTGAAGCCGATCCGAGGCTGGAAGTCTTCCTCGCCCACTGCTTTGACCATTGTCAAAGGAACGTATGGGCAGTAGAACAATCCGGCGTCATATGGGTTTGTACCCTTATAACCGACGTTGACATAATCGCGGCTTGAGAATGGATCGATGTAGACACGGATCCGTCCGTTCAAGGTACCTGCAAATGTGTTACCAGTGTCGTCCACGTTCAAGTTTGTGGACAATGCTGGAGTGTAATCCAACATGCCAGCAGCGTTAAGGGCTGCAGCAACATCTGATGAACACAGGATAAAGTTACCTTTACCACGACGTGTTTCTTTAGCGATTGTGTTGGCTTCACGCTCGATCTGCATGATCAGACCTTTGTACTTCTCAACTGACCACCGGCCGTCGACGTCTGTTGCCAGGTCGATGATACCGAGTGTTTGGTTTGAAGTTTGACGTGAACCGATCTTAGCTTGACGGTTGACCGTACGTACAACCTCACGGTTGATTTCAGCCAAGATTTCTGTTGACAGAATGTTTGCCAACTCGGTCTCAGCATCCAAGCCGTGGATTGCTTTCAGGTCTTGTGCAAGCTCAAGTGTGTAGTTAGCGCGTAACGCACGTGACTTTGCTGTCACTGTGGACTTTTCAATTGTAAAGCCCATTGGTGCAAGTACTTCACCTGAACCAACGCCAAGTACTTCAGCTTCTGCAGTCGTGTATGCATCACCAGCGTAAGGTACGTGTGTTGCACCGGAGTCAACGATTGTTGAGTCGTTGTCGCCGTCCAAAGTACCAGCCAAACCAGATGGACCAAGCGAACCGTTACCGGTTGTTGATGAGTCACCTGAGTAGCCGACTGGAGCTTCGTTGAAGAGAGCTTCGTCACCGTTTGATACACCAGCTTTTGTCTTCTGGAAGGTTGACTTCATTGCGAAGATCAAGCCTGTTGGTCCAGTCATTGGCTGCACACCACAGATGTCATAAGCAACAAGGTTAGGCATTGCGCGACGTACGAGTGCGATAAGGACTGGGTTCCAGTTAGCAGCACTACCTGCTACGGTTGTTTCTTGAAGTTGGCCTTCTTCTTTGAGGGCCAATTCTTGGTTTTCTAGAATTGTGGCAGTAACTGCCCGGCGATGCGCGTCTTGAATAGTACCGGCGGCTTCATTGTCAAGTACCGGTGCCCATTTTTCGACGAGCTTATCGTATGAAACTACGTTATGCATTTCTGATAATCTCCCTTAGGATTTGATTTGTCTATTGATGGCAGCCATGTACTGAGACATTGCATCTGAAGTTTCGACTACGGAATCACCGTCTTCTTCAACTTCTTCTGAAACACCTTCAGCTGTTGCCGGTTTCTTGAAGTAAGATTCCTTCACTGTATTAACTTTTTCAGCGAATGCGTCGCTGAAGTCAATATCTTGTACAAGGGACTTTAACTTCTCTACTTCTGTCTGAGCCATATCTTTTGAAGCTTCACGAATTACTTCGTTACGCTTAAATTCTTCTAGCTCACCAGACATTTCGATGATTGTACCTGTTGATTCGTTGAGTTTGCTTTCCAGCTCTTCAACTTCCTCAGCAAGTTCGTCAACTAGGTCGACTTTAGACTCTGGTACGTCGATGTACGATTCAGTAAACAGATCCTTAAGACTGTTCATGAACTTTTCAGCGATCTCTGTACGTAGGCCAGCCTGTACGGCTACTTTGTTGTCTTCCATCCACTGCTCAACTACGTAGTTCAAGTAGGAATCTACTTTTTCTACCATGTCAGCTTTGGTTGTTGAGACTTCTTCTGCCAATTCTTCTTGATACTTCTCTTCCAGACGATCGATTTCTGTTGAAAGCTTTGACTTAATCGCAGCTTCAAAAATCGTCTCGGCTTTCGCCTTGAACTCATCTGACAGTGTAGCCTCTTCGGATACTAAAGCATTCAGATCTGCTTCGAAGTCTGCCTCATATGCAATTTCTTGCATTGGTGCATCATCGTTATCCAAATCTTCTTTCTTCATGTGCATCATTTCTTGCTTGTTCATGTACATGGCCTGGAGAGATTTTTTATCCATCTTACCCATGTCTTTCATCATAGCAGCCATTAATGCAGCTTTAGTCTTTGGCATTGGATCTTGTTTACTAGCGTCTGATGCGCCACCTCCGGTACTACGCTTTGGCGCAGAACCACTAGCATCGGCGGCTTTATCAGCACTTGCAACAGATCCAGCTTCGTGATCATCCATCTCCAAGATAGTCTCGTCATCTTGGAGTTCAATTTCTTGATCTTGATTCTCTTGATCAGTCATTTAATTGACTCCTTATTTTTAACTTTTTAACAACGAGAGGAAATTTTTGAACTCACGAACTTGTACCTCATAGAGATCAGCACGCGGAGCTTTTTTAATTTCAGTCTCCATTTTTTCAATTGCTTGAGCCGACAAAATACCGTTATCCCAAACCCAGTCAACACCTTCCATAACTCCATTAACAAATGCAGACGGTGCAGATGGATCTTGTACTATATCAATAGCATTAAGCATAAAGTCGTCTTTGACGACCATTGCGTTATTTTGTTGCATCAAACTTCCCATACCACGAGTCGAAACGCCCAGTTGAACACCACCGTCGAGAAGACCTTTAACAATCTCGCCCATTGGAGTATTCAATACTGTGGCTTTGCCCATAACATCATTTCCCTCAAACTTGAGTTCATCGATCTTATGAGAAACTTTATCTAAATTAACGGTCGGTCCTTCAGGGTGATTCAATTCACCAACAGCTCTACCTTTGGAAACTTGCTTGTCGCTATAAGCGTTAACAGCTTTTTCCATGATTGCTTTTGGATATATCCGACCGTTTCTATTCTTTTGTTCTGCCTGTGCAAATACACCTTCGATAACGTATTTCTTCTTACCAGATTTCTCTTCGGTAATAACGTTATAACCGATTTGATGATCTACAAATTCTGAAATAAGTTTCATTGCACAATCCTATCCACGAGGGTGAGTAACGCTTGTTAGTAATACACCAGCGTTAGCAGCATACACTTTAGTAGTGGCTTCTTTTGGTATCAATACAGTGTCACCACCAGCGATCGTCATTGTAGCACTGTCATCCAGCGTGGGGCTAATTAAAAATACTTTATGCGCCGTTGTTGTACCGTTAACTGCTCGTACAAGTTTCGTATCACTTACTGTAGATGCTGCACTAGCTAAAGTGGGCGAAGCAATCTCAGCTTGTAATGGTCTATAAAATTGAACCATAGTTCACTCAACCTTTCTTACGTGTAATATTATTTATATGATTTTAATTTTCTACTTAAACGGATTCTTCAGTGTCTTCTTCATCGCCCATATCATCGCCATCATCATCGTCCACATTCCCTTCATCATCAGAATCTTCCACATCCATATCGTCATCAGATACGTCTTCAGAATCTTCCATGTCTTCATCTTCGACTTCATCTTCGTCCTCCTCCTCAGAAGCATTGTAGATTGCGTTCGATAAACGAATACGTTCTTGATCCATAACGTCGTCAAGTTTTACGCTAACAGCCTGACCAAAAATCTCATTGGCCTTATTATAATCTTTTGCCAATGCAGCGTCAACTAAATCTGCTAACGGATTTTTCACCACTGGTGGTTCTTCAACTGCGGCTTCTACTTCACTCATTCTTCATCTCCTTGTTCGCCAGATGCTGGCAGGTTCATATTCTTTATTTCATCATCAGTAAACTTTAAGACATTCTTTTGTATCCATTCCTGTGAGAAATAGGTACCAATATAGTTACTAACCTGATCGAGAGTCTGTAGCCTCTCTCTAAGTATTTCTGATTCTTTTAGCTCAGAAAAATAATTATCTCTTGCAAATACTACAACAATATCATTCTTCATACCGCGCCAATCGTCTTCAGTCATGACACCTTTAAGTACTAATTGCTTTTTCAATATGTCTATGAATAATCCAGCAAATCGAGTACGTAAACGATCTATGAACTTTTGAAACTTCAGTTCGTCACGGTTAATCTCAGTAGTTCTACCGATAGCAAATGATGGGCTATCTTGTTCTAACCGGTTGATCGGCACATTAAGTGAACGATATAATTTCTTTTGAAAGTAAAATATATCTTCGATCTGTCCAAGGTTTTCACCACCAGGTAGCGTAGATATTTCTGTACCTCTACCACCTTCTCGGCGTGGCATCCAAAAATCTTCAAGTAATGACTGGTGTTTACGATCATCTTTGATCTCACCGGTTTGCGCATCATATACGAGTTTATTACGATACCGAGTCATGATGTCTTTCATATACTGCTCGGCTTTACCTCGAGGAAGGTTACCCACGTCCACGTAGAAAATCCTACGTTCTGGAGCGCGCGCTAAACGATAGATAACCAACGAATCTTCCATCATTCTTAACTGATTCAAAGGCTTTAATGCTTTATGTAAGAATGATAATACTTTTGAGCGTTTTTCGTCAAGCAAGCCTGA
>Ga0181415_1000219_pt1 | contig 15790 bp, 17 predicted proteins | sample 38SPOviralmetaG_FD_130140 | JGI IMG/M metagenome (GOLD analysis project Ga0181415, IMG submission 130140) | Marine viral communities from the oligotrophic San Pedro Time Series (SPOT) site, San Pedro Channel, CA, USA - 38 SPOT_SRF_2012-12-11 | ecosystem: Environmental > Aquatic > Marine > Strait...
AAACCTAAGAAACCTAAAACGAAGAAAAGATGTTCAACACAATCTGGCATGCGAAATATGGGGAACAATCCACGTGGCACAAGAACAGAAGTAATTACACGGCAACAAGGTTCACCCCAACGCTTAAGACAGGGTATTGTATTTAGACCATCAGAACATAATAATGATGGACAAAGAAGAAGGGAATTAGCAAGACAAAGAAGAGCATTAATGATGCAACAGGGACCCCAGCAAAGACGACAGAGGCCCCAACAATTTGTATTACCAAGAAGGACTCACCAGCCTACACCCGCCGAGCGTGACATAGAAAGGTTAAGAAATTCTCTATTAGAAGAGGAAAGAAGAAATACTGAAAAACAAATGAGACTTGAGATGCAAAGAAAATCTCTTGAACGCCGAAGACAACAATTGGATCAAAGATTAGAGGCTGAAATTGATAGAGAATTATCCGATCTAACGCCCAGCGGATTTATGGGGGGAATGGCTAACTCTCTGTATGATTATGGATCGAAGGGTGTAGGAATGATTAAAGATTATATGTCAACTCCAAATAAAACAGAAGAAGAAGAATTAGACGAAGAATTAGAAAGAGAATTAGATTCTCAAATTGAATTAGCACAAAGAAAGACACCTCAAGATATAAAAAAATTAAGAGTAAGAGATAAACAACAGGGTGCCGATCTAAAAAGGCAAATGGAAATGGAAATGGAAAGGGAAGTCACTATTTCTAAACAAGATGAGGAAGATGAATATGAAGATGAAGATGAAGATGAAGATGAAGATGAAGATGATGAGGAAGAAGAGGAAGAACCAGAACCAGAACCAGAACCAGAACCAAGGGGACCAAGAATTCGTAGAAGAAATGCCCCAACAGTTGAACTAAGGGATGATGCCGAACGATTTACGGGTAAACGTCTACCAGAACTTGAGGAAGGACTAAGAAAAGATGAACCTTTCATACCGGGTGTCATGGGTGGTGGTGGAAATAAAAAGCTAACGAAAAAAAAAGAAAAAAAAGAAAAAAAAGAAAAAAAGAAAAAGAAACAAAAGAAACAAAAGAAAAAAAAACAAAAGAAAATTCAATCGGGGACAATAAATAAATCAAGCGAGGAACGAAAATTATTAGCTAAAAAACAGGGGTTAACTGGCATACGGGGTCTCAATGATTCCTTAGATATGGATGTGATAGGATTAGTAGGAAAACATCTACCCTCTGCACAGAAAAAGAATATAACAGGGGTGCGTCGACGTGTTAAACAGGAGAAAGCATATAAAGAAATATTACGTGTAACACAAAACATTTTTGACTGGACGAAAAATGCATGGCTACCAGAAAAAATGATTTTTAGTCCGTATTCAGGTAAATATCCCAAGGAGATGGACCGATTATATCCATACTTCGATTACACAATTGATAGACTAAAAAAAGACAAGGATTATTCATCCGCACAAAAAAAAGAAATTATTACACAACTTAAAAAATGGAGTAAAATATATGATGAAGAACAAAGAGAACAAATAATGGAGAGAATGGAAGGCTTATAAATTTATCTTTCACCTTATAAATTTGATTTACTACTTAAGTATAAAAACTATAGTTAAGTATAAGCATAAGCATAAGCAATGGAAAAATCAAGAGTATATGTTCCCACTAATTTCTATTGTCCAATTACGGGCGAACTAATGGAAGATCCTGTTACCGATAAAGAAGGTAATTCATATGAAAAATCACAAATTTTGCAATGGCTCACACATAATAAAACTTCACCTATTACAAGAAATAGTTTGCATGAAGCTGATTTGTCAGATAATCCAGCACTCAAGAGAAGCATTGAGAGTATAAAAGATCAACTCCAAGAAGACCAATTAAAGATAGATTCTCAAATCTCAGAGAAAGAACTGAAACCATTCACTGATTCACTTGGCGGAATTGAACTTAAATCTTATTATTTAGACGATAAATTATTTGTCAATATTCATACACCCGAAATTGATGTAAGACCTCCTGTTGATATCGTTTTGTGCATCGATGTATCTTATTCAATGTTTGAACCTGCTACATTGAAGGGAGATAGCAATGAAACTATTACTCACGGATTTTCGGTGCTATCTCTAACTATCGTCGCAGCAAAAACAATCCTTCATAGTCTAAATGAAAATGATAATCTTTCAATTGTAACTTACAGCAGTGAAGCCCAGACTATTTTTGAAAATATTTCATGCACACCAGAAAATAAGGTCATGATTGAAGCTGGTTTGGATTCTCTGAAACCAATTAGTAATACTAATATGTGGCAGGGAATCGTACAATCTCTTGATATTCTGAGAACAACTTCACCAGAAAATAGAATTAAGGGCATTCTTCTTTTGACCGATGGTATCCCGAATGTTGATCCACCAAGAGGTCATCGATACATGCTTGAAAAATATTTCAGAGATTATAATTTCAAATGCATGGTTTCATGTTATGGATTTGGATACAATTTGAATTCTGTTCTCCTTTCGGAACTGTCAGCTGTATCCGGAGGAGATGGGTATTCATTCATACCCGATGCTTCTTGTCTAGCTTCAGTATTCATTAATGGTATCAGCAATTTGTTTACCACTGCAGTTCAACACCCACAACTGAAAATTACATTAAGTAAAGAAGTTTCTTTCAGTAACTCAATCAAGGGTCTAACAATTAATCTAGATTCACTGAAATATGGTCAAGATAAGAATTTAGTATTTGATTTGGATACTCGCAGAGCAAGTAGTCGTTCTCTAGATTATCTGAATGATTTTGCAACAGTTGAACTTATCTTTGGTTCAACGACTCTTGTTACTTCTAATAATGAAAGACCAACTCGTGATTATTATATCAATCAACGATACAGAACGGAAGCAGTCCAATTGATCGATCGTTGCATCGATAAGAAGAAATATAATGATCTTTCATTTGTAGATGAATTAAACCAATTTATTGGTCATTTGAAGAAAGAATCTACGAATGAATATATCCAAAATTTAATCCTTGATCTTGATGGACAAGTTAAAGAAGCCCTGAATATGACTTCACAAGGTGATAGAGAAGATTGGTTTTCTCGGTGGGGGAATCATTATCTTCGTTCTCTAAGAGGTGCATATAATCATGAAATCTGTAATAACTTCAAGGATAAAGGTGTTTCTCATTTCGGGGGAACATTGTTCCGACAATTAATCGATGAAATATCGACTATCTTTGATGCTCAGCCCAGTCCAAAGAGGGATATTCAAATGCAGGCTCCTCCTGTTCGTGGTGCTGCTACTGCTACTGGTGCTGGCGGTTCCAGACCGAGAGTTGTTCAGGCGGCTGCTCCAGTTAGCATGAGATCATACAATACAGCTGTCGGTGGTTGTTGTGCCGAAGGTTCGAGAGTATTTATGAAAGATGGAACCTATAAAAAAGTAGAAGATATTTGTAAAGGAGATTCAGTAGTTACCTATCACACAACGAAAGATGATCAAGGTAGATTTAGTGAAATCTATGCTTACAGTAAAATTGAATGTATTGTTAAAACCAAGTGCACCGATGGTCAGGTTAAAATGGTTCATTTGAATAGTTTAATGATCACACCTTATCATCCCATTATAGATCTAGTGAATTATGAAAAATATTGGAGTTACCCAATTACAAAGGGAAAACTTGTTAATGTTCTCTGTCCTTATATGTATACATTTGTCGTTGAAAACCGAGAGTCATTGATTATTGAAAGACATGTTTTTGCCACGTATGGTCACAAATATACAGATCAAACAGTTATTCAACATGATTATTTTGGAACAGATAAAGTCATTGATGATTTGAAAAAATTTCCCACTTATAGAGTTGGAACCGTAGAATTATGTGAAGATAATTTTATTCGTGGTGAAAATTCTGAAGTAATTCGTATTGAATAATTTGAATAATTTGAATAATTTGTATAAGTATTAATCTTTGTTTCTCTTATTTCCCTCCATTTTCATTTCGTTTTTTATTTAAATTTGATAATGATGTATAGTTATTGATATGTAGTATTAATATTACAATTTAAAACTATTTTACTATATTATTGTATCATAATGAGTACATCCTATTGTTGTCAAAATTGCAAACAGTGTTTTACTAATGAAGATAGTTATAATTATCATTTAACACAATCCTGTTCTCCTATTCAGGGAATCGAGGAAGCATTTGAGATTAAAAAATTAAAAAAACAAAACAAAATACAATTGAATAGCGTTTTAAACAAGGACTGTCTAGAATATACTAAATTAATTAAAGAGAATACCATTGATTGCATTATTCTAGATCCTCCCTATTTTAATGTTGTGGCTGAAGAGTGGGATAATCAATGGTCATCAATGGAAGACTACTTATCATGGATGCACACAATTATTAAGGAACTGTCTAGAGTAAGTAAATATTCCTGTTCTTGTTGGGTTTTTGGATATCCATATCAACTTTCGTATTTGATTCCGTATTTTGAAAAAGAAGGTTTCAAATATCGTCAACATATTACAGTGCACAAAGGTCTTAAAAGCATCAGTGGGAGAACGAGTCAAAAATTAAAAATGTTTCCTACAGCATCTGAGTATATTATCTATTTCTATAAGGATGCGAGAAATATTATTAAAAATAAACTCCAAGAAAAACAAAAAGAAAAAGGAATGACTAGTTCAGAAATTAATGAATATTTGGGAAAAGCATCAAATGGAGGAGGGACATGGTCAACTATTGCAGGTAAAAGACAAAAAAATATACAATATCCTACGAGAGTAGACTGGGATAAATTAGATACATTATTTGGAGGAATTGGTTTGAAATACGATGATTATGTGTATACATTTAAATTACCTCCGAATTTAACTGATGTATGGGATGACATCAATTTCTATGATAAAAAATATAAAAAGTTATGGGAAGAAAAGTATAATAGCAAATGCAAGCACCCAACAATGAAACCCTATGAGCTGATACGGAGATTAATAGAATGTTCAACGAATGAAAATGATATTGTCCTTGATACATTCATGGGGACCGGTATGACTGGTAGAGTGTGCAAAGATATGAATAGAAACTTCTTGGGATGTGAAATTGACAAACAATATATCGACCAATCATTAATTCACTTGGATTGACCGAGCTTCTTTCTACCTGTTTTCCCCCTATTTTTTTCTAATTTTTTGGATTGTATAGATTCCAAAGAATCTTTACCTTGGTATTCTTCTGGAATAGGTTCGGGAATTGTATTTTCTGGTTTCCATTCCTGAAATGTGAACTCTGTTCTATCTTCTAAAACATTGAGTGTTCCGTCAAATTTTAGAACAGGCTTACTCAAATAGAAATCCGCCTTCAATGGTTGAAAATTAATATGATTTGATTTTTGACTTTCCAGTTGAGCAGTCGCATAACGATTCAAATGTTCCGAATCTGTGCCAATCACCCAATATCTGAAACGAAATGATCGACAGGTAGGTTTATCTTCAGTTGGTTCAAGTAACGTCAGTCTATATTCTTTGAGTTGATCCTTATATTCGATATGTGATTTAGCATTGATCCCCCATCGACCATCTCTTGGATTAGTCTTTGTTGTATTTTTTTGAGATAGACTTGCCTTGAATTCTGTACTAACTTTGCAACAAGGACAGTTTACTGCGAAAAATGTGACCTTTTCTCCACATCCCGCACAAAATTTTGACTGTACATGGGAAGAATTTTTACATTCACCTCCATCACTATTATCCCAGCCACTTCCACCCGTTCCACAACAGAGTACATCATTCATCGTTGCTCCAATAATCTCAGACAAGGTATCGTCTATAATTTTTACCGGTTGATTGTAGAGAGTATACAATTCAATGAGCTTTGAAAGATTTGATGTACTTTTTTCTATCAAATCTTTAATAGAAGATTGCAATATAGCAGATTGTAACATAATTAAACTCATAGTTTTGATTTTGTTTGATTTTATCTTTGAAAAAAAAAATCAAATTTATTCAAAAATTAAATAAATATATCATTATAAATGCCTTGCTTCTTATGGAACTTATTCTGTGGTCCCACAAATACAGACATTCAAATTGATCAATTAACAAACGATCTCAGTAATTATACCAGTGATATTGTAACCACCTTTACTACAAAGTTAAAATATCAATACAAATTAATGAAATTCAGAAGAAAACTATTCCGAACACTCCGATTCTTACAGTTTTTAGGTGGATTTGGAATCACTACAATGACAACATATAACAATCCCTATTTTCAAGATAATATTGATGCAATTAATATCATAGTATGGTACGTCTCAATATCGAATAATATATTTAATTTACTCATTGAGAAATTAAATGCATATGATTTAACCTTAGAAAAAATGAGAATTGATCTATTGTTAAATGAAGGAAAACTATTACATCGCAGTGAAAAAGATTATAATTTTTATGAAATTGATGATACAGAAAATAAATTAAACTACTTCGAAAAATGTTATTTAGACATATTAAGAAATAATCCATACAACTATTTAACAAATGATATAGAACACTCTGATCAAGAGATTAATATAAGCCGGATTAGACGGAATGGGCGAATATGGGTCACTCCGATTCCAACTCCCCCTCAGAATAATAATTCAGATTAGCGATGATCAGTTATGTAATGAAGTTTTAAATACTTTCTAAATATCTATTTTACCAATGAGTAAATCTACTCTTGATTGGAAATGATCTAATACTCGTAGATAAATAAATCCCAAACCAATTGTAAATCCTACTAAATTTTCTGATTTTAAACCTGATTTGTATTTGGGTTCCAGTGGTCCAAAGATAAATGGTATTATATTAGTGATCTTCTTTAGATAATATGTTGTGATAACAATTATTGTAATATCCATGAAAATATGTAACCATAATTTTGGATTTAAATTACCAACTAATCTTGGATATTCTTTATTAACATAGTTTTCTTTTTTAAATTCAACGAAAATATAATTATTGAGGAATGTTCCATTCAGATAACCCAAAATAAAACCAATTAAACAAAATTGACACATTTCCAGAATTTTCATTGCTCGTATTGAATCAAACCTCGACACATTCTCAAAACTTTTAGATATCATTATTATCTATATAGATAATAAATGAAATACACTGATTTTATTCATATGTCTGTTCCAGGAGACGGTTCATGTTTTTTTCATTCTATAGCTCATATCTTATTGTTTGAAAAAGATATCACAGTTAATTTTAAAAAAAGAAATACAAAAGCGAGATTTTTACGAAGACAATGTGTTAATTGGCTAAAAAATAATCTAGACTATACGATACCGCAGATTGGTTCTACAATTAGAGATGAAATTGAAGAGGAAATTAGACATTGTGCAAGAAATGGATGCAATAATTACAGTACAGTGAATGAATATCTAAATTATATGAAAAAAAGTCAATCCTATGCAGGTCAAATCGAAATTTATGCAATGTCATATTATTTGGGAAGAAGTATCCGCGTTTACATGAAAAATAAGGGTAAATTTCAGTCCGCCGCATTGGGATATATGATAGGTTTAGAAGCAGACCCAATGGATGATATTCACATCTATCATAATATAGGAGATAATGTAGAAGAAAATCAACATCACTTTGAACCATTAGTTCCAAAAATAAAAGAAAAGAAGAATAAGAAAAAGAAAAAGAAGACTAATAGAAAGAAGACTAATAGAAAGAAGACTAATAGAAAGAAGACTACTAGAAGAAAGAAAATAAAGAAAACGAGACGGATGAATAAAACTAGAAGACGTAACTAAATTATAAATTATCATACAGCTTTTTCATTTGATCCATCAATTTACAGTAATCGTTTTCTTTAAATTTGTCTTTGTATTCAAATAAGATCTCTGAGATTTCAATTAGATCTTTCTTTGTTTCAGTTTGTTGTTCATTTTCCTCAACAGTTTCTTCTTCGGATTCAGAATCTTCGAAATTACAATCGCATAGCACCTCCCCATCCCAAATTCTCCCACAATGCGGACATTCCATTAATTCTTCTTCCACAGGTTCAATCTCAGTTTCTAATTCTTCCATAACAATGTCTAATGGCTTTGGGCACTCTTTGCACCAATATGTCGGCGGCCATGATGAATTACCGACATAAAATCTATCTTCCGGATTGTGTAACAATGAAAGAGTTTCCGCTAGTCCACATCCAACACAACGAATATGTGAACCTGCAACACCTCTTTCATACATCATGCACGAATCACACTTGTGTTCTGTCAATTGTCTAGGACCAATAAATGATGCAGGTAAATTTCCAAGTGGATATTCCGATAATGTATCATAAGAAACACCCTCTGAATTGACCCTCCGAGAAAGTATTGTTGATTCTGGATAATGACACAGGATGCATTTTAATTGTGGACGAACACTGTGATCCATTAACTTATAACTTTGAATATAATACATAAAAAATAATAAGTAATCAAATTTAAATCTAACAATTTAGGCCAATTGGGGGAATTCGGAAGAGTATATCGATATTCTGTTCCTTTTTTCACACAGTCCTTTGTGTTCTTTGATTCTATTTAACTGATACTCCATTGTTTTGATATATTCTCCTAAGTACTTTTCATAATCTACTAGAGTTTCAGAATGTGTTATATTCTCCTTGAGGACACGCAGATGTTTTTCCGAACGATTGATCCATCCTCGTATTTCTCTACCAGAAGCCCTCAGGACACTATCTTGTTCCCGTGCCCTATGTTTTCCGAGTTCTTCTACTTCATAAACTTTCACGTTGCACAACACTTTCTCCCTATTGTTAACCCTTTGTTTTGCGAAATGAACCCTTTTCGTCATTTCTAAATATCTCTATCTTATTGTTTATTACATAAAAAATTCTAAAATTATCAAATTTATTAATTACCTACGAAATTCAATGGTATGTACAGGATCTCCTATCGGTAAATACCCTATATCAGGACTCTTCATTTCTTTTTCCGCCGTAAATCGAAGGCCCATACACAGAAAGGTAATAACGAATGAGGTAACTGGAACAACTGTTTCCCAAAAATATACACTGTTTTCTTCTTCTGTTTTCTTTTTTTCCTTTAATATCTCTAAATCTTTTTTAAGAGAGTCTATCTCCCTCTTCACTACACACATTTCTTGATTTGGCATCGAATTAGTAGAATTGTAATAAGATCTTCTATCCATTGGAATCAAATTTACAATCAAATGGATTATTTTTTGAGAACCTTAATATTCTTTAAATTTCTCCAGGGACTTATATCTTCCCACAATTCTGACCATTCTTGAGTAGTTACACTTCTCTTAAATTTAATTGATTGATTTGAGATCCCCAAAGTTTTAACAGGAGTAGTAGTAACAATACCCGTTATATTTGTCCTTTTAATTTTAACAGTGTCTCCAATGTGAATATTTTGATCTGTTGCAGGGACCCAGTTTCGTTTCCTGTTTTTTGAGAATGTATCTTTGGTATATTCATCCAATTTTATAGTTCCTTTTTCAGAATCATTGTAAGAATCATAAAAAAATCTAATTATATTTTTAATATTTGAATCTTTCATATTTATATTATGATATAGATTTAACTTTAACTTTATTTACATGTTGCTGTAATCAATCCTTCTCCTAACCCTCTGAGATCTCCTGTGTACAACCTCTTCACCAGTCGAACCAAACATCGCTGATTGCTCGGAAAGCCTTTTTCGGCAAAGATATCCGCGGATTTTTCGTTGAATTGTGGTGATTGATTCCAACTCTTGTATTGTCGGATATCTTTCTTCATACCACTCTCCTCGGGCACCTTGTTCAACGCGGACAACATCCTCATATCTTGCCACGGCCGCATAAGTATTCCACCTTCCAATCCACTCAAACCAGTCAAGCAAGCAATATTCATCTTCCACCTCCAGCCAATCACCGTCATCAGCATCATTCTCCAGATATTCTTTCAAAGTTCGGAGATCCGTGATTCCCCGAATAAGGAATTGGCCAATAGATGCCACCAAGTTCGACGAATTGTCCGCATGGTTGTCGATACTTTGGAACAATCGCATAAGTTCACGCAAACCTTCAGTTTCTGTTCCCTCCCAACCGAACATCGCTTCAGGTCCACCAATCCCTACCTCTTGTTCCGCAACATTTGTCAATGTGGTGGGCACAAATTCCTCTTTGATTTCTTCTCCAACATCGGGGACCTCTATATCGCGGAAGCAATCAACGATGTCCACCCATCCCTCTGGATGTTTCAGTTCTGGATCAATGCGAAGGATTTGATCTGAGAGATATTGGAATTTCAGAGTCCGACCAATCCATTCCCTCACGTATCTGTTCAGAAATTCAATTTGATCATCTTTCTCCTCAATGGATTCTTTATACTCGCGATTGAGTTTTTCATACAAATCTACCTTCTGAATCGATCTGCGTAGAGCCACGCTTTTCTCTCTCAACTTCCGACTCAATCCTTCGATCTCCAGGATGAGAGACTGGGTTTCTGTTTCGTTTTCGGTTTGTGTCCCCATTGTGCGTGAAGTTGCGTTTGACGGAGATTCGCATTTCTCCGAAAAGTTATGAATGCGGAGTTGGCGTGTCTTTTCTTCATTTAAGAAGGTATAGACGGCGATATCACTACCACCTTGCCATTCATACTTGATACCAGACATCGCTTGTGACGAGGTGATATTATCTGGGAAAGGGAACCTTTGAATAATTGTTTATTGAAAGATCCTTACATAAAAAATCAAATTTAATAATTAGTTTCATAAATTATAAATATCGTTTCATACATTACACGTGTGATAATTTAGAAGTAGTTCATGGTCGTGTGTTCTTCCTCTGTGTCCGGAGAGTAGATTTCTCCGATTTCAGTGTCGCCGAAGTTGTACTTCTCCGTCCAGCACACCGGTTCTTCTCCATCCAAGAGATGGGTTACCTTCTTGCAGACCTCCTTGCTTGATTCAGCGTCCGCTTTCTCGAGTCCCCTTTTCACTGAAGTAAGGATCTTCAGAGCCTTGGACTGTTCCTTTTGATCGACCTTCAGTTCGCACATTTCTCCCTCCTTGTTCCAATACACCCGAACTCCTTCGGTTGGAGGAAAGGGAGGGGAATCCTTCTTCGTAGTTTGAGACATCTTTGTATTTGCGCAAGTGACTTTCGTTGTTAATGTTTGATAGAAGATCTTTTACTTAGGAAATCAAATTTACAATAAAAAGGTTAACATTTTTCAAAGACTAACTATACCTCCACCTATGACAAGAGTTGATTATAGACCTCTTCTGGAAACTTTGATCCGGGTACCCCGGGGATATACTGGCAAATTGTGTTGTATTCTTGCAATGACATCAAATTAGCGTTGACCTTCTCCTGACAACCCAGTTTCACTCCGGGACGGACACGGACAGTCTCTTCATAACCAATGAAAGGATCGTAGATTGCTCCCGTGGATATATACTTGTATTTTCCCGGACCACCCGACCAGTCAATCAGACCGCACTCGCAGGTCTTTGAGCAGTTGGACATCTTAATTATTTTTATTAAGAGATACATAAAAAAATCAAATTTTAAATTCGAGATAAAGATAAAAAAATGCCTCGTGTGAGGACTTTATGCCATGAGCGGGATTCGAACCCGCGACGTTTGTTTAACTTCACCAATCAACACATTCAGACCAACTAGGTAAGTCTCTTCCCTATGAGACCTTTCGTTAAACCTGGGCACGTTCAACAACGCTCTTCCTTCAACAAATGACTGCAGTATGGTGATCAGTCATACTCAATCATAGATCCAGAAGCTTCCTGTGTCAATCAGATCAGACCAAGGGGGCATTGACCCCTTCCCTTAGACCACTCGGGCATCATGGCAAGTTAGATAATCGAGACCGGTTATCTGCTTAAAGTTTCTTCCAGGTGAAATCAAATTTAACAGGGTTTATGTAGTTGCAGACACTTTACCATCAATCATTTCTTGTTCTTTCTCCATGAGGAAGCGAACATAGTTCCAATGTTTGCGCAACTCACCCACCCCCCCCCACTGCTTTGGACCATAAACAGATCTCATTTCGCGTCCCCATTCTGAAAATGTTGACAGACCTTCTAAGAGTTTGAAGTTTTCGGCGGTATCTTTAGTTAGCCACTCAAAACCGGCAAGCACGGGCGAAAGAGAGAGGTGACCGCTAAACTGCTCAGGGGAGAGATTTATCCCATGTTCCGAAGGAATTTGTTGTAGTTCAGGCACCTCGGATCCAAGTGCGTATCCCGCAGAGGGATCAGTCCCCCCAAAAGACCAAAACCGCAGGGGCACCCCAGCTATGAAGTAGACGTTCTCTTGTCTGGACGCTTTCATAGAAGAAGCCCATATTCTCCAATTCCGAGTATCCATCCTTGCTCTCCCCCGATGGCTCTTGGCCGTCTTCTCCAAATCAGCTCCCGTTGTTTTCCGAATCTCATCGTTTAGATCCGCCATTTTCGGTCGCAGTTTTTTGAAGACTTCCTCATTGACCTTGTCCAAGACCTCTTGGGGAAGGAAAACGCCCTTGTCAGACCAATCGGCGAATCGGTGCCACGGGGCGTACTTAATGGGGAGAGTCATATTGTTTGTTTTTGATACAAGATCTTCTATTAACGAATCAAATTTCAAATAGTTTTAGACTGTGTGAACATAAAAAAATTATTTATTTTTTTTGTCTTTTTTTGTTTCCCTTTTTGTTTTAGCAGCGGTTAATTTCTGTGACCCTCAGTGGGTATTTCGCCCCTTCGGTTGAGATGGTGAGGCGTGCTGTGAAGGTCCCCTTGTCGCCGATGAGTGCTTGGAATCTTTTTGGAACAAAGATCCCCCCGTAGCGGCAGATAGCTGCTGCGAAGTTGTTGCCTGTGGCGATGAGTTGGCATTCAACGCTGTGAATTCCGCATTCGTCGAGGACATTTGTTTTCTCCACGACTTTCTGAGAGAGATTGAATCCGCGTCCGTCGAGGGACATGATTGTGCCCTCGACCTTCAAATCCAGTTCTGGGTGATTCCAGAGCGCGTTGAGTGCGCATCGTTGTTCGTGTCGTTCGGCGTTGTGAAGGGCGGGGTGACCCTTGTTGTCCACGATGAAGAATTCTTGGTCGGTGGACTGGTCGTATTCCGCGAAGTAGGAGAGTTCTTGGCATTCGTTCCATTCTTCGTTGTCGCGTTCACCTTGTGAAAGTTCTTGGTCTCTCGTGCCTTCTGAGGATACGAGGATCCACCCGCCCTCCCCTGTATCGATGTTTTCGGCATCCGAGTAGGGGATGAAGTGTAGCTTGCTGACTTGTTCGCGGAGGTCACGTTCGCCCTGTGTGGTGTGGAATGGTACCCCCTCTGTCATATCGTAGAGCTGGGACCAGTTGTAGTCTTTGTCGTGTAGGATTTCGGGCACCATGAATGCTGCGATGGCGAGTTCTTCGATGATGGATTCATCGGTGGGTCCCCAGCTTTCGATGGGTACTCCAAGTCCGAGAGAGTTGGATTCAAGGAAGTCCATCGTCTTCTTCGGCTCAGTGTATTTCGGTGTCCGGTTGAGGAGGATGAGATCTGTGGCGTACATCCCTGTCTTGTAGTCGGTGCTTTGCGGTCGGTAGAGTTTTGCGAATTCCGTGGCGATGGGATCATCTCCGGTGTAGGCGGTCGCTGGGAAGATGGGTTTGCAGTCGCTCATGTTGCGAGAGTTGTGCGAGAGTTGTGCGAGAGTTGAGTTTCAGTCGTTCTTGCAGATGTTTTATGTTTTATGTTTGATGTAAGATCTTTCAACCAGAAATCAAATTTGATTCAATTATTTAATTTATTAATTTTCGGCTGTGAACCTTTAGACTTGATGATTGTACATGTTGATCTTTGTTTTCGAATGATCCTAGGATCCCTGAGTCTTGGTCGCGGTGAGGCTCCTTGGTGAGGCTCCTTGGTGAGGCTCCTTGGTGAGGCTCCTTGGTGAGGCTCCTTGGTGAGGCTCCTTGGTGAGGCTCCTTGGTGAGGGTGGGCGGGGAGTCTTGGTCGCAAGATTCCCTGGTGACCTGGGGTCGCCGGAGGCCTGATTCTTGGTCGCGGCGAGGCACCTTGGTGAGGGTGGGTGGGGAGTCTTGGTCGCAAGATTCCCTGGTGACCTGGGGTCGCCGGAGGCCTGATTCTTGGTCGCGGCGAGGCACCTTGGTGAGGGTGGGCGGGGAGTCTTGGTCGCCGGTGAGGCTCCTTGGTGAGGGTGGGCGGGGAGTCTTGGTCGCGGTGAGGGTCGCTGGTGAGGGTGGGCGGGGACTCCGTCGCGGGGAGTTTTGTTAAATTTGATTTTTCTAGGATTGAATGTATCAAACAATTCAAACACTAACTACTTAAGCACTTGAAACCTCAAGAGCTTACTTACAAACTTACCGGTCCGTGAGATGTCGAAGGCGTGTCCGCTGGTTGGTCGCATGACGGTGGATGTGCACTATGCTTCGATGAAGGCGGCATTCGAGGCTGGTGCGGAGGCTTTGAGGGTTGCACTCGAGAAGACTGGTGAAGTCACGAATGGTGATGTCCTCACGGATACTCGAGCAGTGGTTCCGGACGATCTGTGGGTGTTCGATCCTCGACCGAGGAAGGAGGGTCCTGGGGCGAAGAAGCCGAGTCCGGGGAAGTGGGTCGACGATCCGGAGCTGGCGAACAAGCCCTTTGATCCGGAGAGGTGCAACTGCCGGAAGTGGAACGCTGGTCATGGAGCACAGTGCAACCGTTTTGCGGAGGATGACGGACTGTGTACTCTGCACAAGAACCAGTACGACAAGATCATTGCTCTGGGTGGTCGTGATCTTCCACATGGTCGGTTCAACGAGGAGAGGCCGACGCACGAGCTGAGCAAGCCCGAAGGCGAGGGTGCAGAGCACAAGTGGTCGGACATGAAGGCCGAGAAGGCGGCAAAGAAGGAATCGGAGAAGGCCGAGAAGGCAGCGAAAAAGGATTCCGAGAAGGCCGAGAAGGATAAGGCTCGGGAGATGAAGAAGGAGAAGCGCGAGGCCGAGAAGGCCGAGAAGAAGAAGAAGAAGGCCGAGGAGAAGGCGGAGAAGAAGGCTAAGAAGGCCGCAGAGAAGGCTGCAAAGAAGGCCGAGGAGCTGGAACTTGCAAAGAAGGAGGCAGAGGTCGCCGAGAAGGCTGTGGAGGAAGTCGCGGTGGTAGAGGAGGTCAAGGCAGTGTTGGATGAAACAACCAAGAAGGTCGAGGAAATGGAGGAGACCAATGGTGAAGAGCTCGCACTTGATCTTGGGGAAGAGACGGAGGAAATGCCGGAGGAAAAGTTCGGGATCTTCGAACACGATGGCGAAAGCCTGAAGTGGAACAAGGAAACCAATGAGATCCTTGATCCGGACGACGAAGAACTCCTTGGTCGCGTCGCACAGGTCGACGGCGAGTGGAAGTTCAACAAGGTCGAGAGAGACAGTGACAGTGACAGCGACAGTGACAGCGACAGTGACAGCGACAGTGACAGTGATGAAGAATAAAGAATCATCTATGTAATATCTTATCAACCAACTACCCACACACACCCACTAAAATTTAAAATTCTAGATTTTTAAATTTTTTATGTGAATATTATCACAGTGGAGAGCAAGCACTTAAAGGATAAAGAAGAATGCCGACTCATTATAGAGAGCAACTGGAAGGATATGGGACAGAACAACCTTAGAGACTCCTGGAGAGGAGATCTTGCAAGGAGCTCGTAGGTTACCGTCTCCTTATGGTCTCTCTAGGGAAGCGGGAATTTTAAAGGGTAGACCCCGAG
>Ga0181415_1000223_pt1 | contig 15725 bp, 32 predicted proteins | sample 38SPOviralmetaG_FD_130140 | JGI IMG/M metagenome (GOLD analysis project Ga0181415, IMG submission 130140) | Marine viral communities from the oligotrophic San Pedro Time Series (SPOT) site, San Pedro Channel, CA, USA - 38 SPOT_SRF_2012-12-11 | ecosystem: Environmental > Aquatic > Marine > Strait...
ACGAGATACTAATGGACCAATTCTAATATTTATATAAAAGGGAAACATAATGAAACTAAAAAAACTATTAGAAGGATTTGCTTGGGAAAGACAGCCAGGGAAGCCATTACCTACAATGAAAGATGTAGCTAAACAACATAAAGTAAATGAAGCAGATGTGTTTGGCGGCGGAGATGAATCTGGCGATACATCTACTGATCCAAAAGATGTTCAGAAGTTAGTTGATAAATTAAAAAATAATCAAGGTATTAAATTAGCTGTTAAAAAAATTAACATGAAAAATGAAGTTGGTCCTGCTATTATAGCATTTGCACAACTACTTAATGATCAAGTACCAGGTGCATTGACTTCGGGTAGAAGACAACAAATTATTAAAGCAATGAAAGAAATGGAGTAAAAAAATGGGTAAATTTGATTCACATAAATGGCAAAAAGCATACAAAGAGTTCATGCTTGAAAAAGATGAAACGGTAACACTTAAAGACCTATTACATTCAGTCAAAGTGGATGGAAAGAAGGCTGATAAAGTGGATATCAAGATAGGAGCTGAGAATGATCTAGCAATTGAAAAGGATAAAGATGGAATGGATGTTTATGCTGGAGGATTAAGAGAGGCATATAAACCAGGTGATATGTGGTCAAATGATTTTGACTATGTTGGAATGTTGAAAGCAGGATCACAAGCAACATATGAAGATGGCTTGGAATATCTACAAAAATTATATGATTCATTTGAAGATGTTAATTATCATAGAGAAAATAAACATTTAGGATATGCAATTGAAGAAATAGAAAATCCAGGACAAGACCCAAATCAAGCTATGGAAAATATAGAAGATTATTTAGAAGACTTTAATAAAGCCTGTTTAGAAACATTAAAAGATATAACTAAAGGGAAAATGTCATAATGGCAAAAAAGTACAATATATTTACACTTATAACAAATGGAGGCAAGAAAAGACCAGGTGTTCATGCCAAATCAAAAACATCTAACAATAAAGGTTCTAAAAACTATAAGAAAAAAACTAGGGGACAAGGATAATGAGATTAAAAAAAATTATATCAGAATGGAATGATCAATCGTTTAAAGGTATTCCTAAAAGATGGAGTAAACCATATGGGCAAAAAGGTACAGACCTTGAAAATAAAACATTATCAGAAGGTAAATTTAAACAAGGTGATATTGTTGTTCCTAGTGTTGGACCTCATAAAGGTGTTAAGCATACAATAATATATGACTTTGGTAATGGTAGATATAATATACAACCAATGGGATTAAGACCAAACAAAATACAATATGCATTAGGAGCCGCTGGTGCTAGTGAAGATCAATTAAAGAAAGTAGCTGATGGTCCTCAAAAGCCGGCACCATCAATAATTGATACTTCAGATCTGAAACCTGGTCAAAGTCCTTTTGAAAAGACAAAAGATTCAATGGATAGTTTTTTCAAATCAGGTAAATATGTTAATGAAGCTCCAATGGATGATAGATTTGCAAAAGAATATGAAGTGAGTACAAAGGCATTTATTAATCATATAAAACATGAATTATCATCTGCAGAAGGTGCTGATAAATCAGTATTGAAGAAGATGTTACAAAATCTTATGACAGTATCTGGTTATCCTAAATTGATGGGAAGGATGACTGGTATGAAAGAGAGTAAAACTATGAAATTAAAAGACTTACTAAATGAAGCACCTACTATACAAAAATCAAAAGTAGATTATTCCACAATGGATTTGAAATCTAACATTAATCTGAAATGGCGATCATATGATGATATGTTTCATGACTTAGAACAATGGATACAAGTTTCAACAGATGGTATGGGACCTGCACAAATTAGAGTAATGGCTAGAGAGTTGAAAGAGTTAAGTATGAAATATATGGGATACAAGCCTGATGATTTTGACAACCCAGATTTTTCTAATTTTTAATAAGCATATAATAAAAAATAATAAAGAGATGACCAATGTGGGATATATTCAAAGAAAATAATGAATACAATGAAAAGTCTATAATAGGATTTATAGCATTTTTAATTATGTGTCTAATAATGATAGCCGATTTAGTATCAGGCTGGATGGGCCAAGATTTAGTAATTAACGAATTCGTATATGATTCATTTGTATGGGTTGTATTGGGATGTTTCGGTATTGCCGGAATAGAAAAATTTAGCAAGAAATGAAAAAATTATTTATATTAGTAATGATACTAACATTAAGTTCATGTATGGTATCTAAAAAAACATTTGATGAAAAATGTTGCAAAATGGAAGCACAGATCCAAGAACTTGAAAGTAAAGCCAATGGAATGGAAATGAAAGAACAACTTTTAAGACAAACTATTAATGATCTACAAAAGAACCAGAGTGACAAATGAGTAAATTAAATTGGTCAGGTTATAAATGGCACAAGCAAGAACCATGGGGAAAGATACATCCTGATAAAGCTTGGAATTATTATGATGAAACTGCAATAGAAGTAGATTCAGATAACATGTTACATTTAAAAACACAATACAATCCAAAAACAATTACACATAATGGAGAAACTTATAATCCAGATTATGGCGTAGGATTGATTGCTTGTACAGAAAAATTCCATCATGGATATTTTGAAATAGAAGCTAAGTTACCAACAGGATATGCATTATGGCCGGCATTTTGGATGTATGGTTCGCCATGGCCACCTGAAATAGATATAGTTGAAGCATATACTGGTACAAGACAAGACTATTTACATTTTAATATACATAATCCTTTAGCATATAATAAAGTAGAATCATGTATACATTATGGAAATGTAAGTGAAGGAACTAAAAACAATCTTCCAGGCAAATCAGGAATAATCTTAAAAGATCCTAGAAAACATTTTATTAGATATGGTTGTAGATGGGAAAAAGATTATATTGAAATATATTATGATGGAAGAAGGGTAAGAAGAATTACTGATAAAAAGGTATTAGAAGAAATGGATAAACCACAGATGATAGTTATTAATAATCATCTTACTAAAAAAGGTTTGGATAAAGTAGGAAAACAAGAATCAGATTTTCAAATTAAATACTTCAAATATTTTAAATCTACAGTAAGTTCTAAAACATATCATATGTAAATTATATTATGAAACAAGCATTAATATTATTATTAATTATAACATTATCAGGATGTTACATTACATCATATATTCCAGATCCAATATATGAAGATCACCCACATTCAACAGAAGTATATTATAACGGAATAGATGTTTATTGGGGATACCATACTGGATTCTATTATTATTATGGAACACCTCATTTCTATCCATGGTGGTATTACTATCAATTTATTCCACCTTATCATTATCATACACATTCTCATGTACATGTGCATTGTGATAACGGTCATTATGTTTACGGTCACAGAGGACCTACATTAAATAATAATGTTGCAAAAGATTTTACTCCAACTATCAAAGTAAGAAACAATAAAGATAAATCATTTGTATTTCCTAGGGATTGGAAATCTAGCAATTCACCTCGAATGAATAAAATAGATTACAATAGAATATTTAATGTCAATCCACAAACAAATATTAGACCTATTAACAATAATAAACCTATTATTAGTAACAATAATAAACCTAATAGGAATAATAAACCTATTAGGAATAACAATTCAAATAACAAGCCAAACAAACCTCGCAAATAATTTGGAATCGTGTGCGCTTTTTCTTATATTTATATAAAATAATGGGATATGCAAACAATGGTGGAAAATTATCTAAATCTTACGGTAGATGAAGTGTATGATGTAATCACCAATATTAATGTATGGCCTAATAGTTTTACAATAGAAATGAAAATACAGTTTATAAATGGAATGATCAATCATTTCGAAGATCGGGAACAATATGAAAAATGCGCAAAATTATACAACATCGTCCAAAGATTGGAAAATCATCAGTCGGATATTGGATGTAGCGGAATTGAGCCAAACTGATCATCAGAATATATATCTAGTATATGTACGAGATGGTAATGGTAATAATATAGCCGCGGAGGAAGCATATGGTGATAATCATAGGGCAGAAGTTACAAAAAAGTTATTAGAAACATATGGCGAATATGTTGATAAAATAGAACATGAAGATTAATATGTGGACACAAATAACAAGTTATGGAGATATCGAAATCAAATGGGAATATAAAGAAGAGACGTCCGAAAAGGAAACGTATGTCGCTCTACTTAATGAATGATGATCATAATTCATTCGAGTTTGTTATTCATGCATTAACATCTACTTTACCGATGTGTAATTCCTTAAGGGCAGAACAAATTGCTCAACTAGTACATAAATCAGGAGAATGTCATATACATACAGGATTTCCTCCATCGATATATATCCTATATGCTCAATTACAAAAATTAGGTTTAACAGTACAATTAAAATTAGATAAAAAAAGCTAAGAAAAGATTTGCCTATACGAGATTTTTTTCTTATCTTTATGTATAATTAAAATAAATATAAAATGAAAACAGCAATTAAAACTATAGGTGTCATAGGCCTTACTATTTTACTAATATTTGTCTTAACTAAAAATAAAGAGATAAGACAATACAAAATTAATGAACAGAACCATATGGAATCTTTAGATACATTACAATTGGAATTGGATAGTCTAAAAATGCAATTGAAAAAAATATTACATAAAGTAGATTCATTACCAGTACCAATAAATGTTAGGGCAACCATGTATCATCCAGTAGAAGCACAATGTGATGATAGTCCATTAATAACAGCAGATGGTAGTAGAATACATCCATATCAAGTATCAGATTGGAATTGGATTGCGGTTAGCCAAGATCTATTAAAAAAGAATGGTGGTATATTTGAATATGGAGATTCAGTATATATTAGAGGAACTCATAAAGATGGGATATATACTATACATGATTGTATGAATAAAAGAAAAACATTCCAAATTGATATTTTAGAATCGATAGGTACTAGTCAATACAAATATGATGAGATTGAAATATTTGCCTTAAATGATTAGGAATTACGAAATAAATTTTTTATATTATATATAATGAGTAAAAGAAAAAATAATTGGTTAGACATGTCATTAACAACAAATGTTATAGCAAAATTAGAAATAGAAGGATTACATAATTGGCCAGATGCGCAAAGCATCTTTCCAGAAGTAGGATTTCTATCAAATATGCATAGACATAAATGGTTTATTACAGCTAAGAAAAGAGTAAATCATGATGATAGAGACGTTGAATTTATAATGTTCAAAAGAGATATAATACAATATCTTGAAAGTAAATATTATAATAAAGATGCTAGAACACATGAGTTTGGAGCTAAGAGTTGTGAGATGCTAGCCAAAGAGATATTGAAAGAGTTTGATTGCGTATATGTATCAGTATTTGAAGACAATGAAAATGGTGCTGAAATATATACTCCAGATCATATAATTTTAAAATGATGATATTTATAATTGATCGTTTGACTTGTATTAGCTACTTGTATGGACCCGGGTTCGACTCCCGGCATCTCCACCAAATCATCGCTACGATATGGGGATGGAATGGATTTGACAGCAAGATAAGGGTATGGGGAGATCACGTTTAACTGGCGAAACAGTTGATTTAGCGAAAGTTAATGTTGAAGACATTCTTTCTTATATCACGGATCTAGCAATAGATGCAGGATATGTTGAAGAACCATCAATGTTAATGGCTGCCTAGTAAGGTAGTCTAGCAAACGGCTAAAAGAGGTCATGTCGTAAAAACCTCGGAGGATGGTAGGAATTAATTAAAATGAGAAAGTTATGAGTAATGAAAAAGACTATGTGATAGAAATCATGAACAAATGGTATTCGTCATTAAAAAAGAATGATTCTACAGTAGAGCCTAAGGCGGCTACAATATTAGGTGGCATATTATCTGAATATGATTTAACTCCAAAAGAAAAAGAACCAGATGTATTTGATACATATTTAAATACAACTGCAGATAAAATGAATAAATTTTGGAATGATTTAAATGATTCAGACAAAGCATATGTTGAATCCAAAAGACAAGAAATGCGTGATCAATATTATCATCAGAAAAATTTATCAGATGATCAAAAGATATTACTAAAGGGATAAGTAATGCCATTTAAAGCAGGAGAAGGTAGACCGCCCATGAACATATCAGAATCTGAGATTCGATATGCTATGGAAAATTCACAATCCTGTATGGGTGCCGCAAGATTCTTAAAAGTATCATATGAAGCATTTAGAAAATATGCTAAAATGTATACAGATACGGAATCAGGTAAGACATTATTTGAACTACATAAAAATGTTACTGGCAAAGGCATTAAAAGAGCATCGAAGCCTAGGCTACGTGGCTATTATGGAATTTTAGATGTATTAGAAGGTAAATATCCAAAGTATCCGCATACTAGACTTAAGCAAAGAATATTAAGAAATGGCTTAATGGAAGAAGAATGTTGTTCATGTGGATATTGTACAAGGAGAGTATCAGATTATACAGTACCATTACTATTAGATTGGGTAGATGGAGATAGAACAAACCATAAGAAAGAAAATTTACGATTGTTATGTTACAATTGTTATTACCAAGAAGTTGGTAATCCATTAGGCGGAAGAATGAGAAATAACTATTAAAAATTATACAATGTACATACCAACTATTAAATACAAATCAGAAGCACAATTCACTACAGCCATGACAGATCATGCATATGATATCCATATGAGAACATTATATGGTATTGATAAAGCCTTTAATACTAATGAAGATTATGTAGTTATTGCATATTTACAAACAGATGATTCACAGGCCGAATTAGGTGTTCCAGATGATGCCTGGATTGATAATCTAGAAAAGTCATTAGACTATTTTGAAGAAATAGAAGACTATACCAAGTGCCAAGAAGTTGTCCAACTCATTAAAAAACTTAGCTGATAACCCAAGCGGTTCCATATTTATTGATATGGATGCCAAAAGAAAGAGAGTAGATAAACTACTTTCTGACAAATGGAAAATTGAGCGAGAGCTTGAGCAAATCCAAGCTAATTGCAAACATGAAAATACAGTTATAAAACAAGTAACAGATGAAACAAGTTCTTTACCAAGACACGTTTGTGAAAGTTGTGGACGTCCTCTCGGATACTTATCACCAGAACAAGCCAAAGATTTCCTAGAAAAAAGTTAAACTTTTTTGAAAAAAAGCTACCAAAAGCTTTGCCTATACGAGATATTTTCCTTATCTTTATTATATAAGAAATAAGATAATAAAAATAATAATTAATTAATAAATAAGAGATATGAGAAAAGCTAAAAAATCACCAGAAATTAAATACGGAATAGAAATTACAAAGCCACATTCACAAGAGATGTATGAACATAATGAAATGGTTGCAAAAGAAATGAAAGATGCTATTTTAACTAGATGGATTAGTTTAATTGCAAAATGTCTAGATGAAGATAAATTTTTCATGGATAGAGATTGGGATGAAAATGAAATTAAAGATACTTCTAAAAATGGATATAATTGTCCTGAATTAGTTAAGCTTCAGAAAGGTATTTGTTTTTCTGGTTATGGAGATGGATATAGCGTCCAAATGGTAAATGATGAATTCAAGAAAGAATTGGATACAATGGCTAATTGGCAATTGCATCAAGAATATAGTTATATGTGTTTTGAAGGAATAGTTCGTAGAACAAGATTTATGATGGTTGGATTTGAATGGTCAAAGCATGATTATAGTTTTTGTACGGATATAGATTTATCACCAGCATTTGATATGGTTAAAAAATAAATGGTAAAAAGCATGAAAAAGATTAGGTTAATTGAAATATATTCCTTATCTTTATATTATAAGAAATAAGAAATAAAAAATAATAATCACCAAAAATTATCAAAATATGCAAGAAAAAATAGTTTATTTAAGAGTAGAAAAAAAGAATGGAAAATTCAATTTATATGATGTACAAGGAATTAAACGTACGGATATTTATGTTAGGGATATAATGTGTCAACATTGTGTTGATAACAATCAATGTATTGAATATGATACCGAAACAGGTAGATCTAGAAGAAAAGATATATCCATATTCAATGATATGACACCATCAGAGAAACAAATGGAATCAAGTAATAAAATAGAATCAGATCCAATATTGAATTTCATCCATAATGAGGCAGTAGGATTACGTCCTGATACATTAGTGATGCCAGATCTTAAATGGAAGTATCTAGTTAGGTCTGCAATGAGAAGTAAAAATATAATGATGACTGGTGCTGCTGGTTGTGGTAAGACAATGGCCGCTAAGAAATTAGTTGAGGCATTAGATCGTCCTAATTTTTATTTTAATTTAGGTGCCACTCAAGATCCAAGAGGGACATTAATTGGTAATACGCATTTCAAGAAAGATGAGGGTACAACCTTTTGTGAATCATTGTTTGTGAAAGCAATTCAAACTAAAGATGCCATTATATTGTTAGATGAGATATCAAGAGCACATCCAGAGGCTTGGAACATATTAATGACAGTGTTAGATGCTGGTCAAAGATATTTGAGATTAGATGAACATGAAAATGCTCCAACCATTAATGTTGCAGAGGGTGTTACATTTATTGCAACTGCAAATATTGGTACTGAGTATACAGCAACAAGAGCAATGGATAGAGCATTAGTTGATAGATTTATTATTGTTGAAATGGATACATTGAGCCAAGAACAAGAAACAGGATTATTAATGAAACTTCATCCAATGGTTACTAAGCAGCAAGCTAGTAATATAGCAGAGATTGCTTCAATGACCAGAAAGGAGATCAAGTCAGATGCTCCTAGATTAACAAATGCAATTAGTACTAGATTAAGTGTTGAGATGACAGGATTGTTGGAAGATGGGTTTACATTAGCTGAAGCAGCTGAGGTTTGTATTTATCCTTTCTTTGATGAAGATGGAGGTGTTGATTCAGAAAGAACATTTATGAAGCAAGTAGTTCAAAAGTATTGTGGTGAGACTGAAGAGAGTGAAGATTTATTTAACGCAGAAGAGATTGAAGAAGAGTCTCAAGCATAATTTGGTGATTGGAATGGTAGGTGGAAACACCTACCAATCCTTAAAATAAAAGATATGAATAGAGAATATTATACCAAGAAAGGATTTGAGTTATATGCGATAATGACTCCATCAGATAAGTATAAACAAGGTATTGAAATACTATATCCAAGTAATCCAATCAAATCAGATAACCAACCAGCCGTTTATATTTTAACAAATAGACAAGGCAAGTTAATGAAGATTGGAGAAACTCAAAATTTAACATCTAGATTCTTTAAAGGATACAAATGCGTAACTAATACAACAAATGATAGGATTAGAGAACATATAAGGACAGTAGAAGATCTTTGGGTATATGTATTACCTATGCCAATTATAAAAGAAAAGGTATTAGGATTCAAATGTGAAACATCATATTCAAAAGGATTAGAATATAATTTGTTAAAAGAATATAAAGATGATAACGGAAGTGTACCTCCATTAAATATATTTATAAAATGATAAGATTACAATTTGATAACCATTATGAAATAAATGTTGAAAAACAACAAATAGCTTGGGTCAGAAGTGCTGAAGCATTAATGACATTTTTAGATAGCAATAGAGATTATTTCAGAGAACAAAAAGGTGTATATATAATTAAGACTCCAGAGGAGGTAATTTATATAGGAAAGGCTAAAAATTTATACAATCGTTTATATGAACATTGTAAAGAAATGATACCAGAAAGATGTTCTGAAATAAAACAATTAAAAGATAAGAAATGGATTGATGCATTTAGTCCATATAGAAGTCATGAACTTATAGTAGAGTTTATAGAATTAGAGAATGAAGTAGATAGAAGATGGTTAGAATCTAAATTACATCATGAATATGATACTATATTTGAACATAAAAAAGTTTAAAAAAAGCTTCAAAAAGATTAGGTAATACGACTTATTTTCCTTATCTTTATTATATAAGAAATAAGATAATAAAAATAGTTAAATTTAAAATTGAAAGATATGATATATAATAATTCAAGTTTTTGGTTAGATGATGATTTCCTTAAGGATGATAATGATTGGGGTTTTGATGATGTCATTGAAAAGCCAAAAGGTAAAGATCCAATCAAGTTGGCAGGTTATCGAAGAGCAATTGGTAACTTTGTTAGAATTGTAACAGGTGAATCTATTCCAGTTAGATTTACAGAAGCAGGTGATTCTTATACAGATGGTAAATCAGTTACCATTTCTGCTTCATTGAAAGACAAAGATTTTGATCCTGCCGTTGGTTTAGCATTACATGAAGGATCTCATATTAAATTAACAGATTTCAATACATTGAAAACATTAGAAGATTTTGTTAAGAAGGATGATGAAATGATGAATGTGTTAGCTAAGAAGCATGAAACAATTACAGATAGATGGAGTGCAACGTATTATGCAATGAATAAATTGAAAACTTTAATTAATATAATTGAGGATAGAAGAATAGATAATTTTATTTATAAAACAGCTCCAGGTTATAGAGGTTACTATGAAGCATTGTATGATAAGTATTTCAATGCAAAGATTATTGATAAAGGTCTTAAGTCAGATGAATATAGAGATGAGGAATGGGATTCATATATGTTCCGTATTTGTAATATGACCAATGTGAATACAGATTTAGATGCCTTAAATGTATTGAGAGCTGTTTACAAAATGATCAATGTTAAGAATATTGCAAGATTGAAAAGTACAAACCAAGTTAGAAATTTAGCTTGGAAGATATTTAAAATGATTGAAGAGGTCATTCCAGGAGATACGGAAGAAATAAAAACACCAGGACAAGGAGGAGAAGGTCAAGAAGGAGAAGGTCAAGAAGGACAAAAAGGTCCTAATGGTGAACCAAAAGCAGGTAATGGAGAACATGGTAATATTGATGATGGATCTAAAGCAGAAGGAGAAGAAGCTAAACAAGGTAAAGGTGGTGAGCAAGGTGGAACAATAGCTCCTAAAGATTTAGAAAAGTTAAATGATAAACAAAAGCATCAATTGAAAAAGGCTATTGAAAAGCAAAAAGAGTTTCAAGATGGTAAGACTAAAAAGACAAAGATATCTAAAGCATTAAATAAACAAATGAAGGCGATGGAGAATAGTGGTGTAGAGATTAAAGATGTCGAATTCAATAATGGTTGGCAAAATGTAAAAGCAGAAGTAACTGTTATTAGAAACTTTAATAAACAATTGGTTGAAGATGTTGAATGTGGTATGTGGATGCGTAAAGATGAATATGGATTTGATAGGCATATGCAAGATCATAAAAATTGGATTGCAGATGGTATTAGAAAAGGTATTGTTCTTGGTAAGAAATTGAAAGTAAGAGCAGAAGAAAGAAATACTAAATTCAATAGACAAAGGACAGGTAGAATTGATAAGAGGATGATTGCAAATGCAGGATTTGGCGCAGAAGCAATATTTGAAAAGATTGAATCATTTGCTTATAATCCAGGTCTTATTCATATATCAATTGACAATAGTGGTTCAATGAATGGTACAAGATTTGAAAAGGCTCAGGTAGCAGCAGTAGCAATTGCAAAGGCATGTAGCATGATAGAGAATATGGATTGTATTATTAGTTATAGATCATCAGCAGCATTTGGTACGAGTAGATGGGGTTCTAGAAATAGTGATGTTAAGCCAGTTGTATTGATTGCATATGATTCCAGAATACATGGAATGGTTCAAATTAAAACATTGTTACCATATGTTGAAACAGCTAATTTAACTCCAGAAGGATTATGTTTTGAAGCAATTATGAAAGACATAGTTGAAGCATCGAGAGGTAAAGATTCTTATTTTGTTAACATGTGTGATGGTGCACCTTATTACAATGATTATTATGGTGAGAAGGCAGTTGAGCATACTAAGTCGCAAGTTAAGAAAATGAGATTTGAAGGTATTAAAGTTATTAGTTATTTTATTACATCATCAAAAGAAAATGCATCTCCAAGAGATTCAGGCCAATTCAAAAGAATGTATGGTAAAGATAGTCAATTTGTTGATACAAATAAGATAACAGAAATTGCAAGAACAATGAATAGTAAATTTTTAGAAACAGTATAGATATGAATTTTTTATTAACATATTTTTTTATAGGAACAATGTATATGTTCCTTATAGAGTTATTAGCTGATTGGTTAATAGTTAAAAGAGGACGTAATGAACTTAAGAAAGATTTAACGATAGGTAGTCGTTTTATGGGAATATTAATATGGCCAATTGGAATGGTTATATTTATATACAATTTTATAAAAGCAAAATTTAAATTATAGATTATGAATAAAAATTATAGGTTAACAGTACATGTAACCGATGTACAAAAAAGAGATGCAGATACAGGTAAACGTATAAAGACTGCAAAAGGAAAGTTTCAACATGAAACTAAAAGAAAAATATTTAACACATTATCTTTCTATGTAAAGGATCAAGAAGAGGCTAATAAAAAATTAGCAGAACTTAGGTCAATGTATACAATACAATTAGGACAAGACCCTAACAAGAAAGATAAGTATGGTAAAGAATTAATTAACATAAGTTTTGTAAAGTAATGAGTAAATACAATTTTAAAAGACGAAGAGCAATTGATTGTAAATTTGTTGAAAAGAGTAAAACAAGTCCTGGTTATTTGAAATATGAAGTAACCATATGTGAATTAGATGGTACAATACATAAGCAACCGGCCTATGGTAAGGATATGCAAAGTGCAATTGCAAGATTAGTAAATCAAGAAAGGACAATTAAAGTTGAAAGGCAATTATATAATAGTCCATTCTTTGTATTTGTATTATGGATTGCAGTAATGGGATGGCCATTAGCAACCGGAATAGTTTCTGATTCTCCTCATATGATGTTATATTCATTTGGAGGAATAATTTTACTAACTATTTTAGGAGGTTTATGGTACAATTATATAGATAAGAAATAATAATCATATATTTATATGTATATCAGTAGAGCAAATAAATGGGACATAAAGTATTTATTAGACATACATACATTTACAAATGTAGTGATGATGTGTGTTCTGGTGAATGGAAAATTAATGAAGCCAGTGATATGGAAAAATTAAGGTGTCCTCATTGCGGAAAATATGATACAGTAAAATATGTAGACGTCGATCAAAGAACAAAGTATGAAAGAAGGTGGGAGTAAGTCTCACCTCTTAAATAAGGTTATGAAGTGCATTTATCAAAATACGTAGGAAATACGCCATTAATTCCAATTAAGTTTGGAGAATACACTGTATGGGGCAAGGCAGAATTTATGAACCCAGGAGGCAGTGTCAAGGATAGAATGGCCACGTATATAATAAATGATGCTGAAGTAAATAAAAAAATTAAAGAAGGAAGTGTTTTATGTGAAGCAACTTCAGGTAACACTGGAATAGCATTTGCAATGATAGCAGCAGAACGAGGTTATAAAATGAAGATTGTCATGCCATCAAATATGAGTATCGAAAGGAAGAAGATGTTTAAATATTATGGAGCAGAATTGATTGAAGTAGATGAGGGAGACTTTGATGGGGCAATTGAATTAAGAGATAATTTATGTAAGGAAAATGGTTGGTTCAATTGCAATCAATTTCATAATCCTTTAAATATATTAGCACATTATAATGGAACAGGAATAGAAATTTGGAAACAATGGAAAGAATATTCAAAGCCAGACGCCTTTATATTAGGTACAGGTACAGGAGGAACCTTAATGGGTTGCGGAAAGAGATTAAAAGAACATTGGAATGGTATAAAGATCATTGCCGTAGAACCGGAGGAGAGTGCAGTCATGTCGGGAGGCCAGCCAGGTCTTCATGGGATACAGGGAATAGGAGATGGATCAAAGTTTTTGGTAGATTTAGATTTCGTCGACGAGGTAAGGACTATAAAGACAGATTGTGCAAAAACAATAGCAAAATATTTAGCAACAAAGAAAGGATTGTTTGTAGGCATATCAGCAGGAGCAAATGTTATGGCAGCCTTTCAATGGTTAATAGATAATAATAAGAAACATGCAATAACAATTCTCTGTGATAGAGGAGAAAGATATTTTAGTTGTTTATGATAGAATATAAGCCATGGGGATATTATGAAATCCTTAAAGAAAAAACAAATTATAAAGTAAAACGTATAACAGTTAAGCCTGGTGAAAGATTGAGTTATCAATATCATCACAAGAGAAGTGAAGTATGGACAATAGTATCAGGAACAGCTACTATGACATTAGATGATATAGTTACAGAACATAACTATGGCGAGACAATATTAATACCACAAGGAACAAGACATCGAGTTGAAAACAAAGGACAAGATGATTTAGTATTTATAGAAGTTCAGTATGGTTCTTACTTTGGTGAGGATGATATAGTTAGGATAGAAGATGATTACAATAGAAAATAGTTATGACATTAGAAGAAAAATGGGATAAGGTTGAAGAACATTTTCAATACATTCATAGAAATTTAGATATTTGTTGTCAAGATTTATGCGAAGGTCAAGAGTCAAAGTATAAACTAGAAGAAGTTATAGAATTATTAGCAGAAATAAGGAATGAAAAAATACATTAAAGAAATACCAAATTTTCCAAGCAATGGGATAAATTTTAAAGATATGTCTCCATTAATTGCTAACAATTGGCCTACTATGATAGGACATTTAGCAACATATGTATGGTCAAAACAATATGATGTAGATTATTTTATTGGAATTGAATCTAGAGGATTCTTATTAGCATCAGGACTAGCAACTAAACTTGACAAAGGAATTATTATGTGCCGTAAGCCAGGTAAATTACCTCCACCATATGTTGAACAAAAATATACTACAGAGTATAGTACAGATAAATTACAAATAAAATCTGGCAAAGGTAAAGTAATAATAGTTGATGATGTGTTAGCTACAGGTGGAACCTTAAAGGCTACTAATGAATTATGTAAGAAGGCGGGATATGAAGTTATAGATAATATAGTTTTAATAGACTTACAATATATTCCTAGAGAAGAATTTGATATTAATGTTAAAAGTTTTATACAATATGAATAAAAAAGATATTTTAATAGTTTGTGCACTTGAAATGGAAACTCAAGGTCAACTCGATGATTACAATGTAATCTATACAGGTGTTGGTAAAGTAAATGCTGCATATAAATTAACAAGACATTTAGTGACATTCGGATGTCCTAAACAAGTTATCAATTTTGGCACAGCAGGTAGTAGAGCATTACCGATTGGAGAATTAGTACAATGTACAAAATTTGTGCAACGTGATATGGATAAAACAGCTCTTGGATTTAAGAAAGGTGAAACGGCATTTGAAACTGATGTGCCTAGAATAATAGAATTTGGAGATGGATTAATATGTGGTACGGGAGATAATTTTGTACAAGATATAATGAAAGAAATGGCAATGATAAATGTATTTGATATGGAGGCCTATGCATTAGCAAAAGTATGTTATCAATATAATAAATTACCGTTTACATCATACAAATATATTACAGACAATGCAAATGAAAAATCAGCACTAGATTGGGAAAGTAATCTAGCTGATGGAGTTATAAAATTTAAAAAGGTTCTAGAAAAATGAAATTAAAGTTAAATGAAAAGGATAGTAAAATCCTAAA
>Ga0181415_1000225_pt1 | contig 15640 bp, 18 predicted proteins | sample 38SPOviralmetaG_FD_130140 | JGI IMG/M metagenome (GOLD analysis project Ga0181415, IMG submission 130140) | Marine viral communities from the oligotrophic San Pedro Time Series (SPOT) site, San Pedro Channel, CA, USA - 38 SPOT_SRF_2012-12-11 | ecosystem: Environmental > Aquatic > Marine > Strait...
TAAGTAAAAACAATAATTCCAGGTCAATACCAATTGATTAGCAATCAAATGCTTTTTTAAAATGGTTTAAATCTGAGGATTTGGGGGGTTTTATAGCGACCCACCACCAAAAAAAAGTTCGGTACTTATAAATATATTGATACGACCTACACACAACTAAACAAGGAAATCACAATGGTAAAAAAAAAAGAAGAAGAAACAGCTTTTGAAAAAGCTATGAAAAAATTAAAACAAAGACAACAAAACAACACAGTTATGCCTGGAAATAAAAAAGGTGTAATAAGTGATAAAGAATATCAGTTCTTTTTAGAATTACTTAGCACAAAAAAAAAATCCAGAACAAGGAAATGATGGATTTTGACGACAGAGAAAAAGGTTACTCAGCAGTAATTTATATTATGGAAAGCAGCAACTCTGTTGTTGTTCACTTTGGTGGATTTAATGATCTTAGAGAATGTAGATATTTCTCTCATCATATTATGGACGATCTTGGCATTGAACAATTATTAAATGTACCTCAAGGAGTTACAGTACATTAGGGGGGTTTTGTTTTAAAATGCCAGAAATAGTCATTCCATATAAACCAAGAGAATTGCAAAATTTTTTGCACAAAGAAATTGATAAGCACCGATTTAATGTAATCGTTGCACACAGACGAAGTGGTAAGACGGTGATGCTTGTTAACCACATGATTAAAGCAGCTCTTACTTGTCCTTTGCCAAACCCTAGATATGCCTTTATATCGCCAACATTTAAACAAGGTAAATCTACTGCTTGGGACTACATAAAACAATTTGCAGGTAAGATACCTGGTACAAAATTTAATGAGTCAGAATTGAGATGCGATCTTCCTAATGGCTCAAGGATAACAATTCTTGGAGCTGAGAACGATCAAGCTCTTAGAGGTATATTTTTAGATGGTTGTGTTTTTGATGAAACACAATCTATTAAACCAACTATTTTCCCTGAAGTCATAAGACCAGCTTTGGCAGACCGAAAAGGTTGGTGCGTATTTATTGGTACTCCAAAAGGTAGAAATTATTTCTATCAACTTTATAAAGATGCACAAAAAAATAAAGATTGGTACTCAGGATTATTTAAAGCTAGTGATACAAATATATTAGATCCTGATGAATTAGTTGCTGCAAAGCAAATGATGTCAGAAGATTTATATGACCAAGAATTTGAGTGCAGTTTTCAAGCTGCAATAACAGGTTCTTATTATGGTGCTTCAATAGAGCTGCTAGAGTCTAAGGGACGAATTACAGACAATCTGTATGATGACAACCTAGATACTGAAACATGGTGGGATTTAGGCTTAAATGACAGTACAGCAATATGGTTTGTCCAAAGGTACAAAGGAGAGATCAGATTAATAGATTATTATGAATCTGCTGGTGAGGGTTTAGATCACTATGTAGATGTCATTAATAGAAAAGAATATGAGTATTCAAGGCATATAGCTCCCCATGATATTAAAGTCAGGGAGATTGGTAATTTTGGTAAATCAAGATTAGAGAGTGCTTTGGAATTAGGTATTGCTTTTGAAGTAGCACCAAAACTATCTATAGAAGATGGAATTGAAGCTGTCAGAAAAACACTTCCTAATTGTTGGTTTGACAAAAATAAATGTCAAAAAGCTCTTGAGAATTTAAAGGCTTACCAAAAAAGATGGGACGACAAAAATCAATGTTTTAGAAATAAACCTCTGCACAACTATGCTTCTCATTGTGCTGATTCTTTTAGAACAGGCATAGTAGGTGAGGGTGTAGAAGTTAGTGATTGGAAATCAACAATTCCAGTTGAAACAAATTATATAGTTTAATATGGCAGAAAAAATAACAGAATTAGAATTAAAAAATATTATAAGCAAAGAGATTAATAACTCTATGGGTTATATGGGTGGAAACCTATCATCTCAAAGAAAAAAATCTTTAGAATACTATATGGGAGAACCATTAGGTACTGAGATTGATGGTAGATCACAAGTCGTTAGCACAGATGTAGCTGACACTATTGAAACTATTTTACCTAATTTACTTAAAATTTTTACAGCATCAGATCAAGTAATTAAATGTGAGCCAGTAAAATCGGAAGATGTGGCACAAGCTGAACAAGTAACTAATTATGTAAATTATATTTTTAATAAAGACAATCCAGGTTTCTCAATTTTATACACATGGTTTAAAGATGCGTTGATTGAGAAAAATGGTATTGTCAAAGTTTATTGGGACGACAGTAAAAAGGTTGAGCAAGAAACTTATGAAAATTTAAATGACCAAGAATATTCATTATTATTAGATAGTGATAATGTAGAAGTTGTTGAAGAAGAATCTATTGAAGATGAAAAAGCAAAAGCACAATTAGAACAACTAAGAGCTTTAGCAGAACAACAAGGTCAAGAGTTACCTGAGCAACCTATTCCAATGATCCATAATGTGATTATTAAAAGAACAAATAATTATGGTAAAGTTAAAATAGAAAACATACCACCTGAAGAATTTTTAATTCAAAAGTCTGCAAAGAATATTGAAGATGCAACTTTTGTTGCACATAGAGTTTTAAAAACAAGATCCGATTTAATTGAAATGGGTTTTGATAGAGATGTTGTAGATGATCTTCCAACTCAAAGTACAGTTCTTTTAAATGATGAAAGATTAACAAGATATTCTGACATAGAAGAAAACCCATTAAATGATGCACCAGATGAAAGTACACAAGATGTAGAAATCTATGAGTGCTATGTTAGAGTGGATATGGACGAAGATGGTATTGCTGAACTTAGAAAAGTAACAGTAGCAGGTTCTGGTAGTTATACAATTTTAGAGAATATGCCTTGCGATTTTATTCCTTTTTGTTCTTTAACTCCAATCCCAATGCCACACAGATTTTATGGTAGATCAGTTTCAGAATTAGTTGAAGATGTGCAGTTAGTTAAATCAACTGTTATGCGACAGTTATTAGATAATATGTATTTAACTAATAATAACAGAGTTGCAATCATGGACGGAATGGTCAACTTGGACGACCTACTTACTTCAAGACCAGGTGGAGTGGTAAGAACTAAACAACCACCAAGTCAAGTTATGCTGCCAATGCAATCACAAACTATTTCGCAACAAGCATTTCCATTATTAGAATACTTAGATACTGTTAGAGAAACTAGAACTGGTATTACAAGATATTCTCAAGGACTTGACGCAAAATCATTAAATAAAACTGCAACAGGTGTAAATACTTTAATGAGCCAATCTCAAATGAGAATGGAATTAGTTGCTAGAGTATTTGCTGAAACAGGAATTAAAGATTTATTTAAAAGAATATTTGAACTTACTTGTAAGTATCAAGACAAAGAAAGAATTGTAGAATTAAACAATCAATTTGTACCAGTCAAACCTACTGAATGGAAAAACAGATATAATGTTACTATTACAGTTGGACTTGGAGCTGGTTCTAAAGATCAACAAATTGTTATTTTAAATAATATTTTGGAAAGACAACTTCAAGCATTTCAATTGCAAGGTGGTCAAGAGTTCCCAATGGTGAGCTTAAAAAACATTTACAACAGTTTAACTAAGATTGTTGAAAATGCTGGTCTTAAAAATGTTGAAAATTACTTTGTTAATCCAGATCAAGGAAAACAAATGGTTCAACCTAAACCTGAACCTAAACCAACTCCTATTGAGAAAATAGAATTTACTAGAATAGCAAGTGAAGAAAAACGAAAACTTGCAGAATTAGAATTAGAAATGAAAAAACTTAAAAGCAATAATGCTGCTAATGTTTTGGATTTTGAAACTAAAATCAAAGAGATGGAGCTAAAATATACTACTCAAATTGATAGTGCTAAACTTAAAGCTGAAGCAGAACTAGACAAAGTTATTGTTTCAAACAGAGGTAAAGCATTTTTTGCAGCAGAACAGTCAGCAAACAAATTATCACAACAGATAGATAAAACTGATGAACAACCAAGAACAGGACAAGCTCAACCAGGAATTAAGCCAGGCGAACAAAGCTAAACAACTTTTTGATAATCCATTATTAAAAGAATCATTTGATAAACTAAGAGAATTATATTCTAATAGTTTATTTAATACTGGTGCAAAAGAAAATGAAACCAGAGAAAAACTTTGGTTAGCATATCAAATGGTAGGCAAAGTAGAACAGAATTTAATTGAAATGATTGATACAGGGAAACTTGCATCAAAACAATTAGAAGATTTTAGAAATCAAACTAAAAATAAAAAATTCTAAACAATCAAGTTTAGGATAAGCCAACCTCACAAGAGGAGCTTAACTTAAAAAGGAAAAACAATGTCAGAAAATCAAGGCAACCCATTACAAGGATCTGAAACTGATTTGCAAAAAGCAACAAAAGCATTAGATGGTTTATTAAATCCTAAAGAAGAAGAAACTATTGGACAACAAGAACCACCTAAAGAAGAAATTAAACAAAATTCTCCTGAACCAGAAAATGTGGAATCTCAAGAAGATCAACCACAGGAACAGGAAATAAGTGAAGAAACTGAATCTGAAGAAGAAGAAGTTTCTGAACAAGATGTATCTCAAGACGAAGAACAGATTGATACTCAAGAGAAACTAGAAGATTCCACCTACAAGGTAAAAGTTGCAGGTCAAGAATTAGAAGTTACCCTTGATGAGTTGAGAAATGGTTACTCAAGAGATGCTGACTATAGACAAAAGACTGAAGAACTTTCTAATCAAAGAAAGAATTTTCAATCTGAGTCTGAAAAGCAAAGACTAAACTATTCTCAAAAACTTAATCAAGTTAATGAATTGATGTCTATGGCTCAAAAAGAACTAAACGCAGAAAAAAATTCTGTTGATTTAGAACAAATGTACGAAGATGATCCGACAGAAGCTATGAGGGTTGAACATAGGCTTAGAAAGAAACAAGAAAGACTTGATTCTGTTAAAGCTAAAACTCAAGCTGAACAAAAAGTACAATTTGATACTTTCTTGCAAGAACAAAAACAATTACTGGAAAAGAAAATGCCAGAATTTACTGATCCTGCAAAAGTTTCAACTTTAAAAGCTAATATGAAAAGCACACTTAACAATTATGGTTTTAACGACCAAGAAGTTGCTCAAGTGTACGATCATAGAATAGTAATGTTGGTTAATGATGCTATGAAGTATAGAAATTTGCAAAATTCAAAACCGAATTTGGCTAAAAAGATTTCTAAACCTGGCAAAGTATTTTCTTCTGGAGTCAAACAAGGCAAAAGTGAATCTAACTTAAAATTGAGGAGAGAAAAATTTAGTCGTCTAAAAAAATCTGGCAGTATGAAAGCTGCTCAAGATGTATTTTTAGATATGATTAACAATAAATAACCTCAACATAAAAGGAAAAAAAAACTATGGCAATCGTAGCAAATACATTCCAAACTTATGCAGCTATTGGTAATAGAGAAGATTTATCAGATATAATCTATAATATCTCTCCTACTGATACTCCTTTCATGAGTTCAATTGGAAAAGAAAAAGCATCTGGCACTTTACATGAGTGGCAGACTGATGCACTAACAGCAGCAGCAACTAATGCTCAAATAGAGGGTGATGAAATCGCTTTCTTAGCAGTAACTCCAACTGTCAGAATCAATAACCAAACTCAGATTTCAAGAAAATCTGTAATTGTTTCTGGTACGCAAGATACTGTAAATAGTGCTGGAAGAAATAACGAACTAGCATACCAAATCTCAAAAAGTTCAAAAGAACTTAAAAGAGATATGGAGCTTGTTCTTTGTAACAACCAATCAAGAGATGCAGGTGGAGCAGCAGCAGCTAGAACTTTAGCTGGTCTTGCTTCTTGGATTCAAGGTAACACTAACAAAGCAGCTAATGGTGCGAATGGACAATTCAATCCAGGTGGTGGTGCAGTTGATACTCCAGGTACACTTAGAACTGATGGAACACAAAGAGCCTTTACTGAAGCACAACTAAAAGATGTTGTTTCACAAACATGGGTTAATGGTGGAGATCCATCAATGATTATGCTTGGTGCTTTCAACAAACAAAAACTATCAGGATTTACTGGTGGCTCTACTAAAATGACTTCAGCAGAAGACAAAAGACTTGTTGCTGCTATTGACATTTATGAGTCAGACTTTGGATCAATGACTGTAGTACCTAACAGACTATCAAGAAGTAGAGATTGTTTTGTACTGTCACCTGATATGTGGGCAGTTGCCTTTCTAAGAGATTTCCAACTTATGGATCTTGCAGTAACTGGTGATGCACAGAAAAAAGCTATGTTAGCAGAATACACACTTGTTTCTAAAAACGAAAAAGCAAGTGGTGCTGTATTTGATTTAACAACAGCTTAATCAAAACATTTATAGGAGGGGATTAATTTCCCCTCTTATTTATTAATAAACAATTTTGTTTTCTTTGAAGATTTTATAATCGGAACGAAGCAATACAAAAATAGGAAAATAACATGAGAACACTAAACGACTACTTTATAACATCTGCAATTCCAGATGTATCAACTGGATCATCAACTTTTGTTTGTGTACCTGATGGTGGAAGAATAATTAAAATTATTACACATAACAAAGCTACTACTACAGGAACAGCAGCTATCTCTTTTGAAATAGGTGGTGTTGCAGTAACTAATGGTGGAATTAGCCATACAGCTTCAGGATCAGCAGGTAGAGTTGCAACATCAGAACCAACTGCTGCTAATAGAGTTGAAGAAGATGGAACAATTGAATGTATCACTAATGGTGGTTCAACAAATGCTTCTAAAATGGAAATAACTTTTGTTATCAGAAGATAATTACAATCTTTGTGGGAGATCCTGTCTAGCGATATTTCTCCCACAAATACCAATTAACTTAAAAAGGAAATAAATTATGCCAATGGGAATGGGAACTTATGGTTCTAAAAAAGGACGACCATCTAAGAAAAAAGGTAAAAAGAAAAAAACAAAAAAAATAAAAAAAAGAAAATATTAAATATAAAGGAAAATAAATTATGAGTTTTAATTATGGTCTTAGACCAGGAACAATACAAAAAATAACTATGGCAGGAACAGCAGCATCTGTTGCTTCATCTGCTTTTGGTTCACAAACTGAATATGTTAGAATAGCTGCTTCAACAGACTTTCATATTATCTTTGGTGCAGCTCCAACTGCAACTGCTGATCATATTTTTATACCAGCAGATCAACCAGAAATTTTTAAAGTTTCTCCAGGTGAAAAAGTAGCTGCTTTAGGTGCAGATAATGCTGTCATTTCTGTTACTGAAATGGGTGCTTAGTGGCAAGAGTAAAATTTACTCATTTTGTACCTAGAGATAAACCAAAAAAAAGACCTGGAGTACATAAAAAAAGTTTAAATAAGTCAGAAAAAAGACAAATGAAAATGACTAGATATAAAGGTCAAGGTAGATGAAAAAAATAAGTCAAGAAACAGACGAAAAAGGCATCACAGAAACTTTTTTAGATAATGGTGCAGATGGTGTTGTTCAAAAAAGATCAATAGATGTTAAGCCTATTTTAGAAAATAATAAAAGATTATATAATCAAAATGATGGCTATAGTCCTGATAAGGGATTAAAAAGAGTTGCATCAATACCAGTAGTTGTTCTTGAGATATGGTGCAAAGAATATCATAAAGATCAAAACAAAGGTAATTGGTTTGAATTACCAAGAGATATACAGAAAAAAATATTAAGAGAAAAATTAAACAGTTCTGAATTTAGATATTTTAGAACAGCAGAGGGCAATTTATAATGGCACTAACTACATACACAACTTTAAAAGCATCAATAGCAAACTGGCTTAACAGATCAGATTTAACTACTGAGATACAAGATGATTTTATTAAACTAACAGAAGCTGATCTTAATTCTAAATTAAGAGTTAGATCAATGATAGCTCAAGTTAATATAACTGTTAATGCAGAAACAGCAGCTTTGCCAACAGACTTTTTACAAATTAGAAATTTTTACATATTAAGTGGTCAAACTAAAACTCCTTTAGTTTATACAACACCATCATCAATGGACACTACAAGTGGAACATCTACTACTGGTTTGCCAACTACATTTACAATTTTAGGAGATACATTAAGATTTTCTCCAAAACCAGATGCAACTTATACTGCTGTAATGAATTACTTTAAAAAATTTCCAGCTTTAAGTTCAACTGTTTCAACAAATTTTATTTTAGAAAATCACCCTGCAATTTATTTGTATGGTTCTTTGTTTCATGCAGCGAACTTTTTAGGTGGTATCAATCCTCAACAAATTCAAACATGGCAACAAATGTTTGCAACAGCACTTGAGAGATTAGAATTAAATGATAGAGAAGATGAATACAATGGAAGTCCTTTACAAGTAAGAACTGTAACTTCTGTACCATCTCCATTTATTTCAACTTTATAATAGGAAAATATGCAATTACCTTTTGGCGAATGGTTGCCAGACCAACCAGATAATTTAAATCCAGGTGCAACAGTAGCAACTAATGTTTATCATGCACAATCAAGTTATAAACCTGTTAAAGGTTTAGTACCTTATAGTGGTGCATCAACTGTTACACAAAATGCAAAAGGTGCAGGTAGTTTTAGAGATAATACAAATACAGTATTTACTTTTGTAGGAACTAAAGACAATATTTATAAATTAACATCTGGTACTTTTACAAGTGTTAAAGGTAGTTTAACTATATCAGGTACTGACACAGACTTTTTTACATTTACTCAATTTGGACAATTTGTAATAGCAAGTAATGGAGTTAATCCTCCAATGTATTACTTAATGGGTACTTCAACTAACTTTGCAACATTACAATCTTTAGCAAACTCACAAGGAAGTGGAACTGTACCTGCTAAGTTTAGAGTTTCAGGAGTAGTAAGAGATTTTTTAGTAACAGGTAATATTGAAAATGCAAAAAATAAAATTGCATGGTCAGGTTTAAATGATATTTCAACTTGGGAAGCTGGAGTTAAATCATCAGATACTCAAGAGTTACCAGGTTCAGGTGGACAGGTAGTTGCCATAACCTCTGGTGAGGTTGGTTATATATTTAGGCAAAATCAAATCACAAGGCTTGACTTTGTTGGAGGAGCAACAATATTTCGTTTCTCAGTAATCTCTCCAAATAGAGGAGCTGTTTATGGACAAACAGTTTGCCAAGATAATAGACAAGTTTTCTTTTATGCAGATGATGGATTTTTTCAAATCAATGGCGACCAAGTATTACCGATAGGTGCAGAAAAAGTTAATAGATTTTTTGATTTAGATTTAAACAAGGCATTTGCTGATAGAATAACAGCAGCAGTAGATCCTTTTAATACTTTAGCGATATGGTTATATCCAAGTAAAGACAACACAGGAAACACTACTGGTATTTGTGATAAATTATTAATTTACAATTATGTTACTCAAAAATGGAGTACAGCTAATGTAAAAGCATCACAAATTTTTGAACAGTTTGTAAGTTTTAATACAGTTGAGTTAATGGATTTAATATCTGAAAACTTAGATGAAATTAATATTTCATTAGACACACCTTATTGGACAACAGGACATTTAAAATTAGGTGCTATTGATGAAAACTTTAAAGCAGCTATTTTTTCTGGAACAAATTTAGAAGCTGAATTAGAAACTAGAGAACAAGAGTTATTTCCAGGATTAAGAGCAAATGTAATTGGTATAAGACCAATTGTTGATGCAACTGCAAATGTTACAGTTAAAACTAGAGATAAATTATCTGATGCAGTTACAACTTCTGCATCAAGTACAACAAATACAACAGGCATAAGTCCAGTAAGACAATCTGGTAGATACTTTAGAGCAAATGTAAAAGTACCTGCTGGAACAGTTTGGAGTCATGCACAAGGAATAGATTTAAAAGCTAGTCAAGGTGGGGAAAGATAATGAGTGAAAAAATTAATATAGATAATGTTCGTTACTCAATTGAAACTCAAGAGTTTTTTCAAAGACAAATAGAAGAAGCAGTAAATACATTAATTAACAAAAATAATACTGAAAGCGATAAAGCATTTAGTTGGTTTATGAATTAGGAGAAAATAAATGGCAGGAATAAAAGACTACTCAACAACACAAGCAAGTAACACTTCTTTAAATGGAATAAATACAGCAGAGGGAATGTTACCTAGTGATTTGAATAATGCAATTAGAGCATTAATGAAAAATACTAGAGAGTGGTTTAATGATAGTCAATGGATAGAATATGGAGATGGAGATTCAGCTTATGTTCCAGCTTGGGTTTCAACAACTCAATTTACTATAGCAAGTAGTGTAGATATTACTGCGATCTATCATGTTAATAGAAGATTAAAAGTTTTAAAAGGTGATGGTACTGTTGTTTATGGAGCAATTACAGCATCATCTAACAATGGTACTTTACAATCAATCACAGCAGCTTTTGATAGTGGTAATATAGGTGCATCAACAAACACATTAAGAATATTTATTGCAGCACTAAGTTCTACAAACAATTCAATACCAGTTGGAGTTATTGGTGCAACTAATATTGCAGATAGTTCAGTAACAACAAATAAAATTGCTGATGACGCAGTAACTACTGTAAAAATTCCAAATAATGCAATTACAACTGCTAAGATAAATGCAGATGCAGTTAATGGAACTAAGATTGCAGATGATAGTATAAATTCAGAACACTATGTAGATGGTAGTATTGATACAGCTCATATTGCAGATGCAAATATTACAACTGCTAAAATAGCTGACAGTAATGTTACTACTGCAAAAATAGCAGATGATGCTGTAACAATTAGTAAGATTGCAGACGCAGCTATAGTTGTAGCATCAGAACAATCTGGTCATACTCCAGATGATAATACTTTTTACACAACATCAGCATCTAATACTAGATTTTTAAATAAAGATACATCTGATCTAATTAACTCAGGTCAATCATGGTCAGCTTCAGATAATTTTATTGCAACAACAGCAGCTATAGATGCAAGAGTTATTGATCTTGTAGATGATGTAGGTGGCTTTGTTCCAATTGCAAATGAAACAAGTTTTCCAAATGCCAATCCAGATGTTAATAATGGTGTAGGAACTATTGTTAGTGTTGAAGCTCTTTCAACTAATTACACAGCAAATGGTTCAGGAGTAGTTACAATTGCTAATGGTACAGTTGGCAATTCAACAGTTACATTAAATGGTTGTGGAGCTAGTGCTTCTTTACCATCAGGTTTTGGTATTTTAGTTGAATCTACAACTACACAACACACTTACAATTTTCACAGATTAGTTCCTAAAGCTACAGAAGTTTCAACTGTTGCAGCAAATGCTACAGCAATATCAAATGTTAATTCTAATTCTGCAAATATTAATACAGTTGCTGGAAACTCTACAAACATAAATACAGTAGCATCAAATAATACAAATGTTACAAATGTTGGTGGATCAATTGCAAATGTTAATACGACAGCAGCAAACATAACTGGTGTAAATAGTTTTGCAGAAAGATATAGAGTAAGCTCATCAAATCCTACATCAAGTTTAGATTCTGGAGATTTAGCTTTTGTAACTGGTGACTCTAATTTAAAATTTTATAATGGTTCAGCTTGGGTAGCAATCTCACCTGGTATAGCAAATGTAGTTGATGATAGCTCACCTCAACTTGGTGGTAACTTAGATTTAAACAGTAATAATATTACTGGTACTGGTGGAATACCATCAGCTAATTTAACTGGTACAATTGTAGATGCAAGATTACCAACATCAATGTCAGGTAAAACTCTTACGACTGCTTCTGTAACAGGAACAATTAATGCAAATACTTTAACTGCTTTAGGAGATGGATCATCAGCAGATGGTAAGATTACACTTAATTGCTCACAAAATTCTCATGGTGTAAAAATTCAAGCACCAGCTCATTCTGCTGGACAAAGTTATACTTTAATTTTACCAACATCAGTAGGATCAGCAAATCAAGTTCTTGCTAGTAATGGTTCAAGCACAAATCAATTATCTTGGATTACAGCAGCAGAAACTAAACCAACTGTAGCAGATGTATCTCAAACAATACCACCTGCAACAGCTACAACAATAAATATTACAGGAACAAACTTTGTTTCAATACCACAAGTACAATTTATAAATGGTTCAACAGGTGCTATTACAAATTCTAATACAGTTTCATTTACCAATGCTACAACACTTTCAGTTAATGTAACTTTAGCATCAGGTAATTATTATGTTAGAATAGAAAATCCAGATGGTAATGCTGGAAGATCAACAAACAATATTTTAACAGCATCTACTGCACCATCATTTACAACAGGAGCAGGATCACTAGGTTCAGTTGCAGGAAACTTCTCTGGTACAGTATTTACAGTTGTAGGATCATCAGATAGTGCAATTACATTTAGTGAAGTTACATCTGGTGGAAATGTTTTAACTGCATCATCAGGTGCTAATTGCAGTTTGGCTACAAATGGTGTAATAAGTACAAGTGACTTTGGTGGAACATCAACTGCTGCCACAACATACAATTTTACATTAAGAATAACAGATGCTGAAGCTCAGACAGTAGATAGAGATTTTAGTCTAACATCTAGTTTCGGTGCTACTGGTGGTGGACAATTCAATTAACAATTTTAAGGAGATTTAACTAATGGCACAAACATATTTAACTAAACAAAGTCCAACGGCAGGAAATAGACAAAAAGGTACACTATCTATGTGGGTAAAAAGAAGTAAATTAGGTGCTAGTCAATATATTTATTCAGAATGGCAAGATGGTCAAGATCATGGAATAATTTATTTTAGTAGTGCTGACCAGTTGCAAATTATTTCTAATGATGGTGCTTCAGCATCACTACAAATTGGAACAAATAGAAAATTTAGAGATACTAATGCATGGTATCATATAGTTGTAGCTTGGGACACAACACAAGCGACAGCAAACAACAGGGTAAAATTATATGTAAATGGTCAACAGGAAACTAACTTATCAACAAACTCTCAACCATCTCAAAATTTTAATACAAAGTTTGGTCTTGGTAGTGATTATCATATATATATTGGTAGGAGAGGAGATAACCAAGATTATTTTGATGGTTCAATGAGCCATGTTCATAGAGTAGATAATCAACAATTAAATGCTTCAGTATTTGGTTCAACAGATAGCACAACTGGAGAATGGAACATAACTACTTCTCCTAGTATTACTTATACTGGTTCAAGTAGTTTTAACTTTTTTATTTTAAAAGATGGTAATTCAGTTACAGACCAATCTGGTCAAAGTAATAATTTAACAGTTGGTTATGGTACACTTTCTAAAACAGAAGATTGTCCAAGCAATGTTTTTGCTACATTTAATCCTTTATTTCTATCATTACCTACTGGTGGATTATCAAATGGAAATACTACAGCAACTACTGCTGGTGCAGACAGCACTTGGAGAAGTGCTTTTGGAAATTTAGGTGCAACTTCAGGTAAATATTATATGGAAGTAAAATGGGTTAGTGGTTCACATTTTGTATCAGGTTTTGCTAGTCAAAAAACTTTATCAACACACAATTTTAAAGATTTAACTGATGTTTATAGTGGTGGTCAGTATTTTGGTATTTATGGTACACAATTATACACAAATGGTTCAGCATCAGGTTCTTATACAACACAAGCTAGTGGTAATATTATTCAATTAGCATTAGATATGGATAATAAAAAAATCTATCAAGGTATAAATGGAACTTGGAATGTTGGTGGCAATCCATCATCAGGAAATGGTATTTCTATATCAGGAGATACAGATGAATTTTGGACTTTTGGTATATCTGTTTATAGCAATTCAGGAACAGGAGAGTATCATGCAAATTTTGGTAATGGTTATTTTGCAACAACAGCAGTATCTAGTGCAGGAACTAACGCAAGTGGTAATGGAATATTTGAATATGATTGTCCAAATGGCTATACTGCTTTATCAACAAAAGGATTAAATACATAATGCCAAATTACACAACTATCAATAAATCATCAGACAATTTTAATACTAAACTTTATACTGGTAATGGTACTACAAACCATGCAATTACAGGTGTTGGTTTCCAACCTGATTTTAATTGGACAAAAGCTAGAACTGATACTGATGCACATACTTTAACTGATGCAGTTAGAGGTGCAACAAAATATATAATGTCATCTTCTAGTGATGGCAACAATACTAATGCTGAATTTTTAAAAAGTTTTGATAGTGATGGTTTTACTTTAGGAAATAATGCAAGATTAAATTATAATAATTATACATACGCATCTTGGAATTGGAAAGCAGGAACTACTGGTTCAGGCACAACTGGTGGTTCAGGTTCTGCTCAATCTTATTCTTATTCTGTAAATACAACATCAGGATTTTCAATAGTAAAATATACTGGTAATGCTACAGCAGGTCATACTATACCTCACCATCTTGGTGCAGTTCCTAAAATGATTTTATTTAAACAATTAACAGGTGCAAATGTTGATTGGAGAGTTTATCATGAAGCATTAGGTAATACTCATAGATTATGTTTAAATGATACTTCAGCAAGTAATAATGATGATAGTGCTTTTAATGATACTTCTCCTACTTCTAGTGTTTTTACAGTTGGTGGTAGTTCAAGCACCAATCCTTCAGCAGATATGATTGCCTACTGCTTCGCAGAGAAAACTGGTTATAGCAAGTTTGGTTCTTATACTGGTAATGGAAATGCTGATGGAACATTTATTTACACAGGATTTAAACCAGCTTTTGTAATAGTTAAAATTGCAGAACATGCAGGTAATTGGCAATTATTTGATAACAAAAGAGTTGGATATAATCAAGATAATCATGTTTTAAGACCAAATTTAAATAATGCAGAATGTACTAGTTGTGTTGAAATAGATATTCTTTCAAATGGTTTTAAATTAAGAAATACAGATGGTGATGGTAATACAGTTAATAATAAATATCTCTACATGGCATTTGGTCAAAGTTTAGTTGGCTCAAATAATGTTCCATGTACAGCTAGATAATCATGGCTAACTCATATAAATTTTTAGGTGTAACTTTATCAACGCAAACAAAAACATCTATTTTGACTGCTGCTGCTAAAGATACAATTATAATTAAATCTATAAGAGTTACAAATAATACAGGCAACACACCAACAATATCTTTTCATGTATTAGATAGTTCTAATAGTGTTGAATCTACAATATTAAACACACAATCACTCACAGCAGACTCATCTGTTGAAATATTAACAATGCCTTTAATATTAGAATCTTCTGATATTTTAAAAGCAACTGTTAGTACCAACGATAATGTCAATATTGGAATAAGTTATTTAAATATTACATAATGAAATTAGTAAATATTCCATCATCTAATTTAGATGATGTTTGGTCTTTAGTTAAAAAAGATATTAGTGAAGCTCTATCTTACTCAGGCAATCATACAGACTCACAGTTTGTTTATGATTGTGTAAAAGAAAATAAAATGCAGCTCTGGGTTATTTGGGACAAAGATAAATCTACAACACTTGAAAAATATTATGGAGTTGTAGTTACAGAAATAGTTAAAAGAAAATTAATACAATCTTGTAATATATTTATAGTTACAGGCAGACAAAGACAAAAATGGCAA
>Ga0181415_1000233_pt1 | contig 15458 bp, 16 predicted proteins | sample 38SPOviralmetaG_FD_130140 | JGI IMG/M metagenome (GOLD analysis project Ga0181415, IMG submission 130140) | Marine viral communities from the oligotrophic San Pedro Time Series (SPOT) site, San Pedro Channel, CA, USA - 38 SPOT_SRF_2012-12-11 | ecosystem: Environmental > Aquatic > Marine > Strait...
ACTTAATGGTCCTTTGACTGCTGCTGTTGCGGTGTCATTAGAGTAATCAATACGGTCTACTGTGGATACTGCACTTGAAGGATTACCACCAGCAAAGTATCCAAATGGAGCATTACCTATTGCTGCAACATTATATCTAGCACTACTTAATGGTCCTTTTGTTGATGCAGTTGCTGTATCATTTGAGTAATCAATACGGTTTACTGTTGATACAGTACCAGATCCAGCTGGATTACGTCCACCACCAAAGTAACCAAAGTCAGTTCCTTGTGGGACTACATTTTCTCTTGCTGGTGATGATGCTGAGAGTACTGTTAAACCTGTGACTGCATTTGCCTTAGGACTTGATGCCGCAGTTTTAATATAGTCATAATTTAACGGTCCTTTGACTGCTGCTGTTGCAGTATCATTAGAATAATCAATACGGTCTACTAATGTTTTATCATAACCACCACTAAAGTATCCAAAGGAAGCATTACCTGTTGCTGCTATAGAATATCTAGCAGCACTCAATGGTCCTTTTGCTGCTGCCGTTGCGGTGTCATTACTATAATCAATACGGTCTACTGTTGATAATACACTTGAAGGATTACCACCAGCAAAGTATCCAAAGGAAGCATTGCCTGTTGCTGCCAGTCGATATCTAGCAACACTTAATGGTCCTTTTACTGCTGCTGTTGCGGTGTCATTAGAATAATCAATACGGTCTACTGTTGATTTTGTAGGAGTATTATCAATATATCCACCACCAAAGTAACCAAATGAAGCATTACCTGCTGCCGCTGACCAATATCTAGCAGAACTTAATGGTCCTTTGACTGCTGCCGTTGCGGTGTCATTAGAATAATCAATACGATCTATTGTTGTTTTTGGAGCAGGAATACCACCACCAAAGTAACCAAAAGAAGCATTACCTGTTGCCGATAAGTTTCTTCTACCAGCACTTAATGGCCCTTTTGGTGATGACGTGGCAGTATCATTACCATAATCAATACGTTCTACTGTTGATTTTGCAGGACTACCACCACTATGGTATCCAAAATTAGCATTACCTGTTGCTGCATGATTATATCTACCAGCACTTAATGGCCCTCTTACCGATGCCGTTGCTGTATCATTAGAATAATCAATACGTTGTACTACTGATCTATTACTAGAACCACCACTAAAGTAACCAAAAGGAGCCTGAGCACCAAAAGGACTCGGAGTATTCCAAACATCTCCTTTCGTGGACCATTGCCCTTCTATCTGCAGTTGGTAAATCTGCTCTAGACCAAATACATCATTTCTTATTCCCATTTTACTCTACCCTCAGGATGTTATTTTCTTACCGGCAATAATAATATCAATTGTTGATGTTGATCCAACCTCAACTTCAATTTTAGCACCAGTCTCAATTCTCTTTTGTCTATCCAATATATCCACAGTAGAGTATCTTGGTATGATTAAATCTTTGGCAAGATAAGATGTTGATGTTCCGTTTGTAATCTTAATAGAAATTGGGAAATCACCAATATCGGTTCTGTTTGCAAGTCCAATTTTTTCAATCACAGTTGGATTAGATGTTGATGTATATATGGTGGTTGTGTCAGTGCTAGTAATGGATGCGGTAGAGGCAAACTTACTAATAAAGTCAGTGCTATCAGTATGTTCGGTGAAATTCATATAAACGTCTGCGGCATTACCGACTCCGGCATATGCATCATTTGTAGACCACATCCTAATTACATCCGATGGACCGGCAACAATTGGATTCTTAAGTAATTCAATCAAACCACCAGTTACGATAGGAACATTATAAGCAATATAAGTTTGTTCTCCTGCTGTTGCATCCTGAATTGATGCGATAATATTAACTGTTGTTCCAACACCAACAGACTCATCAACATTCGCAACATTAATAGACTCAATTACATATTGTTTACCTGCTGTTGATGGGAAAGTAAATACCGTTGACTCAAAAGATAGTGGAACAATTTGCCTAGAACTTGAAATTCCAGTATTAAACTCTCCTGATCCACCAGCAGCAATACCGGTCAGTGCAGAACCATCACCAGCAAATGATGTGGCAGTTATAATACCTGATGTATTGATTGAGATAGTTGTAGATAATCCACTGGCAGCACTGGCAGTTCCAGTTAAATTACCAACAAAAGTCGTAGCAGTTACAACACCAGTATTACCAGCATGAAGTCCGCTACCGGCAACTACATTAATTCCTGTTGCGGTTATAATACCTGATACTCCGGCAGTGTCTGCCCCAATTAATAAGTTACCAGCTCCAGTAATATTAATATAACTATTAGAACCATCATGATAAATCTCTAAATCATTACCGGTTCCAAATGTTGCTTTCGCATTATCTGAAAGGTTAAGTGTATTAGCAGACTTATCCCATGATGCATTATAAGAAGCACCATCAAAAATTACGTCATTATTAAGGTTACTAATGCCACTAACTGTCAAGGTGTCATTGGATTTGAGTCCGGTGAAAGTACCAACACCACTAACATTAATGCCACCAGCAGTAATTCTTACATCATCATTGAATGTAGATACACCGGCAACAACAAGTTCATCAAGGTCGGTCTGACCATCAACATCTAATCCACCAGTACTTTTAATATTACCAACAACATCAAGATTTGCTGTTGGGACATCACTTCCGATACCAACTTTACCTTGTCCATTAGCATATATGATAGGAGTAGTTCCATTTTTTACTTGGAACCAAGTATTAGTGGGGGAGGCACCATCTCTATCAACAGTTAGTGATCCAAAAATAGATGAATTTCCATCACCACTTCCAGAGGTTCCCGCAGTAAAACTTAGAGCATTTACATCCCCATCTGTAAAAACACTTCCTCCACCATTAACATAAAAGACATTTGAACCGCTAGATTGAACGGTTAACCAAGGATTAGAAACAGAAACACCAGTTCTGTCTACTATGAGATGACCGTTAATAGTAGAAGTACCATTAGCCACACCAGACGTTCCTACTAGAAGTGTTCCTTCGACATCTAAGTTTGCTCCTGGAGTATCAGTTCCAATGCCAATCAGACCACCAGAAGTTATACGAAGTCTTTCTGTAGTTGTTGATTCTCCGTCAGCTGTTGTTTTGAATTCAATTCTTCCGGGCATATCATTACTGCCAGGAGTTCCATCTACTTTGACTACAATTTCTGCTCCCACAGAATTGAAATCAGATCCATCAGCTCCAGCAAAGTGAAGACTTCCAAGAAGATCACCACTGCTAACAGCAGTTGAAGCACTATTATCTAAATCTCTTCCTTTGGCAAAATTAAGTTGAGGACCAGAAGCATTTGCCTGAGTATACATCAGGCTAAGTGCCCTATCACCAACGGTGCCAAAAATCTGAGTCTGTGCTGCTGAGAAATTAATGGTGGTACTTTCGTCTGTTCCTATGGCAACGACACCGTTATTACGAACACGAAGTCTTTCACTACCAGCAGTTTCTACACTAAATGTATTAGCAGCAGGGAATCTAATCGCGGTATCAGTATCACCAGTATGAACAATCTTGTCTGCTATTGATATATCAGAACTAAAGGTGGATACACCAGTAACATTTAATCCACCGGCAAGTATTCTTACATCATCATTGAATGTGGATATACCGGCAACAGTTAATGATTGTGCCTGAACATTAGTAGCTTGAGTACCAATACCAGTTAAGTTTGCACCAGAACCACTGAATGAGGTGGCAGTTATAACACCAGTAACTTTAGCATCACCAACAACATCCAATTTTGATGTTGGATTAGTAATACCAATGCCAACCAAACCAGTAGAAGTTATACGAAGTCTTTCTGCCGTTCCAGCACTAATAATAACCGTGTCACTTATTGAAGTTTCTGAGGCAGTTCCTTGATATGCACCCAAAATAGTGTTGTTAGATCCTGTGAGATATCGTCCAGCAAAATATCCAATTGCTACGTTATTACTCCCCGATACTACATTTTGCAGAGCATGAGCACCAAGACCAACGTTATTATTTCCAGTCTGATTACCTTGAACAGAAAATATACCTAATCCAATATTATAGTCACCAGAAGTATTAGATTTTAGGCTGCCATAACCAAAACCAGCATTGTTAATTCCGTCATCATTATTTAAAAGGCTTTGATACCCACTGGCAACGTTCGCGGTGCCAGTGGTGTTGGCATTGAGAGCTTGGAATCCCAGAGCCGTATTTGTTGCTTGATTACCCGCACCACGACCAACAGTCAGATTGTTGATTGTTCCTGTACTCTTAATATTACCAGCAACATCAAGTTTTTCTGAAGGAACAGTTGAATCAATACCTACATTACCAGCAGAAGTTATACGAAGTCTTTCTTCTGTAAGAGTTGTATCGTTATTTGTATAGAATACCAAATCAGTTGGCATATCATCACTGGCAACACTAGATTGAACTATGGCATCAATCTTTGCACCTTCTATCATTGTGGTGCCATCAGCACCTTGGAAACTAATAAATCCTAACCCATCACCATCTTGAACAATCGTAGATGATCCATCAGAAGTTCCTCTACTCTTACCCAACAATATACCACCATCAAATGCATTATTAGAATTTCTAGTAATGCTCATTCTAGAAGATGGTAGTGTCGTTCCTTCAATTTGGAACTGACATCCTACATTTGTACTATTATCCCAATCGGTTCTACCCAGACTTCCTATAGAAACTGTACCAGCAGCACTCACACGAATTCTTTCATTACCACTAGTCTCTACCGTAAATGTATCCGCAGCAGGGAATCTTAATGCAGTATTAGTATCACCAGTATGAGTAATTTTATCTGCTATTGATATATCAGAACTAAAGGTGGAAACACCAGCAACAATCAGTTCATCTAAGTTAGTAAGTCCCTCTACATCAACACCGGCAACACCAATGTCTAATGCTCCATCAATCTTAACCGTGCCAGTAAATGTAGAGACACCGGCAACAACAAGTTCATCTAAGGTTGCCTGTCCATCTACATCAATACCACCAGTGCTTACATCTAACTGAGTGAAGGATGCAATACCAGCAACATTTAACTGATCAATATTAGCACCACCAGCAACATCTAATCTATTATTAACATCTGCAAGAGCACTGAATGTAGCAACACCGGCAACTACAACTTCATCCAGATTTGATTGTCCATCTACATCAATACCACCAGTGCTGACATCTACTGAAAGTGCAGTCAGAACACCAATGGCACCAACATCAAGTCCGCTACCGGCAACTAACTGAATTCCTGTGGCAGTAATGATTCCTGATGCACCAATGTCTCCGGTGACAGAAAGGTCTGCGTTAATAAAAGTATTTGCACTAAAGGTTGATACACCAGCAACAACCAGTTCATCAAGATCTGATTGACCATCAACTTCTAATCCGCCCGTGCTGACGAAGAATTTCTCAGCAGTTCCAACACCACTAATTCTTAACTGAACAGTCGTGGTTGTTCCAGAAACATTAACATCAGTAAGATTTGAAGAACCAAGAGTGCTAATACCAGGGAGATTCGTAATACCAGAACCATCACCGATGAACTGTGCAGCAGAAATAATACCGGTTACATGTAAGTTGTCGCCAAGTATGGTGACACCAGTTCCAATATTAACTTCACTGTTAACATCAAAATTAACGGCACCTTGGAATGTGGCAACACCGGCAACAACCAGTTCATCTAAATCAGCCTGACCATCTACATCTATTCTAACGAATGATGAAATACCGGCAGCATTAATTCCTGTGGTGACTCCAGAGATAGTTAAAGAATCTGCGGTTAATCCACCAACTACGCCAACACCATTATCAATGTCTACAGAATCAGTGAATGTTGATACACCTGCAGTTACAATTAAACCACCAGCATCGACTCTAACTCCTGTTCTTGCAGTTACAATTCCAAGTGAATCTATATTAGTTTTATCTTCTGCAGTTAAAGTTCCGGCAATCGTTACATTACCACTGAATTCTGCCGAAACGGCAACGATATTTCCGGTAAATGTAGATACACCAGCAACGATTACTTCATCTAAATTAGTGAGTCCATCAACATCTAATCCACCAGTGCTTACATCTAATTGTGGAAAAGTTGAAACACCAGTAACATCTAAGGTGCTTCTAATTGTTGCCGGATAGTTTGTATTGACAACATTTGCATTTGTTTGAACCGCATTACCCATGTATCCATGAGCAGTGCATTGATAATGGAGAACTATTGGAGTCTCATCAGTTACTGTTATTTCAGTATATGTGTCCTGAAAATTAACATTCGTTTCATATAGTGTCGTCTTATCTGCTTCAAGATAAAACTTGAGAGGATGACTCCCAGTATTATCATTCGTGAATCTATATGTTCTTCCAGGTGTTAGGGTTAAGAATGGAGCCTGAATACCATCAATTACATAACCATTCCCACTTCCCGTTCCATTATATCTGTGAGTGGAATCCTTACTTGCAACAGTGACCGCAAGTGTAACCGTGCTTCCATAAGGAACGGCAGTATATTTGTATCCTTTAATTATATCTGTCGCATTGACAGCAGAACTGAATGTGGAAACACCGGCAACATTCAGATCATCTAATTGAGTATCTCCATCTACATCTAATGTGCTATTAATATCTACGGCAGCACTAAAGGTTGCAACACCGGCAACAACAACCTCATCTAAATCAGACTGTCCATCTACATCTAGTCCGGCATTTGCATCAACAGCACCACCAAAAGTAGAAACACCAGTAGCATTTAAAGTTCCGACAGTAAGAGCACCACCAGATCCAGTGAGATTTAAACTACCTGCTGTGAGAACACCACTTACTGATGCATCACCGCGAACTTCTAGTTGTACGGAAGGTTCAAAGACTGTTGTGCCAATACCAACCTGACCAACAACCTCTAATACTTTTTGGTTATCAGTACTTCCTTCTATACCAATTTTTTGTTGTTGTTGTCTTCCACTAAGGAATCTAATTGGTGCTGCCATTTTACCTACTTATTAAAATATTAGAGATTTGATGTTTCTAAAACACTAGTAATAACTTTCAAAGTTGAGGTAGTGCTACCAACCATAGTCAATGTGTCACCAGTTTCTACAACCAACTTTCCCGGAAGAAGATTGGCAGTATCACTTGCAGGAATTGCCAAGTTCTTAACAATTTCTGTATCAGTTCCACTTCTGCGATGACCAAAACTTACAGTCTTAGTTACTGAATCGGTGTTTGTCACCTGTGCTAAAAGAACAACACCAGTATATCCAGTTGGTGCTGTGTATATTCCAACAGTATTAATACCAACAACGTGTGTGATTGTCTGGAACTGGTTTACTGCTGCTGCTGCGACTGCCATTTGATTAATCTCCTCCTAATGCAAGAATGAATGGTGTTACTTGTGAAAATAGACTCTTAACATAAATGCTTCCGGATATTGTTCCGGTTGATTGATTGATTTCAACACCATCACCAATTCTGAAGTTACCAGATTGGTCGGTGCTCGTGTATACAACTCTTGCACCATCAGTTTCAATTACTTCATTATCTTGAATAACAACTCCGCCTTGAGATGGATATGCTAGTTCAATAGTGTTTCCTGCACCGATGTATTGGAATGAATGCGAACTTACAATTTGTAAACTCTGTCTAGCAAAGAATGCTGTTGATCCAACTCCAACTTCATTATTTAGATTCTGAACCAAAGTAAGTGTTGAGATACCGGCAGATGGTTCAGTTGCTTCACCAACTTCATAATAAATTGGATCAAGCACTGCCGTGGCAGCAGCATCTGCACCACCACCCCCAGAAAAAGTGACGGCAGGAACAACTTCATATTGTGAACCATTACTTAGCATAGTGACTGCAGTAACAACACCATTCTCAACTGTTGCGCTCGCAGTTGAACGAACGGCAACTCCGGGTCCAGTAGGTGCAGCAACCGTCACAGTTGGTGCCGAAGTATATCCAGACCCACCATTCGTAATATCAATCTTTCTGACTACATTATATTTTCTATCAAAGAAAATTGCCTGACCATCATAGGGTCTATTACTTCCAACACCACTAACAACAATCTGACTCTGACTTACTGCGGCAGTTGAAGTAACGATTCCTGTATAACGATCAATACACTTAGATGTTTCATCAGCTCTACCGAATGCAATAAGACCTTGTGTACCAAATGAGGAGTTTGAGTTAGTTAAATCTAACTGACCACCGCCACTGGCAGAAACTGCAATGTCATTACAGATGGTGAAGAGCGAAACTAACTGACAATATGCTCCGTTACTTACCGAAACTCCGATACCACCTTGATTATATTGGGTATAAGAATCAACGTTGAATGAACCTTGAACACCAATTCTGTTTATTTGGTCTCCTTCATCAGCATTGAATCCATCTATTCTTGCTCCGATACTATCAGGAATAAAGTTGGTGCAATTTCTAATGTAAGGACCTTTGGTAATAATACCAGTTCCCTGTAAAGGACTCAGTGATGCATCCAGAATTCCAGAGTTGATTGCTCCACTATTGCCAGGGAAGTTTGTTGTGAATCCTGTGGCTGCTGCAACTCCATTAATACCATTCTGAATAATACCAGTTACAATACCGACACAGACAGTGACTGCCGAAAGGACATTGGCACAATTACCAATATCATAAGATGCACCATCAGTCTGAATACTTAAGTCCTTGACCTGAGTATAGTTTGTCTGATAGTTTCCGCCACTTGTTTTTGAGAATCCAATATTGTTGATACATGATCTGGCAATACCAACCGAATACTCAAGAGCAGCAATATGTGTTGCACCAATTCCAGAAGTTAAACTATCACCAGTGAAGTATGATTGACCAGCACCAATAGATTTAGAGTTGCCACCTCTTGTAATGTCGTGGCAAGTGGAACGCATTGCGTGGTTGATGTTTGTTCTGAAAGAAGCATTATCTACACTGATTGCAGGATTCTGATAGTCAGTGCTCTCAAGATATCCAATAGTTTCGTCTGCAATAAATTCAATATTCTCACGGATGAGTCTGGCAGCATCAAAGAATCTATCAGATGATACTCCAGCAAGTGGTCTGAAAGAAACAGCAGCAGAATTATTAGTTGCGGCAGCACCAACAAAACTCAGGTCTGTTAGATGGCATCCTTGACTGACATAAAATAAATCTTGTCCGCCATTTTGTGGTGTGACAACACAACGACGAAGTTCAGTTCCTTCTACGGAAACATTATCTGGTAAGTTAATCGGATTATTTTCTACATACGTTCCTGGAAATACTTTAATCGTATCTCCCCCAGAAGCAGCGGCAACAGCAGATTTAATCGTTGCTTTTGCATTGCCTTCATTCAGTCCATCATTATCATCATTACCATTCTCAGTAACGAATAAAGTTTTACCGGCAAAAGTTGTAGTTCCTGCTCCAACTTCTACAATTCTTGTGCCAACACCGACACCGCTAGTGTCCTGTTTGAGAAATACTTTACCATCATTAAAGTTTACAGCTAATTCGCCTAACTGTAAGTCTGAGGTAGTAGGTTTCTTGCCAGCAACAGCTGACCTTTTAATTCTAATAGGTGTTGCCATTCGAATATTCGGTATTTACCATGGACGGCAGTATATACTGCTGATTTATTTATAAAAAATTCAAGAGACCTTATTTGTTCTAGAACCATAACGATAAAGATTCATAGGGTCCTCTGGTTTCATCCAGTTTTTAATCCTTTCATATCTATCAACATCAAAAAACTCCTGTGAAAGATACCAATCTTCCATAGGAGAATATGATTTATCTTGATTGCATTTGTGACAGGCACATAAACAATTCTTGGTAAAGTCTGTGCCACCTTTGGCTCTTGGAATAATATGATCTATTGTGAGATGATGCGTAGACCCACAATAAGCACATTCATAACCCCATTCTTCCTTTATCTGTTGCCTCCATAACCTTTTTGCCTCTGATGATTTTGCTGTATGGAGATTGAAAACATAGGCTTGAAAGGTATTGTAGAGAGGCATAAAAGATTGCGTCTTACATTTATTTATTACCCAATATTAGATTTGATTGTTTCGCAATCACGATCAAAAATTTCAAGACCTTTATCAGTTAGAATGTGGTCATACATCTGATCAAATATACTTGGTGGCATCGTAACAACACTTGCACCATTATACCAAGACCTCACTGCACGCTGAACACTCCGAATAGATGCAGAAAGAACCTGAGTAGGAGCACCTTGAATACGATAGAGTTCTGAAATAGACCTTACAACTTCCAGACCCGCAATAGATTGGTCATCAAGTCTTCCAACAAAAGGTGAGACATAATATGCACCAGCACGAGCAGCAAGAACTGCCTGTGCAGCAGAGAAGATAAGAGTTACATTAACACGAATACCTTTTTCGGTTAATTTACTACATGCCACAAGTCCATCACGAGTCATGGGAACTTTAACTGTGGTGCAGAAACCAAACTTCTCAAATAAACGAACTCCTTCGGCAATCATTTCATCAGCACCACCAACAACTTCCATACTGATGTCTCTGATTCCCATATCTTTAATTTCTTGATAAACATCCTCAGGATCTCTACCACTCTTCATAATTAAAGTAGGATTGGTGGTTATGCCATCAATCAAACCAGTATTATTATATTTTTGAATCAGTTCTGTGTCTGCCGTGTCCAGAAAAATTTTCATCTTAAAAAAATGTTTGTAAATTTATATAGAAATGCGAGTAGGGAGACTTGAACTCCCACGAGCACAATGCTCAACAGATTTTAAGTCTGGTGCGTCTACCGATTCCGCCATACTCGCGGATGCTTCCTGAGAGGATCGAACTCTCCTTAGGCAAATTATGAGTTTGCTGCATTCACCAGATTGCTAAGGAAGCAAATACTCGTGGATGGATTTGAACCATCTCAAAGCCTCTAATCTGGAGGAAAAGGTTTATAAAACCTCTCTGACTACCAAGTCTCACGAGCAGATGATGAACTACTGAGCGTCGTTATTGCTCTCAGTGTGTATTCGTATTAGTTCATCATCGGCAGGCATCATGACTGCTGCCTTACCATCTTCTCTTACAATACCTATGGTTTCTCCTTTTTCAACTCTTTCCATAAGTTCGTCAAAATTCTCTTCCCATTCTTCAATACTGAATACTTCCATTACTCTTCCTTAGATTCCTCAGAAGTTTTTTTATTAAATCCAAAAGGTCCTACTTTAGTTTCAGACCTTTTCTTCATAATAACACCAGCAAGAGACTCCATAATTTTAAGGATGTCTTCTGCCTTAGCACCTTCACCAAGTTCTTTGGCAACATAGAAATACTTATCAAAGAACTCTTGACTGTGCTCTTTGTAATCTTCAACTGTGATTGGTTGATCTTTCATTCTTGTTGGTCTCTCATATGATTAATTATATAAGGTATTAAAATATTTGTCAAGAACCTATCAGTAAAGTTCCTCTTCTTTTTCTGCCTCTACCACACAATCACTGGTAGGATACGATACACACAGCAATGCAAATCCTGCCTCAATCTGATCATCATCCAAGAACGATTGGTCGCTTTGATCTACAGTGCCACTTAGAATTTTACCCGCACAAGAAGAACATGCACCTGCACGACAGGAATAGGGAAGGTCAATACCTGCTTCTTCGGCAGCATCTAGGATGTAAGAATCATCAGGACAATCAATAACACTTTCGGTGCCGTCAGGTGCTTTAAGTGTAATGGAATAGTTCATGTATCGTTTTGTTTGTTGTGAATATTATATATCACACAGTAATATTTGTCAATCTTTTATGCTCCCAATTATCCATGATCGCATACCAAATGGAGTGTCGGCAATCAAACCCTGAGTTAATTCTGCCACCTCTTGTGGTACTACCAAACAGAATCCAATACCAAGATTGAATACATTACGCATCTCTTCCTCGGCAATGTCTCCTGCCTTCTGAATCTTGTTAAACAGTTCTGGTCGTTCCCAAGCATCATAGTCAAAATCTACACCCAGACCCTTAGGAATACATCTAGGAAGGTTCTCGGGCAGTCCTCCCCCAGTGATGTGTGCCATGCCTAGGATAGGAACTTCGTCCAACAGGTGCTGAATGAGACGAGCATAGATGGTGGTTGGCACCAACAACTCAGGCATCTCTTTGTAAAAAATTTTATTTCTCCACAGCATATCATTGATGAGTGTATATCCATTACTATGAAGACCACTACTCTCAATACCAATGACTACATCACCTGCTCGGATATTACTACCATCAATAATCTCATTCTTCTCTACAATACCAGTACAGAAACCGGCAAGGTCATAATCAGTTTGCCTAAAATGCTCTGCCGTTTCTCCACCCAACAATTCCATTCCAGCCATCACACAACCAGTGGCAACTCCATCAACAATATCACGAACATTATCATCAAGTGATTTGGTAGAGATATAATCTAGAAAATATAATGGTTTAGCGCCAGAACATATAACGTCATTAACGCACATAGCAACAAGGTCCTGACCAATAGTAGTGTAATCATCGGCAATCCTACAAATATTCATCTTAGTTCCGACACCATCAGCACCAGATACTAGAACGGGTTTCTCATATCCTGGTGAGATCTCCATCATTCCACTGAACCCACCAATGTTAGGTGATAGTGCTTTGATATATTCTACAAAAGATCTACCTTTAATAATATCAACACCAGAAGTTTTATAGTCCATCAGTTATCCAACTCCGAAATTTTGTTGTCAAGTGTATCAAGAATACTGTCAAAAGAATTAATATTTTCAATATCAGTAAGCAACTTAGCAATTTGTGTACAAATAATAGGACGCTCTTGCCTAGCAGCATATGCTAGTGCATTGCGTAGTGTTGCAGATGCTTCGTTGAGTGATTGTTCAACTGAATTAGATAGTGCCATTAATGAATTTCTCCTTTTGCAATTTGTTCACGACGTTTTAGTTTCCATACTATATAATCCATCGTTGGAATACACATAGGATTCCAACCTACAAATGTTGTGGATTCCTTACTTGGGATCTTCCAACAAGGAGCATCATCATTGTCAAGGTCTAATGACTCACGATATGCATCCTCACCAAGCATAACGACTGCTCTCTCTGCATCATTCAAACTCTTGAAACAATCAAAGCAATTCTTTCTAATCTCATCAGGGATGTGGTGTTTCATTATTTAAATAATAAATTACAAACTAGATACAATCCCATTGCAGACCAGTATCCCAAAGTTGGTAGTCCAAACATACCTGGTATGACAGCATTCCATATCAACATAAGTATCAAAGGTAATGCAAGGAGAACTATAACTGCACTTATAATAGTTTGTGAATCTATAACAGTTTTTGATAATTTTTTCATTGGATTGCAAGTGGTTGTAGTCGGTCAAGGATCTCACGATAAGCAGGGACAATATCACCTTCATCGTTTCTGAATAGATCCTTATCAAATCTTTCGTCACTACCAATCTTCCATAGTCTCATACTATCAGGACTAATCTCATCGGCAAGATACAAATCACCATGAGCATCATAACCATACTCAACTTTAAAATCAACTAAATCAATACCCATGATGTAGAACATCTGTCGAAGATAATCGTTAATCCGTAGGGTCATCTCAATGAAAGGTTCGGGATCATATCCCATCAGACGCACTCGGTCTGGTGTTAGGAGAGGATCGTGTTTGCTATCATCTTTCAAAAAGAACTCAACAATCGGTTGTGGTAGTGGAGCACCCTCTACTAAAGTTGTTTCACGAACAATAGATCCGGCAGCACGATTACGACAAATAACTTCTAGTGGAACTATATCTACCTTCTTACAGATCATCTTATTAGCACCAACCATATTAATATAATGTGTTGGAATATTTTCTTTGGCAAGTTTCTCAAAGATGATTGATGAAATACTGCAACAGAGAGATCCTTTTCCTAAAGGATGATCTTCTTTTTCTCCATTGCCAGCAGTCACCTTATCATGATACTCAATGATGACACGATCAGCATCGTCACCAGCATACACAGTTTTGACCTTGCCTTCTATAATTACTTCCATAAAAAAGAGGGTTTCTAACCCCCTTAGTATATCATGTTTAAAGCATTCCCGCAAGCATATTTTCTAAGATAAATTGAATTGTCTTGCTATTAAATGATCTATTGAGAACTTACCACCACCATTGAGAACGATACATGCGGCACCTCCCCAGTAAATAACTAAGAGTTCTAACAAGTAGATATTAAATCCACCTGTCATAATGGCATGATAGATTGCAAAAGACATAGTACCTAATATTGCCAAGGCACCGAACCGAGTAGCAAGTCCAAAGATTATCAACCAACTTCCTACAATCTCAGAAAATGCCGCGATGTAGGAGAAGAAGATTGGGAATGGAAGATGTAATGGTCTTACAAATGCATCTGCAAAGTTTTCGATGTTCTCTAGTTTTTCATACCCATGATGAATAAGCATGATGCCTACCGACAAACGAAGTAATAAAAATCCTAATGACTTAATCATTATACAAATCCTCAAGTTTTTCTCTGGTCAAATCTACGTACATCAACTCTTCACCTGGTTCAGGTGCTTCAGGATGCTTTGGTTTCATCGGTTTGATTGGTCTGGGTTTCATATCAAGTGACATAATGTTTGCCCACATCATTGCGAATGCAGCACCTCCAATGAGGGCAAAGCATACACCATATACAAAAACTAGATAATGATTCATGCTTCCTGTAGAGATTGAACTGTGTTGTGAAGTTCTCCAATGTCAAGGAGTCCTTCAGCACTGAACCAGGGGGCATTCGCCCAACTGAATCCTTCACCCATTGTGCTATCGGGTGCTGTGATATACCAATGACATGCTGTGTCTGGTACATCAACAGCACACTTAGACCAATCATCCTGCCACTGTGGGACTTGTACCCACATCAATGCAGCAAACATAAAAGTGAAGAGTGATTTAATCATAGTGCATTTCCACGAGGGAGAACTTCCTCTGGAAAAACGAATGATTCATGTGGTTGATCAACTGGTGCCAACCATGCTCGTAGTCCTTCATTCAATAGGATGTTCTTGGTGTAGAAGGTCTCAAATTCGGGATCTTCTGCTGCACGAATCTCCTGACTCACGAAATCGTAAGCACGAAGATTGAGAGCAAGACCAATAATGCCAATACTGGATGTCCAAAGACCCATAACAGGCACAAACAACATAAAGAAATGAAGCCACCGCTTGTTAGAAAACGCAATGCCGAAGATCTGCGACCAGAAGCGGTTTGCAGTGACCATAGAAGAAGTCTCCGCCTCTTGCGTTGAATCAAACGCCTTAAAGGTATTTGCCTGTTCTCCATCTTCATACAAAGTATTCTCTACTGTAACACCATGAATGGCAGAAAGCAATGCACCACCTAAGATACC
>Ga0181415_1000235_pt1 | contig 15375 bp, 7 predicted proteins | sample 38SPOviralmetaG_FD_130140 | JGI IMG/M metagenome (GOLD analysis project Ga0181415, IMG submission 130140) | Marine viral communities from the oligotrophic San Pedro Time Series (SPOT) site, San Pedro Channel, CA, USA - 38 SPOT_SRF_2012-12-11 | ecosystem: Environmental > Aquatic > Marine > Strait...
TACTATGTTAAAGACGTTTCAACCGACTTTTTTAACTTAACTGCGTTTAATACGTATTTAGATGGAGAACCAGGCGACACAGAAACAGCTAATGTATATTTACAGTTTGATTCTAAGGATAGAAATAAAGTAACAGAAGATTCTTTTTTAATGCCCAGAAGAGATGGTATGTCGGGTACAGACAGCAGGGGTGTTACCCTAGAAGAGCTTTCAAGATTGCCTGTTTTAGACATTGAAAATGAGGCACCTGATGTAGTTAAGTCTCAAGTTATTGAAAGAGAGACTATAAAACAATTTGAAATCGGAAGTGGTAATACAACCAGCGTTAGTAATTTTAATCAAAGTCTAAGTTCTACTGCGTCCTCATCTAACCAACTTATTCCTGTTAATTCAAACTCAGCTAATAACCAGGAGTTTTTTATTATGAGCAGGAAGATGGATCCAAATAACGTTGCGTGTTTAAATATTTCTGCTATAAACAGATATATTACGTCTCAAGGAGGTACAACTACGCTTAATAAAACTGATTTGACTAGCACAACTACTGTTGTAAATATGCAAAATTTTGCAGAAAGACTTTGCGTGCAAATAGCCTTGAAGCAAGGACATAATGGACTTCCAGCCGGACAAACGATTGAAACTAAAAAAATGTTAGTTGAATCAATTACTTTCGGGATGAACAGTAATGATGGAAGCGCACAAAATGAAAAAAATATTCTTAAATTTGTTGTTGGAGATAGGTTAGATGATGATAACATAGTAACTAATTTAAAAGGAATTGATATAGTCCCAGGAACCGGCACATATGGTCAAAGCAAAGGTTATGGTGACTGGAATTTTAATGAAATCCCGCAACCTGTATTAAAATTTTTTAGATTAGGTTTATCTGAATCAGGTCAAAAAAAGCTAAAGGGTTCATTTTTTGTAAAAGTTCCTAGAAAAACAGATATTGAGTCTTTTGCTCAAATACCTGTAGAACAGACTGAATTAGATGAAGAGGGAGATCTTAAAGAAATAAAATTTTTAGATTTTGAAACTGAACCAGGTGATGATTCAAATCTTAATTTATATTGGGAAGCATCTAAGATATTTTCAATTAATGAAGACCACGGAGATACAAATGTTATTCCTTGGTCTAACTGTATAGCTACAATAGGTGGTACAAATAATAAAACTTATTTAGAATCTGTAAAGATACAAGATAAATTTAACTCTACCTCCATGGTTAAAGGGATCCGGGTCAACACCCCTGAAGCTAACTATGGCGAAGAACGGAGAAAAAACGGTTTAATATTTTCTGGATTATATAATTCTAGAACTGGTATAAATGAATTAAATAAATTTAATTTAACAGACGGAATTACAAAAGATCTCGAACCTAATTACGGCGGCATACAAAAACTTTTTGCGCTGGATACAAACTTATTAGCTTTCTGCGAAGATAAAGTATTTAAAATATTAGCAGATAAAGATGCGTTGTTTAATGCAGATGATGGTGTTAATGTAACCGCTACAAATTTAGTATTAGGCCAAGCAATGGGCTTTGGCGGTAACTATGGAATTAGCACCCATCCTGAGTCTTTTGCTTATTTTAACAATAATATATTCTTTACAGACGCTAAGCGTGGCTCTGTAATGCAATTAACGCCTTCTAACGGACAATTATTTCCCATTAGTAGAAATGGCATGAGTAACTTTTTTAGAGACCGATTAGGGGCTTTAAACACTTCTAATAAAATTATAGGTATATATAACGGTTATAAAAAAATGTATGTATTATCTATACAGGGATATGACTCTGGTCATGCGTCTATAGGTACAGAAACAATACCCAATGAAACAACCGAAATTACTGCGGGCTATAGTTTAGCTTCGCAGGGCTGGGCATCAAGGTATAGTTATATACCTGAAACAGGTGTAACTCTTAATAATAGATTTTATACTTTTAAAAATGGTAAAGTTTATTTACATAATTCCAACACAGCTAATAGGAATAACTTTTATGGTGTAGCTAATAATTCAGAAGTGCAAGTAATATTTAACGATAATCCTACGGTTATTTCAGATTGGTTATCTTTAAATTATGAAGGCGGTGAAGGCTGGGAAGCTGTAGAAATAATAGGTGACCAAGATGGCACTTATAATATTACAAATGTACGATTGCTTGATTCAGATGAATCTGGATTTTTAGGTTGGTTCTTTAAAGAGGGTAAATACCACGGAGCTATTGTTGGTACGCAGCCTTTATACGCTATACAAGCCGGCCAAGCTAATTCATTAACAGATTTTGTGTTACAAGCAACGGGAAGCACTGAAGATATTTCAGGTACTAAAGGATTTTTTCAAAAAACAAGACTTAGAAATTCATCTACAACAGCAAAAGAATTATTTGCTGTAAGTTCAGAATATTATATTAGTCAAACTTAAATAATTAAAAATGATAGGACAACTTATAGGAGGAGCAGCTAGCATCGCAGGGTCTATGATTGGAGGTAGAAGGCGCCGAGAAGAACAAAAGCGGGCAAATGCCGAATTTGCTGCACAAAAACAAGCTTTTCAAGATTTTACATTTACTAATCCATTTAGAGGTTTAGAAAATGTTGCTGAAGATTTAACTATAAATCAAGATGCAGCACAGTTTCAAGCGCAGCAAACTGATGCAGCACTTGCTCAATCATTACAAGCTGCGACACTGACAGGCGGGGCTCCAGGAGGGGCACAAGCTATTGCACAGGCCGCATTAAGGTCTAAAGCTGGAATATCTGCGGATATAGCAAGACAAGAACAAGCCAACATGGCGGCTAGAGTAAATCAACAGGCAAAGCTCCAACAATTAGAAGCACAAGGAGAAGAGGATATTCAATCCCAACAGTATCTACAGCAAGGAGAGCTTTTAAACATGGCTTCCGCCCGTAAAGTTGCTGCGGATCAAGCTAGAGCTACCGCAACAGAACAGCTCGTGGGGGGTATAGGCCAGATGGCTCAAGGAGCAGGGGGTATATTTGGCCTTTAAATTAAGTAATATAATTAAAGTAGTAATATGGCAAGACAGTTAGTAAGAGGTGATATAAACCTTGATTTATACGCAGCAGCAGGTACAACCCCTAATATACTAGGAGAAGCTATTTTAGGGGCTGGAAATGCAATTGGAAAAGCATTAGATGATGCTCGGAAAAAAGCAGATAAAGTAGCTAAAGATGATAAGACTATTGAACAAATAACAACAGATACTCTTCAAAACCTAGAGGATAGTGGTATAGAAAACCAAGCGAGTGATATTTTGGCAAAACCAATACAAGACCAAACCAAGCCGAAAAAATTACAACTTGCAACTTTAAATCCTCGCCCAGTTACTGCTACTACCGGGAATGAGGTTTATAGTTACTCTATGCTTGAAAATGATGCTAGACAAACTTTTTTAAAGAATAACCCCGGTGCTACTATGGCTCAAGCTGAGGCGCACGCTAAAAATGTAGTTGTTGAAGCTAAAGCTTATAATGTTAAAAAGCACGGCACCAAAGACCCTACTGGAAAAGTTAAAGGTGTTAATAATGTTGTAAATGTAACAAGAACAGATGAAGGAGAATATGTTACAGGATCTGCTATTGGAAAGCCCGAAATAGAAAGCTCAACAACTCTTGGTAGCTCTGGTGTTACGCGTTTAAAAAGCACACCCCTTGGAAGAACTAGGCAAACTTATAATAGAAGACCTAGTTCACAGCGAAGTTTAGCTACTGTATATGGGGGAGGTAGTGGAAGTAGCGGAAGTACGTCTCAAACAAGCTATTTAGTTGGAAAAAGAGGTGTAGCTTCTGATGTTATCAGTAGAGGCCAACAGTCACAATTTCAAGAAGGCAGAACTTTTGTTGAGAAAAAACAAAGAATGTCTGCTCCTGCGTGGATGGGAATTGGTGCAGCTGCTGCAGAAGGCTATAATATAGGGGTTGATAGAGAAAATTATGATGCCCAGGTTAGCGCCGATTTGCAAGATTATTACACTCAAGAATTTTCTGGATTAGTAGCGGGTAGAACTGGAAATGACATATTTGATAATTCTGTAAAAGAGCTTTTGACTAATAAGAAAAAAGAAATAGTTGAGTTGTTGCAACAACGACAACAATACTATGCTGAAGGTAGAGAAGGTGAGTTTACTGTTAAGTATAATAATGCTAAACAAGTACCGAATGAAATATTAAGCTTAGTTGAAGGCACTAAAGGTGTTATTACTAATTTTACCAAAGATTACGAAGCAGACAATATAGACTTTGGAGCAATGACTTCTGAACAAACAGATGAGCTTATGACTATCACCAGGGGAGGCAGTGTACTAGGTGTAATAGACGTTGAAAATCAAACTATGCTCGCAGGCTCAACTAGAGGCGGAATGCCTTATTTAAAATCCGTAAAAGCTATGCTTGCTGATGGCAAAGGTCCTAAATATATTACCAAAAAAAACGCATTCGATTATGTTAACGGGGTTGTTGATATGATTAGAAAAGACCCAGATAAATATTCTACAACTTATCAAGATGTTAACGGCGTTAAAGTCAAGCGCCCTATGACTTTTGAAGAGTTATCTCCTTATTTAAATAGAATGTTTGATGCAGAGCTTGATGACAACACAACCATAAGAGCTTACGCTAGTAAGAATAATTGGGACGGAGACGGAATGGATGCTAAAGATTTTAATCTAGCTGTTAAATTATCAGCTAATGACAAATCTAAATCTCCTGAAAACTTTGTTAAAACAAAATTTAACGAAGTAGCACGCGATCTATTAGCACCTTACTTTAACACTACGGAAACTACAAGACTGGCATCGACAGTTCGTGGGGCTACAGGAGCTACGGGAACCACCGGTAACACAGATGGTCAAGAAACTAAAACTACAAACCCTGCTGATTATTTTGCTACGAAAGTACAGCTGCCGGCAACTCCTAGTGATCCAAAACTAAATCTAGCTTTAGGTGATACCGCATTAGAGCCCCGCTTGGAAAAACAAACTCCCACTCCTCCTCCATCAAGAGAAGAAACGTTTTTTGCAAGCTATCCTAATATAAAGAAAATAGGCTTAGCACCTAACCTTCAAGAACCAATAGTTGAAGATGGTGAATTAGTAATTAGATCAACTCAAAAATCAGCTACCACCCAGGGAAAAGATGGTGGTTTGTCAACTAGGACAAGTGGAGGTGATGTATTAGCCAGAATTCCAATTACATCTTCGCCTGAAGAAATAGCTACCCAATTAGATTTAATTATACAATCTAATAAAATTGCATTTCCAGATAACTTACCATCTACAAATTTTGATGCAAAGCAATATATAAATAATTATAATCAAGGTAAATGAACGAATTAGAACAAATTGTACAGCAAATGCTTGATGAGGGGCAACCCGAAGAAAATATAAATGCTGTAATAGCTGAATATCAAAAATCAAATCCTGATTCTAATGCGGGAAAGGCGAATGCCGTTGTGGAGGAGACTGTGCCTGCGGCGGCAGAAAAGCCCGTAGATATGGGTTTACAGTCGGAAAGTGGTTCTTTGGAATCACCCCGCAAAAGTGTTAGAAAACAAACACGTCAAAAAGAATTAGCTTTAATAGCTGATAATAAACAAGAGTTAATAAATAATTTAGAAGAAGAATACTATAAAGCAACATCTATAGAGGATATTAGTACAAAGAAAAAAAATCTTCAGCAACAATTAAAAAATAATTTTGAACAAGGCGAATTTAAATCTAATGAGCGTGAGCTTTATGAGGAATATCTGCAAAATCCAAGTGTAGATCTTGAAATACCTGATGAAACACTTGCTGAAAAAATGCAAGAGGAGTTTGACACAAAAGAAAGAGACTTCATGGAAGATGTTCCAGAATATGCTCAACAAGAATTGAAACAACAGCTTGGACAAAGAAAAGAAGAACAAGAGGCTTCGTATGCTCAATCAGAATTAGAATTTACAGACAATCTTAATGCTTACGAAGAAAAAGTAAAGGCTATAAACATAAGCATTGATATGGGTGTAAACCCAACCCCTGAAGAGGTTGAAGAGCTACAGCTTAATCTTAAAGATTTAAAAGAAAGAAGCACTGATATTATAGCAAAACAATCTGATTTAAATAAGACAAAAGGCATTTATGACGCATTTAAGCGCAGTTATAGCGACTTAGATATGTTAGAAAATACTTTAGCTAAAACAGGAATTGATATTGCGTTAGGCGTAAATTATACGCTTGACATGCTTAAAAGTGAAGAAGGTAAAGCTAAATCGTATACAAAAGATTTAATAAATTTAAGCCAAGAGCTTGCTAAAAATAGACAAGAAAATTTAGCAAAACCTGTTGCTATTGGGGCAGTATCTAACATTTCTCAATTTTCAGAGTGGGTGGGCGATGCTTTAATTAATTTTGTGCCGTCAGGTATAATGGCTGCATCAGGACCCGCTGCATTGCCATTATTTTTTACTACAGGATATACTAGTAGAATTTCTGAATATGCGGTAAACGAAGCAGAAGCTATAAAAAATTTACCAAAACTAAAAGAACAGTTAGAAAATACAACTGACCAGCTCGAAAAAAATAAAATAACTGAGCAAATAAATAAATATAATGATGTAATTAACACTAATAATCTTACTAAACTAGCTACAAGTGGTATATATGGTGCTGCAGAAGGTGTTTTTGAAAGATTAGGTACTGTTAAACTTATAAATGATCTTAAGGCTGCTAGAAAGGCAATACCTGTTTCTTCATATAAAGAAGCTATAAGTAAATCAGCAGCCCGTTTACCCGGTGGTGCTGTTATAGAGGGGGGTACGGAAGGCTTAACAACTTTAACACAAAACATAGCTGATATACACATAGACGGTCAAGAAAAATAAACAGTAACTGGACTAGTGCAGCGTCAGATCCTTCTATATCTGAAAAAAGTAAGGATATATTAAGAAAAGAATTAGAGCAAGAATTTAATTCTTTACAACAGCAAAAACGAGATTTAATAGACTCCGCAGATAAAAGATTTAAATCTTTGGAAGCAGTAGAAGGATTATCTGAGGGAGATATATATAGGAATGCGTTAACTACTCAAACAAATTTACAAAAAGTAAAGATCCATAATAAAAAAACAAAATGGGCTAATAAAGTATTAGGAGTATCTAATAATGATATTTCTAAATTAAATTCTTTTATAGAGGGCGAAAGCCCTGCGATGACTACAGACGCTGGTGATACTATAAACAAGGAAGAAGCTAGAGTAATATTAGAAAACGTAGCGGGCAATGATGGGTTCTTTGACAAAGATTCAAAAACTGCCGTGGTGTTTACAGATATAGCGCCTAAAACAAATAGAGCCGCAGCAATACACGAGTATATGCATGCTGCTTTCCTAGCAAAAGGCCTTACAAAAAAAGCTTTTGACGCTGTAAAAGATGATTTAATGTTGCAGGTTGAGATGGAGCAAGGCGAGGGCAATATTACTAATGATCAATTAAACAATATAAAAGCTAAGTTATCTTTATATGAAACAAAAGATCAGTCAGAAGAACTTTTTACTGTAATTAGTGATTTAATAAATCAAGATATAATAAGAGAAGAAAGTAAAGATTTTTTATCAAAACTAAGAGATAATATAAAATCTTCTATAAATACTTTTGTTAACCCTAATGAGGCGAGTGAATTTAAAATTAACACCGGAGAACAAGCATTTGAGTTTATTAAAAACTTTAATAGAAAAATTGTTTCTGGCAAAAAAATTAATTTAGGCGCAACATCTCAGCCGGAAGATCAAGAAGGTGTTGAAGCTTCTAAAATAGTTGAAAATTTAGCGTTTGAAGAAGGGTCCGTTAATAATGAATTTCAAAACTACAAACACGACGGAAAAATAAATAATGCTCCTGAATCGTTTCAAGCGGAAGCAGCTATAGCTTATGAACCTTTAGCGCAAGCGGTTGTTGATAGAATAAGCAAAGTTGGACTAGGTATAAGTAAAGAACAAGATCAATTTATAATGGATTATCTTGCTGATAATCAAAACAAGCAAGATATTGTTTCAGACCTTACTTTTGGTACAGAACGTAATAAAGCGAGTTCTTTGCTAGGTTTAGCTAAAACATACAATCCGGAGGTGGGTTCTTTTGGGGGTTATGCTAAAAGCCAATTAGCAAATAGAGCTATAAGAGTTTTAGATGAAAGAGTTGGGGGGCAAGTAACGCAGGGTGCGCAAACATTAGATGCGCCCGAATCAAAAGAAGTTGTAGCTGAAGACCAAAAAACAGAAATAACTGATACTAGAAATGTATTTGAAAAATTTAATTTACCTAAGGAATTAAACGACAAATCAGATAAGCTGGCCGAACTTGCTACAATTAAAGCCGATAAAACTTTAACAGGTAAAAATATATCAGATCTTAAAAAAGTAAATTCTCGTAATAAAGCATTTAATGATTTATTTAGTAAGCAACTTTTTAAAGATATTTCAGAAGTATTAGGCAAAAACACCAAAACTTCAGAAGATTTTTCTAAATTTATAAAGAAAAATATTGATGATTTAAAAGATATTGCTTTATCAAATATTGATTTTCAAAAAGGTGGCGGGCCTGCTGTTTCTTGGGATATTGACAATCCTCCAAGCAACGAAGATTTTTTAGATTATTACGAGGCAAAAAATGAAAAAACTTCTACTAGAAGCGATCGTAAAAAATCATTAAATAGTGCAATAGCCAGAGGAATTGGCAATGAAAAAAGAATAGAGTACGCTAAAAAAGATAAAGCTACCGCTAAATTATTTAAAGAAAAACACGGTGTTGTTTTAGCTAGCAAAATAGTTAAGCCTGATGATGTTGCTTTACAAACTTTAGCTGGTATACCAAATTTTAAAGAGCAAGGTGGTATGCCCGCTATGAACGTATGGAAAGGTTTTAATGCTGAAACGAATATAGGTTTTGATTTAAGCACAAACGGCGGAAGAAAAAGAGCAATTTCTGCTATGAAAACTGCTTTAACAAAAGGTAAAGTTCCAATTGATGCTTTTAATACAGCTGAAATAATAATTAATAGCAGCCCTAGATTTTTTGTAGAACAAGAAAAAGCATACAAAAAAGCTAAAGATAATTTTGGAGAAAATGACAAGCGAACAATAAAAGCAGACAAAGAGCGGAAGCAAGTAAAAAATGCTTTTATTAAAGACATGAACGCTACGCTTAATAAAGTTAAGCGTGACGGTGAAGCTGTTTATTTAACTGGAGCCGCAAAAGGCTGGACAAAAAACAAATATGCTTTTAGCACTTTAGGTAAAACATTAGATAAAATTGCTAATTCATTTGTTAATGGCAAAGTTAATGAAAACAACTTAGCTAATTTAAGCATGTTTGAGCAAACAATGAAACCTCTATATAATTTAGTTTCTAAAGACCCCAAAATGGTTAACTTAGTCATGATGTTAACCAATACTAGTAATGGCGGGTCTAATTTATGGTTTAGACAAGGAGCGGAAGTTGTTGGATATTCTAAGTTTTTATTACCGGGTAAAGAAGGTAAAAGAGGTATTGAGTGGGAGCACGCTATGCAAGCTAATAATGCTCGTTTGTTTTTATTAAATTCAGCAATAAATAAAGTTCCTTGGAATACTGCATATCCTGCAGTAAAAAGAAACTACAAGGTAATAGCATTAGATAAATCTTTAGATGATATATTAAAAGCATCTAAAAGAGGCAATGCAATGGGTGAAGGGTGGAATGTTTATACAAGTCACTGGACAGAAAGATATTTTCATCCTGATGTATTTGTTCAAGGTGGAATTGATCCTGCAAGTATAATTGATATTAGCGGCCAAACAATGGCTGATAAATATAAGATTGATGCCGCCGGTAAATCTACAAGAGTGATGGCCTCTAAAATATTAGATAATGAGTTCAACGATATTTTGCAAAAAGTTAAAGGCATAAAATCAGAAGCAAGGTACTCAGAAGATAGAGCTAAAATGCTAGGTAAGAATAAAGGCAAATTTAAATTCTTTGTTCCTTATTCTGCTGAAGATTTTGTAGGACTTATATATCCAACACTGGGTAAAGGTAAAGTTGGAGATAAAAACTTTGAATGGTATAAGAAAAATCTTTTAACTCCTTATGCTGTTGCTATAAATCAGTTTGAAGCTGCAAAAGTAAATACTTTAAAAGAGTGGAGACAACTAAAAAAGCAAATAAAGAAAAGTCCTAAAAGCTTAAAAAAACAAGCTGTAAGAGGATTTACTAATGAACAAGCTTTAAGAATATTTTTATGGAACGAACAAAATGTTGTGCCAGAAACTACATCTAAAAGAGACACTAAAGCTTTAGTAAATTATGTAGAAAATAGTCCGGAGTTATTAGAATTTGCTAACTCTATTAAATCATTATTAAATGGTGATCCTTATCCTGCGCCAGAATCTGATTGGTTAGCTGGAAATTTAACAATTGATTTAATAAACAATATTAATACTGTTTCTCGTTCTGAATTTTTAAAGGACTGGCAAGAGAATGTAGACACTGTGTATAGCAAAGAAAACTTAAATAAACTTCAAGCTATATTTGGTGAGAAATATGTAGAAGCGTTAGAAAATATTTTGCATAGAATGAAAACCGGTAGAAATAGAATTGGTGGTAATCGTTTAGAGCAAGAGTTTTTAGGCTGGGTTAATGATTCTGTTGGAACAATAATGTTCTTTAACACTCGGTCAGCTCTTCTACAAACAATTTCTTCTGTCAACTTTATTAATTTTAGCGATAATAATCCTTTAATGGCAGGTAAAGCTTTTGCAAATCAACCACAATTTTGGAAAGATTTTGCAACATTAATGAATTCAGACTTTTTGAAAGCTAGAAGATCTGGTTTAAAAAATGATGTTAATGCAGATGAAATAGCAAATGCTGCTTCAACCTCAAAAAACAGAATTAAAGGAGCTCTATCGGGTTTATTAAAAGCAGGTTTTTTACCTACACAAATAGCAGATAATTTTGCTATAGCAATAGGTGGTGCTAGTTTTTATCGCAATAGAATTAATTCTTATAAAAAGAAAGGATTTTCTGAGCAAGAAGCAATTAGTAAGACATTAATAGAATTCCAAGAAATAGCAGAAGAGTCTCAACAATCATCTAGACCAGATAGAGTTTCAATGCAGCAAGCAAGCAATTTAGGGCGTGTTATACTAGCTTTTGCAAACACCCCTATGCAATATACCAGATTAGTTAAAAAAGCTTCTTTAGATCTTTATAATGGTAGAGGTGATTGGAAAACAAATTTATCTAAAATAATATATTATGGAGCTGTTCAAAATATAATATTTACAGCACTACAGCAAGCTCTGTTTGCTTCACTATTTGACGATGACACTATTGATGATGAAGAAGAAGAAAAAGCTATTCAAACTATTGCAAACTCAACAGCTGACTTATTTCTTAGAGGTTCCGGAGTTTATGGTGCGGGTGCGGCGGCAATTAAAAATGTAGTAATAAAAGCTGTAGAACAATATAAATCTAAAGCTCCCAATTATGTAGACGTTGGGTTAGAAGCTTTAAGTTTGACGCCTCCTATTGATAAAAAAATATCAAACTTAAGAAATGCAGGAAGAGCTTTTACATATAAAGATAATTTAAAAGATATAAGATCTAAAGGTATTAGTGTAGATAATCCGGCTGCGCTTGCATTAGGCCAGGTTTTATCTGCTGTTGCAAATGTTCCGGCAGATAGAGCTGTATTAAAAGCTCGTAATATAAAAATGTCTTTAGACCAAGAATTAGAAACTTGGCAAAGAATTGCCTTAGCGCTTGGGTATTCAGATTATAATTTAGATATTGATAATGACAGTCAAGTAGAAAGAAGTAAAGAGTTTGAGTCTTTTATGAAAAACCTTAAAAAATCAAACCCTGACGCATACAAAAGAGTAATTGAAGCTAGGAAAAAGTCTCCTGCAAAAAAACTTAAAAGAGGCGTAGCAGGGCAAGCTAATAGAGATGGAACTATAGAAATAGACCCTAATTTATCATCAGTAGAAAAGGTTAAAACAGTAGCCCACGAAAAACAGCATGTTAAAGATATGAAAAGTGGTGTACTCGATTATGATGATAAATTTGTATATTGGAGAGGTAAAAAATATAAGCGAAAAAACGGAAAGATACTTTATAACGGTAAATACTATAAAGAGGGTGACCCAAAATTACCGTGGGAAAAACGCGCGTATGACGCAGAGCCTACAACTAAACAGGCTAAAAAGCTATATGCTTAAATAAAAAAGGGGGATGATACCAATTACGGCGTCATCCCCTTTAATTATTTAAAATATTAAACCAATAAATAAACCTACTATTGGTCCTGCAATTGCCCACATTTCTAAAAACCTAATTTTCTTAAGTTCTTTCTGGGTGAATACGTTATCTTTCGTATCTAAAATAACGTCAGCTGCTTTTTGCTTAGCTTTAAGCAATTCAGCCTCTAAATTTTTTACTTTTTCTTTTAAAGTCATAATAAATTAAATTAACCGTCGCAGCTTAAACAATCAGGATCCATAGCTGCTGCGGCTATATCTCCCCTTAATACTGATTCTGTACGCGTATAATATAGTGTTTTAATACCACGCTTCCATGCTTCCATGTGCACTTGATTTAACCATCTAGGTGGAGCTTCTGAAGGAAATGCTAAATTTAAAGAAACAGATTGATCAATATAATCTTGTCTTATACCTGCTTGGCGAACAAGTTCTAATTGATTTATTTCTTTAAATGTTTTAAACACATTTTTTACCGGCTCTCCTCCTTCCTGGTTAAGTCTTCCTCCGTGATCGTAATACCATCCGCTAAGTTGTTTAATCCCTTGAATGGATCCACCATCTTCAAGAATTTTATCCCAAGTTTCTTTATTATTGATACCAACTTTTCTTAATGCTTTTTCTAATTCTTTATTTCTTCTAATAAAAGTACCCTTAGCTGATTGCTCTGTAAAAACATTTGCCGCCCAAGGTTCAATACCCGGAGAAACGTTCCCAGCTAATTTGCTATTTGAGACTGTAGGGGCAACGGCTCTGAGGTGAGTATTCCTCATTCCAGTTCCTGCACACCACAAAGGTTCGCCATAAGTTTCCGCTAAGCTACGCGACGCTCTTTCTGTTTCAATTTTTATTTTTGAAAAGATTTCTCGCGTTTTGAATTGCGCTAATAAACTTTCGAAAGATATTCCGTTTTTTTGTAGTAGGCTGTGCCATCCAAGCACACCTAACCCAACCGCTCGGCCCTTCTCCGCACTGCGTACAGAGTTCTCGAATCCCTTCATATTCTTGGCACGCTGAATAAATTCTTCTAGCACACCGTCTAGAAACCAAGTTGCGTCGTAAATTAAATTCGTATTCTTCCACTCATCATATTTATTTAAATTGACCGAAGATAAGCAGCAAACAAAACTGTGTGATTCATCCGTATGTAACACTATTTCACTACATATATTAGTCATATGTACTTTTAAACTATTTTTTTTGTATGCTTCTGGGTTATTTTTGTTTGTATTTCCTTTAAACAATATATAAGGTTCTCCAGTTGCTTTACGTTTTTGCAATAACCTTGCCCATTTTTGTCTAGCCTCAACATCTCCTGCTTCAAGGTTTCGCATGAACTTATCGCCGACCACAGCGCACTGGTGTAAGTTAAGTGACTGTCTGTTAACGTCTCCTTTAGGTTCTCTAATTTCAAGCCATTCGTCGAAGTCGGGATGGTCAATGTTAATATTAACGCTTGCCGCTCCTCTTCTGACAGACCCTTGATTAGTGGCAAGTATAGTTGAATCATAAACCTTACAAAATGGCACCACTCCATCGCTTGTTCCATTACCTGTTATTTTAGCTCCGGCGGGCCTTATCATATTAATTCCAATACCAACTCCACCGCCGTGTTTAGCAAGTAGCATCATCTCTAAATTCTTAGTACCTATTTCAGAAATGCTGTCACCCACATCAATACCAAAACAACTTATGGGTAAACCTCGATCTGTACCTGTATTAGACAACACAGGTGAAGCTAAACAAAGCCAGCCATCCCATATGTATTGAAAAAACTTTTCAGCTAGTTCTGGCTTGTATAAACGCCTAGCTACAGCTTTAGCAACTCTCCAATATGCCTCTTTTGGCGTTTCTCCTAATAGTAGGTAGCCTCCTGATATTGTTTTTTTATAAACATCAGTATCTCCCCACGTAGGGTAATCTTCTCCTTTTTTCCAATCGTTATTCCACATTATCTAAAAAATAATAAGCTGTATGCAGCTATGACGTTTAAATTAACTATAACAAGATTCCATTGCTTTGCAACCCAGACTTGAGGCAAAGAAAATAAGCCGGCTAAAAAATAAACAACTATACCAGAAGTATCTGGTAGCATATGAGGTGCTGTAACAAAAAAACCTGTACCCATATAACCTAGTCTATTAGCTAATCTTTCTTGAGGGGTTAGCTTTCTTTCTTTAACTAATGTTTTTGCCCAACTTCTTTTTAAACTCATATTATCTTACTTTTTGCCATAGCCAAGCTTTAGTCGATCGAGGCCTACATATAACTAGTGTTTCATTACCTATATAATAACATAAATTATACACATCTGTTGTGTCTGATCTAAATATTCTCAACTCTTTGTTTGTATATTCTATGTTACCCGTGGCCAAAGCCCTTTTTTTCTTAGTAGACGGTATAACAACAAACCTAGTAAAAGTGTCGTTATAATCTATTTCTACAAACTCGCCTTCTTGATTATGCCATAACCCATATATTTCAGAGGGTTGAGCAAAAGCATAAGTGCCTATTAATATAAAGAATAATAATAATAATGTTCCAAATAAGTATTTCATTTTTTTTTATTTAATTTACCAAATATCTTGAAAGTCTTCACCCTCGTTAGCCTTTGAATAGTCCGTTGGGCGAACAGCAAAAAAATCAGTATGGGTATGACCACCGGTAAGATGGTAAAACCAATCGAGGTTTGCTGCTGCAACTTCGTCATATTTAAAGTATTTCCCCCCGTTGCTGTAACCAAGTTCAACGATTTTTTCATTAAGTCTTTTTCTAATAAATTGCTTGAGGTCGTAAGCTTTAAGGTTTTCAATATCCCCTTGCTCGAACATCCTATCAATATATTTTTCTTCTGCACTAAGCATGGTTTCTGCTGCTTGAATAACATCTTTATAACATTTGTTTCTTAGTTCAGGCACTTCAGTACACATATGTCTAAATAGCTGACAGCCCATTTTAGAATGTAATGATTCATCTCTAACAGACCATTTCATTTGTTGACCAATTCCTTTTAATAAATTTCTTAATTGAAAAGAATATAATACAGCAAAAGCAGAATAGAGACTAACTCCTTCAGCAA
>Ga0181415_1000236_pt1 | contig 15331 bp, 15 predicted proteins | sample 38SPOviralmetaG_FD_130140 | JGI IMG/M metagenome (GOLD analysis project Ga0181415, IMG submission 130140) | Marine viral communities from the oligotrophic San Pedro Time Series (SPOT) site, San Pedro Channel, CA, USA - 38 SPOT_SRF_2012-12-11 | ecosystem: Environmental > Aquatic > Marine > Strait...
GGTGCAGACAAGTTTAACTTCGACGACCGCAAATGGGCACCAGCAACCATTCATGCCCCAGCAACCCTTGAGCATCAAGCTAGTATGCAGTTCGTGGACCCAGACGAAAGCCAAAGCTCCGTGTTTGCGTTGGACAACAGCTACAACTTCACCGAGTTCGATGGCGATGCTACCACTGAAGAAGCCAAGAATTTTCACATCATCAACTCTCGTGATGGTGCAGAGTATACCCAAAAAGGAGCGATTCAGTGGTGGTTGGACCTGCTACGCAACAGCGATAACTGCCTGGACAAGCTTGATGCAGACCAAGAAGACATCGTCAAAACCATGCTCATTCATGCCAAGTTGCGAAGCCCGAAACATTGGTCGAAAACACCTAACCAAGGCAATTTCTACACATTGGTTGCGGCTTTTATCAAGAAGCTGACCGACCCACAAGTGACCGACATTGCATGGTATTGCAATGCTCGGGATGAAAGCTCACAGAGGCAGGACGGAATACCCGATGCTGATTACGAGCAGGTGTGCAAGGAGTTCAGGAAAAGTTATGCTTTCTTTATGAAACAAACCAAGAAATCTGGTAAACGCAAGTCAACTACTACTTCCACTCCGCAGGGGTCCGCAAGAAAGAAATCAAGAGCTTCAGCATCATCGTCAAGTGGCAAGAAAAAGCCTCGCTCGAGCAACGTGTAGGACGTACCAGGAGTATATCAAAAATCTCAACACATTTATGTCTCTGCTTATGGACGTTATGGACATAATGATGAGAGATATACTCCGTCATACGTGTACCAATCCTTCATCAAGTTACTCCCCACCAACAAGCACTTGCGGGTTTTAGACCCATTTCAGCCGAGCAACGTGAATGGTCCTCTACAAGCACTGCGAAAAGATGTCATCAATGCTTTCAAACCACACACCCTCGTTATTCCAGAGGATAGCTTCCCAGACTGTTTGGTGTGTGAAGACTATGATTGCATAATAAGCAATCCACCATGGAAACACAAGAAGCAGATATTGAAGCATTTGACAGACCTTGGCACACCATTTGCACTCTTACTACCTCACGTCGTCTACACAAGGAAATTTTTCACCGACTTATTCGACATCAACAAGGACATACAGATAGTGATGCTTCCACAAGTCACGTTTCTACAGCGTGACCAGGATAGCAACATCATCCCTTTCCCCAAGCCATTTCCAGGGGCATTAGATTTTGTGTGTTATAACATGAACTTGCCCACCAATTCACCATATTACATTACTTTTGATAAAACGAAAGTAATGTACATGTAGTAATTATTTACCGTAATTAGTATTGCTCGTATTAGCATTCATATTATTCATACCCTCATTGCTTACAACAGCTTCTAGGGAAGATTTGTCATCTTTTACTACCTTCATGTTGTAGCCACCTAATTCTGGATTTTTCTGGCGTGAAACATGAAATTTGTGAGCAACTCTGTATCCACTTCTATCTCCACCTCTGTGACAGTAATGTCCATATATGTGATGTGTCCCTATTTTAGGCATCTTATACATATACTACAGAAAATAATATATATATTTATATTATAATGGTGCATAAATATACAAAAAAACAGCTCCTCGACTTTTTGTCCAAAAGCGACCTGGAACTCAACAAATTTCATGACCCGAAATCGAAAAAGATGAGAATGATATATAGCAAAATATCTCGCTCTTCACAGCAGTATGACATAGCAAAAGGTGCTAAAAGACTTCTAGAGGAAGCTGATAAAGCTGGTTTAAATACTTCTAGTATGAAGGAAAATATTAATGCTTTAAAAAGCAATCATGATACTGTGAAAAGCTTGAGTAGAAAGGCGGATAGGATAAGAAAAAGGAGGCAGAGGGCTAGAAATAGTGGTAGAAAGCTAGGTTTCATGGACACTTTTGATAAAGTGGCTCATGCAGTGACGGATACATATTTAAATAAAGGTTCAAGCGATTCTCTAACCCAATATCCCAAAACCAAATTGCCCACGAAAAAGAAGCAGAAAAAGGATAAGATTGCTTCTAGTAACACAAAAATGGGGCAGACGAAGTTGAAACCCAAAAGAAAAACTACATCAGGTCAACCTGCACCAGATTCTAACTTGCCTCCGCAGTATACCAATCCTGGTCCTAGCAGAACACCTACCAAGGGAGGCAATCGAATGCCTGATTATTCAGGTAGTAGAATAAGTAAGAGCGACAGGAGGAGAATCATAGAACGAAGCAACCAAGATAAGCAAAAACAAGAATTTGAACAAACAAGTAATTTTTATGACGAGCAAAATAAGAAAAAAAACGAAAAAATGATGGAAGATAAGCAACAAAACAAAAAAAAAGAAGTAATGTCTTTCGATGATTACAAGTTACAGCTTTTTGAAGAAGATATGATAAATGACCCCGAAATTGCTTCTTATAGATATGAAGATTATCTCGAATCAATGGGTAGACAAGATTTAATGCCCAGTAAGCGGGTGGCAGAGCAAAAAAAGAAAAAACACGAAAAAATGATGGAAACCAATCCCACCTATAAACGAGCAGTTGAAAATGAAGAAGCTAGAAAGAAAACTGGTTTTGGCATTCAGGAAACATATAAACGTATCACAGACCAAAGAAGACCCCTAACAGAAGAAGAATTGGCTAAAATGGGAGATAAGTCAGGTATAGACATTACGGAAGAACAAGTAAAGCAAGGTAATAAAAAAGCAATGGATGTGTTGAAAATGGGAAGTGCTATACAAGGTGTAGCATCTGGAGACCCAGCCAAAATTGCTGGTGCAATCGCCAAACAGTTGTTGGGTGAGAAAGCTGGCACAGGCACAGACCCTGTTAACCAACAAACATTGAAAGCCAAAAGTGATGAACCGCTACCTGGAGCAGAGAGACCACAAACTAGCACTGCGGAAGGGATTCCTGATGATTTACCAGAAGGTGATGGTAGCGGGGAAGACCCATACATGGAAAGAGTGGATTTTCGTGCAGATGGAGGAGGATTTCAGCAAACACCCACCATCGATGTAGAGCTGTCTAGAGGCCCCGCGGGACCCACTATGCCCATGCCTTCTTTAGCTAGAAATACAATGATTCCTGGTAATGCTATAAAGAGCAATGACATCATGCGTGAGCAGAATAAGCAAAGAAGCGACATGAAGGGACGTAGATTAGTAGAAGAAATAAAAGCATTTAGACTTTTATACAGTAATAATATAAAAACCAAAAAGTTCAGGAGTCTTGCCAGTAGAAAGCCCAAATCACTCGTCGAATTACGCAGATTACATAAAGACTATGAAGAGGAGATTCTCAACTACTTCCAACATGGTAATTTAGGCAATCTCAAGCTAGGTGTTCTCATCGCTCCAGAAGCATTAAATCTCAATGTTCCCGCATTGCAAAATATGCTAGGGGCAGGTAATTTCAACTCGAGTTTGCCACCCATGATGCAGGGAATCAGCGATGCACCGCTCAATCAACCACCAGTGAATCAGGATGAGGTGGAAGGTAAACCACAAGTGGCGGGGGCAACACAGGATGTCATCGCTCGTGACGTGCATTACCAGGAAGGTGGTGTCAAGCATATCAGGAAGCAACCTCTACCACAGGTACAAAACATCAATGAACACAAGCAGAGAGTTGCACCTGAAGAAGCAAATGTGCTAGGACGCATACAGGTGCGACCAGGTTTGAGCCGACGATTCCACATGCCCCGCTTCAACGAGAAACTATTGCCTTTCAAGATAAAGTCTAGTAACTAGTTGTAATATTATTATGTAAAAAAATAAATATTTACATAATATAAGATGTCTTCAGGCGAAAAACGATATAAAGATGGTGATGATTATGTAGTGCAAAAAGATATGGAAAATAAAATAAATAATCGCAACGATGATGCTCCTACAAGCAATCAAAAGGAAATGCCCACCAATACTAAATTAAGCAGACGAGTAGATAAAAAAGATAAGTTATCGCTAGACCAGATAGCTCAAATCATACAACCCTTCAACCCCGCAGAGCAACTGCAACCTGACAGCCTCATCAATGTAGTAAGTCCTAGAAGAGCAGGTAAAACTGTTGTCATAGAGTACATGATACATGAATACATGAAAAAACATACGGTAGATAGCGTATTTTTAATAAGTAAGAGTGGTGCTGGCTTCAAGAATATACCAGCCGACTACAGATTCAACGATATAAGTATTTTAGATGATATAATCAATCTACAATTGCAAGTACGTGCTCACAACCAAAAATGTGATAAAAAAGACCGTGTCCACAGCAGAGTAATAGTAATACTAGATGATTTCATAGACAAGATAAATAATGATGTAAAAAGGTCAAAAACTATAACAAAATTCGCTACCCTAGGTAGGCACCTTGCAGGAAAAACTGATAAAGAAATGGGTAATGGTCTCATGCTGATAATGCTCTCCCAATCATTCTGTGCTATACCGCCGACAATCAGGCAAAACTGTGATTTTACCCTGTGTACCTCCCTTGCAAACAGACTGGAGAGAAAGAAAATAGTAGACGAATACTTTACTTTATATAGTAGTCGTTTTGGATTAGACGAAAGTTACGGGGTTTTTGATTATTGTACTAGAAGCGATGAGTTTCTTTTTGCAGTTATTAATGGTACTGCAAGTAATAAATTTAATTATAATGATTACATATTTACTTATAAGGCACCTGGTCCAGAGGCTGTTCCTTTCTACAGGTGGAGTGCGAAAGATGATGAAGATTGCTGGGCAAACAATGATGATGAGATATTATTCTGGTAGCAGATGATTCCAGGTTTCGACCTCACCCCACGGAATATCTTCATCTGTAATATGTGGTATCATAGCCATAATGGTACCTAATAGTAAATCTTGTCTTGTGAAACCTTCAAACTTTTCTTCTTTTGTTTGTGTCATGTAATTAAACAGGTCACGGAATGCCCACATAAATTTTTGCTTTTCAAGGCTGATATCGAAATCTGTTACGTGGTCTTTCTTTATATATTTCATTACATATATATTACTGAAATCTCTTTATATTGTTTAATTATAATCTTTATATCCAATCTTTATCTTTATCTAACAAGTAGTGTGTAAAGAACTCGTAATGCCACCCATTGTCAAATGCTTCTTTCCACTTTCGTTTCAATAGTCGTTTTTCCACTATTATAAATTCTTTAGATGTTAGTCCAAAATAGGCATCCAACATTTGACGACACCTGATGGGGTCGAAGAAGTCTGGAATTTCGTTAAAATAATTACTAATGTAATCATCCCACTCCTCCTTATAGTTTTCTAATGTAAAAGGTTTATCAGTAGAAAATTCATGAACTTTCACAAATTTTCCTCGTTCAGGACGGTCGATTTGCTTGAGTTTTACCTTATACATTTACAGTATATATTACTAAAATCTTTTTATATTCTTTTATTATAATCTTTACGATGTATATATGAAATGCTTCTTATGCAACGAATATTTAGGAGGGCAAAAATACATGAGCAATCCACGCAATCGATGGCGAGTAGTGCATCATTACTGTCTGCAGAAGTCCATGACTTACTATGGTCATTTATACAGAAAAATAAATAGGGAGATTACTAATAAAGTGTTAACTGCTAGAGTTGTCAATTGCATAATAAGGCATAATTTTCCCGCATTGGATGTTGAACTCAAGCAGGAGTGTATTGCAGAAGATTACATGGATGAGCAATCAATGACAAAAAGTAATAACAAGGTTACTGTCCATTTCAACTAAAATGCACAGGTTGCACAGGTTGCACAGGCTATTTTCAAGAAATGAAAATTAATAAATATTTTTTTTTTTTAATAAAAATGAAATGCTGAAAATATGGTGTGCAAGGTGTGCAAGGTGTGCAAAATACTTCACCAACTACTGTCCATTTCAACTAGATTTGGTGGGATGGTGGAGTTTTTTCATGAAAAATTCTATTTTCCAAAAATTATTATTGCTAAAAAAATATATATAGACAGAAAACGTCAAATTACTCCACGAACCCACGAACTACGTAGTAATCCCTACTAAACAGAATCCCACGAGCATCCCACCAAGCTCCACCAAACTCCACCAAACTCCACCAAACATATATATTTTATCTCCACTATGTATATAATGGCTTGTGCATGTAATAATAAGAAGAAAAAGAATAAAACTAAAAAGAAACCGAAAGTAAAAAAGAAAACAAGAAAAGTAAAAGAGACTGCTTATGATAATAAAGTAAAGAGTAATAAAAAGAAGAAAGTAGCATATATGACGGAAAAACCTGCACCACACCACAAGTTTAAGAAGGCAACAGTTGATAAATTCTACATGACTCGTGCAACCTAATTTATTATATGTATAAAATATATATACATATAATGAGTAACGATTTATGGTTTAATTCTCGTGGTGAAATAACTGCACCAAATCCAGCACAAGGCGAAGAAGATATTTTTGGTTTTGATGAGGCAGAAGGTAATGTTGACTCCAACATGATGCAGGATGTGCAGGAAATGATGGAGGGAGAAGTAAGAAAACAGCAATTAGAGATGGAGGGAGAAGAAGCCGAACTAGCAGAGATGGAGGCAGACCAGACAGAAATGGCAGACCAGCTCGGCATGACAGTAGAGGAATATACGGAAAGAGACTTGGATTTTGCGATAAAAGAAGCAGAGGATGCCTTGCAAGAGGGAGACGCACTAGACCGCGACTACAATACTCTACTAAACGAAATGAAAAACGAGGAAATACCTGAAGTTGACACCAATCCCATAAGCTGGGAAGAGGATAGCCCTCTTAACCAATACAATGAAGATATAGAAGATATACATGCTGGTTTTGAAGACGATGTAGATGACTTATTTGATTTGCTGGACCTGGACGAGAGTGAGAATTTGCTAGAAATGACAGAAGAGCAAGTGCGACAGCAGATTGGTTCATTAGGCGAAGAGGCGGGAATAACACCACAAAACCTTGCAGAGCAATCAGCCACATCACTGTTTGATGAACTAGAACCAGCGGAGCTAGGTGCAAATATAGCAGATGAGTCAGGAGAGTATACATCATTGGCTACGGAGCTGGGTTTGCCTGACCTGGGCGAGTTTGGTGCGGAGGCGGGAGTAGAAGCAACGGGTGCTGTGGCGAGTGAAGTGGCTGGGACGACTTTATCAACAGTGCTAGGTGTCGCATCTAGTGCAGTGGGTATAATAGGTGAGGTTGCCATGGTTGTACAGGCGGGAGTCATGGTAGCACAACAGCAGGACGAGGCGAGAAAAAACTCCGCAGAAATTTCGCAGTACGAGGGGAATGTCGATGGCTATTTAAATGAAGTGGCTAATAATACCGCGAGTATGATTGATTACACGGCGACCAAATATGCTTCTGCTAGGGTACTACAAGCGAAGACAAATTATATAATAAAAAAAGAAAACAAATATACACAACTTTATAGTCAATTTGTTTTGGGAGAAGAAAATCCACAGTTGCTGAACACCATTGATACGAATGATGTAGATGTTGAGCTGAATCGTGAAGGCTTTCACAAGCAATACAGACCACTTATGACTAGCAAATATCAAGATGGTCAAGTTACTGGAACTCATAACAAGCATGATTTAGACTATGTAATGGACATTGCTAACTTCATCGATGGCTACAAATACAAGAAAATGCCAACTAGTGGTAGCAGAGATGATAGATTGAGCAGTCTTAATTACTACGATAATAATTTTGGTCCAATTGTTACTGTGTTGAATCAAGCATTTCGTGCGGGTAGCTATGGCACTATTGGTTTAGGAGCAACGACAACCTCACGAACTGGTACTGGTAGATTTGGGTATTTCGGCACAGGTCAAAGTGAGGATGTGCTGAACAATGCACTAGGTATTAATGCTTTAAATGCATTGCACAAACATAAAATGCTAGACCAGATGACATTCTGGAATGATGGAGTACAGTCTTCCACTCTGCACCGATTGCATAGTAGAGTGAAAACTGTAGAAAAGATTGAGAATAGTAAAAGAAATCTATTCACAGGAGAGAATACCATGGCTATTAACCCAGTACTTGGCAAAAACAAGTGGAAAATGATAGAAAGTGTGATTGGGAGTAATAACATGGCAATGATGCAACATTTTAAAGAACAAGCTGAAGTCGATGTAAATTATCGACAAGCTTTAGAAGCATACAATAGCAAAATAAATGTAGATGCAAAAGATGCAATGAGAGACGAATTTGATACGAGAAGAAAAGAAATCAATAATGCATATAAAAGAGATAGATATCGATTGGATGATGGACTAACTTCAGCTCAACAAAGAGTACTACGAGACCAACGATTAGCCGAATTAGATGCGGAATTTGCTTCTTTAACCAATGTTGACGCAGGAGATGGTATGGGAAGTCGTTTGCCATTTTGGGTCATGTACTACAACAAAAATAGAAAGCGATTTAGAGCTAAAGATATGCTTGAGATTCAAGAAAAACGCATGGAAGCACAGCAGAAAAAGGAAAGACGATTGATTCCGCAGAATCAGCCAGAGGAAAAGCAACCAGTTGAGACAGCTGAAGATGACAACAAGAGAAGAAGAATACGGCCAGTCAACACGGTTCCTCCACCAAATCCACAAGCACCAGTGCAAGATGAGTCAAGCAGACAACGGCGACGTATTCGACCATTTAACTGGAATCTACATCAAGAGAACCCCAAGTATAGAGGGTTAAATGCGAAAGATGATTGGTCATTTAACCAAAGAAAAACTGGTGTTGTGAAATTCAGCTTTATGATGGCAGAGCATTTAGCAGGAATAGCTGGGATGACCTATGACTACGACGGGGTTCATCATGGATTACCCTCTATACCAGGTTACGAAGTCGTGCAGTTTATCGGTAGTGATAGATTATTCGCATCTGCCACAGGTTTTGCCATGTATAACCCATCAGCAGATATTGCTGTGATTGCTTTAAGAGGCACTCGAGCCGATGTATTACTACCGCTCATAACAGCAATGCAAACATTCGAGGTGTATCAAGGTTTTCATGATTTTCAAACTACTGGTGAGTACATTGGACTATCATCGGCACTGTTGAAATTGTTTAATAGATACATAACTAATCAATTGGGAGATAAACCTTTAGTAGATATATTTACGGATTTAGATGCTAGAAAAACAATCGTCGGTGGCATAAATGTGCATAGTGGTTTTGCCACTTATGTTGAGCAAGTGTATGACCAGGTAAAGAATTTCTTATCTCATAATACCAAAAATACCACAAAAGTATTCTTCTGTGGTCATAGTTTAGGCGGTGCGACTACTGACCTGCTACGATACCGTCTAGTGTACGACAACATCATCAAGCCCATGAATGCCATATCATACACTATAGGTAGCCCTCGCTGGTGTTCTGCTTTAGATGTAGAAGAAGTAAACAAGCTATGTCCAGCTACGTATCGCATCACAAACACACGTGACATCGTTCCACATGTCCCGACAGCTGGAATGGGGTTCAGGCATGTAGGTGTAGAGTATAATATGATAGCTGAAAACCGAGGTGAGTACAAGAAGTATTCACGCAATTTTGACAGTCGTGATGGGGCTAGTATCATGGATGTAGTAAACTTTTTCCGTGAAGTCGGTGCCGAGCATCATGGAGTAGTTATGTACGAGCTTTTGTTAAAATCTTGTATGGAAGGCACTACAGGTTTAGGCATATCTCATCAAAACCCGTACAGCAAATTATCATCGGTTGGTAAAGCAATAGATGGAGATGGTATGGCATATACTAAATCAGGCAATTCATATCTAGATAGTGATGGTGAGAAGTATTTACCACACTTTTACATGGGAAATATGCATCTACAAGCAATACCAAAAGAATATATATTAGGCTTTTATTTGTATGATAGTGAAGATACTAGAGAAGGTTTAGTAATATACAATTAATTTCATATTATTTTCTCATTAAGTATTATAGATGAGTGACGTAATTCTCAACGCAAACCAGGCGAGTTCTCTTGTCCAAACACTAGACTCAACTAGTGCAACTCGTAACCCTTTCATGTACAGTTATCCCAGGGATTTAGAGCATAGCAATATTCCCTGTCATTCCGTGTCTTATCACGTGATTCAGCCTAATTCTACTAAAGCTTTCAACTCAAGCAATGATTTTCTCATACCCAAGCAGGGGTTTTTAACCAAACTCTTTTTAAAGCTTCAAATAAAAAATACTTCTGGAGCTAGTGCATATCATTCCCATGCTTTAGCACCATTACTTGTGAACGAGATTGAATTGCTTACTCAAGGCAGAAGAATTTATCATCAAACTAGCGAAAGTTTACTTGCTTATGTAAGCGACCAGCCATATGCTGGTAAAAAAGCAATGGAAACCGCTATGAATATTAGTGCTTCTGGTGCAACTAGTCCCAATATTGCTAATAGTGGTACTTTCACAGCATATATACCGCTTCTTTTCTACTCTTTTTGCAATGCTAGTGCATCATTACACACGGATTTTCTCGAAAATTTAGTTCTTCGTGCAAATTTAGGCAATGTATATCAGTATTTTGCGACCGCTGAAGATGGCGATACAGCTGTGTCATCGGGTCTTTCTCTTGAGACTTTAGAACTCGTGGGAGAATACCGTCGCTTACCTGCTGTTGATGAGCAGAAAGTTGTTGAGTACAACTACAAGGAAGGCAATCTTATTTTAGTCAATAATGACCCAGTTATCGAAACTAACACAAGAACATTAAGTGCTGGACAGCAACCAATTGACATTACTTTAAACACCAATAGGGTAGTGCAGAAGATGTTCATTGGAGTTGACATGCAGGATAGCAGTGACCGCAGTAGCTTTATTGACCAACGAGGCGAGTTTGTGAAGCTTGATAAGATTAAATTCGAGGCTGGAGGTCAAGTTATTATTCCTGACACAATTGACATGGAAATGTTCCAATTACTCAATCAAGGAAGTATTGATGAGCGTGGATGCACTTTATCCAATCACTGGGATGCTGCTACAAGAAAATCCACAGGCAATTGGTATTGTATCAATTTCGGCTTATCAAAAGACGAGAAGCGTAATAGTAACGCCGTCAGTTTTAGAGAATTGACCAATGCAAAAATTACTGCTACAGTAAGCAATGCAACCGCAGGTTCTCACACCATCACTGTAGTCATGGTTTGTGCAGGATTATTATCTGTCAGCTCTGCTTCTGGTAGAATTACCCAGGCACTCAATTCTTAAGTCATACTTATAATATTTATATAATATAAGTATGTTAAACAGACAATTTGCAATTAATGCACGGGAAATCCACATCGCGAATAGCGAAGGAAGTTTATTTGATGATATCATACTAAAAAGCACTGGTCACAAGGGAGAGCACGATATACTAGTACAAGAGACAAATTTCAAGTTTAGCAATGGTGATATCAAGTTGGAAACGGGTAGCTTACAAACTAATACTCTACAAGATGTAGATGGTAATGATGGTATTACTTTTGGAAGCAATACTATAAATTTCCATAACAGAACCGCACAGAATTTGGGGTTGAGTATTGGTTCCATAAGTGCTTCAACAGTGGCATCTGCTAATGGTTTTGCAAGCATAGATGCCGAGTTGGACCATATTGAGACAAATAAGCTTGAAAAGGGTGGTCACACAGCGAGTAGACTTTTAGCAACATCGGCAGGTGGTTTTGTTGTTGCAACTGGTATCACAAGCACTCTACCCACTACAAATCAAACAAACATTACCACGAATGCGAATAATATAACATCGAATGAGAATCAAATCAATAGTGTTGATGCGAAAGCCGATAGTAATTTTGCAAGTATATCAACTAATGAGAGTAATATTACCACGAATGCAAGTGGCATCAGCACAAATACAAGCAATATTAGCACAAATACAAGTAGTATTAGCACAAATACAAGCAACATCACAACAAATACGAGCAATATAACTACTAACTCAAGCAACATTACAACACTAGATGGAGCTGTTGCTAAAACTGCTGATGACGAGACAATTACAGGTGACTATACATTTGCAGGTGAACTGAAAATAAAATCCACAGCGTCAACATATACGACTAGACTCAAATCAACCAATGGAGGTAGTAATAATGAGCTTGTGTTACCTTCTACAACAGGAACATTAGCTCTGTATTCCCAGTTCACAGAAGTAATGAACAGTGTAAATGCGAATGAAGACAGCATTGATGCTGTAAATGCTAATAAATTAAATTTGTCAGGTGGAACACTCACAGGCAAATTAACAATCAGCAATAGTTCAACAGAGCAATTAAGAATACAAAATAGCACTGCAAATGGAGGAAGTAAAATAAATATTTTTGGTGGAACTGGCGGTGGAGGTGATGCTGAAATATATCTAGGAGAGAGTAGTAGTTATGGTGCTGGTATGTATTATGACGCATCAACTGATAGGTTTCAATTTTATAGAATAGACAATGGAGCATTTAGTAATGTTATGTATATACCTTATAATGCTAATAGTTTGTATATTGGCGACATACATTTGGGGCAAACAAATGAAATAAACATTGATAGTGGCATGTATTTACAAGATGATGGTAGTGGTCTCACAGCCGATGACTGCTTTATATGTAGAAATGGTGGAACACTACGAGTAGGTGGAACTATTGTCCCGAGTAGTGACGATAGATTAAAGCACAATGAAGTAGATATTAGTGGTGCCGTTCACATTATTAAGCAATTAGCCCCCAAAAAGTATTTCAAGAGTAGCATACCCTACGAGGCTAATAACAATTTTCAGCAAGATAATAGTGGTAACTATATAGATAGTAGTGGCAATGTTGTAAGAGGTGTTTTAGAAAGCGGATTTATAGCACAAGAGATTATGGATACAGATTTATCATTTTTAGTATCAGGTGGGGGTGTAAAAGAAAAAATTGATACGAGTGATAACATCATAGAGCAAGATTTGATGTATGGTGTAAATTATAATGGTTTACATGCATACACTGTAAAAGCCATACAAGAACAGCAAGAAGCAATAGAAACTTTACAGAAACAATTGGCTGATGAAGAAATAAAAACTGCATACTTCCAGATGCAAATTAACCAAATAAAATCTCATCTCAATATATAATGATAAAAAGCCACGCGACCAAAGAAGGATTCATGTTTAACAAGGCAAAAGTTGATAATTTTGCTGGAGCTGGCGGTCTTATGGGCAACAGGGGTCTACGCTCTCGAGCCAAAAGCTTTCTAGATAAAAAGTTTGTTCCAGAAGTATTCCCAGACAGCTATACGCTTACAATCGGTCCCAAGCGTAACCCAACCAACACTCACAAGGCGACTACAGATGAGAAATTTGCTACTACACAGTTCAAGGAGTTAAATCCAGACCTCGCTGGTAATGCTGTGAGAGGCAAGAAAAACTTATCACGCCTCGGTACAGATTTTCGTGGAAAGAAACCGCTCCGCTACAATCCTTTAGCAGAAAAGCAGTATGCTTTAAGTGAGAATGCTGGTAGAGAGACTGGTGGGCAGAAGGGCAGAACATACAAGAGTGATGTGAAAGCCACTAGAGCAATGAAGGGGAAGGGAATTCGCATTGGACCACATGTTCGTGCGACAAGAGAGCTCGAGGCGGTGCTTGATGTGGACTACGCTGAAGACCAGTACCGCATTGACTTGCAAGACGAGAAGGGTGACCGAGTGTTTGAAAGAATCAAAATTAAATAATAATATTATCTCATGGTATTGTATAAAGCAATGCCTATTTTGCAATTAGTTATAGAGCCAACAGGCGAGAGCAAACCTATCCCAGTTACTCTTTCTCACGCTGTGAGGTCACAATCGTTGAAACTCACCAGAATTCATGTCATTAAAGCTAGTTCAACCGCTTACCAAGGCAATTACTACAGAGTACGGATGCCTTTCGTAACCAGTTCACGACAAACTATGAACAATGCTCACAGAGGCAATCTGCTCGTGCCGAATCAGCCTGATGTGAGGAGTTTTGAAGTCGCTGTAGATGCAACATTCACTGCTGATAATATTCCAGAAGTTTTTGATGTATTGGTTCAACAAGCGGAGGGAATAGTAGAAACTAGTACCAGTTTAAAAGCGATTATATTTACTTTTGATTACACTACCAATAGACTATTTTAGTAAAAAAGATTATATATATAATTAATTGATTGTATATGTTATATTTGATGAAGTTTGGTGGAGCTTGGTGGAGCTTGGTGGAGCTTGGTGGGATGCTCGTGGGATTCTGTTTAGTAGTAATTACTACGTAGTTCGTGGGTTCGTGGAGTAATTTCGCACTTTTCGTCTATATATTTTTTTCAGCAATAATAATTTTTGGAAAATAGAATTTTATATGAAAAAACTCCACCATCCCACCAATGAACTATTTTAGTAAAAAAATTATATATATAATTAATTGATTGTATATGTAATTTACATAATTACTCCTCTACTCGGCGGATGTTTAGTACTTGTACAGCTACTTTGAATGAGCGTTTATTCATGTTGTGTGCGGTTGCTCTCATTGCTGGTATAAATAAGCGAGTTAGTCGTTCGAAGGTTGCCTTTGCATGAAATGCGACCACGATATTATCATTCGAAGTTGTATGAAAGTGTATAGAGCTATAATGAGGATTTATATCTATAATGTGCTTTGACACGATGGTATCGAAAGATATACACATCATTTTTCTTTCTATTCTTGTTAGCCAAACTCGGCATTTATATGAAAATGTATCATGGTCCCATACAGGTCTGCGTTTGCTACCCAAATTGGTTATTCTAGGTGCTAAAACAGTGCATTCATACTCATCCATGTGTTCTTGCTTGGTATTTGCAGGCAATGTTCGCAATTTCTCTACCATTAGCTTATATTCATTGTCTGTCAGCTTTTCTTTAACGCTATCTATCATCTCCAGTAGCTCAAACCTGACATCGGTAGGTTCAGTAGTAGATTTGGTTTCCCCAGTGCTATTAGACATAGTAGGTGTTTGTAGGTGGTTTTTTGAGTCAGGTATTATAATGTACTAACTGGCTCGTGAATGTCATATATAATTTCTAGGAAAAAAAATTTCAATTTTAAAAAAGGCCCCCTTCAGTAGCGACTTAACATGCTATTTATAGTAATATATTTCGCTTTTATAAGTGTGTTCTATTAAAACACTTATTTTTGTAGCGACTTAATATGCTATTTATAGTAATATATTTCGCTTTTTTGATGATATAACTTTCTTGTGTAGCGACTTAATATGCTTTTTATAGTAATATATTTCGCTTTTATAAGTGCGTTCTATTAAAACA
>Ga0181415_1000237_pt1 | contig 15310 bp, 22 predicted proteins | sample 38SPOviralmetaG_FD_130140 | JGI IMG/M metagenome (GOLD analysis project Ga0181415, IMG submission 130140) | Marine viral communities from the oligotrophic San Pedro Time Series (SPOT) site, San Pedro Channel, CA, USA - 38 SPOT_SRF_2012-12-11 | ecosystem: Environmental > Aquatic > Marine > Strait...
GGATGAAATTAATAGGTTGTATTATATCTTTTCTGTTGCGAGGGATACCAGGGGCAACCACTGATCCCACAAAAGATCCTGATATGGATAACATACTAAAGCTATTCGTTGGTGGTTCTATCGTAGCAATATTAGCAATGGCGATTGCAGAAATCGGAGGTATTAAATAATGATTAAGTTTATTGTGGGTGCATACGAAACCATCATGGACAGTAGCATTAATCCACTCAGTAAAATTCCTGATCATGGGGTAAGACATCTTGCCATGCAGGTGTTGGCTTGGATGTGGTGTATTGTTTTCTCATTCTATGTAGGAAGCATCACTGTCTTTGGTATCAGTGCAATTGCTCATGCTTTGTTGATTGCTGCATTGTTTGTTACGATAGGTACATTTGCAACAGCTAATCATAATCCTACTGTACTGGTCAAAGGATATCATACAATGTCCCGTGCTAGAAAGTATATGTGGGTTGATGGTAAACGATATGACTTACCTGACAATGATCCAGGCGGGGAACATAATTAATATCCAAGCCTTCTCTAATATGCATACCCATAAGGAATAGTAACATGATTAGATCAAAAGCAATGCCAATGCGACATGCGTTTGGTGAGGATGAACGTAAGGCAGTTATGGAGGTAATGGATTATTATAAAAATACTGGTGATGATCCTCCATATGGTGGTGTGTATGAGGAAGCCTTTGCAGAAGCATTTGAGGATGCTATGGGGGAAGGCCTTGCTACACCTGTAGCTACAGGCACTGGCGCTTGTTACCTAGCCTTGGCTGCTCTTAAAACGTACTATGATCTACCTGATAAAGGCGAGGTTATCCTGTCACCTGTTACTGATAGTGGTCCGTTGTCAGCTATCATTGCGCTAGGGTTTACCCCTGTCATTGCTGATGCTGCACCGGGTAGCTACAACGTAAACCGACAAAGCATTATTGATTGTGTATCAGATCAAACTGTTGCAGTGTTTCTAGTTCATGCTGCTGGCAATGCAGTAGAGGATGTAAAGCAGATTGCAGAGGATTGCAAGTCATCTAACATTAAGTTGGTAGAGGATTGTAGCCAAGCACCGTTTGCTATGGCTCGTGGTATCTCACCTAAATATGTTGGTAGCTTTGGTGATATCGCTGCCTTCTCTACAATGTACCGTAAGAACCTGCATAGTGGTGGCTCAGGTGGCATTGTGTATGTTCCTGATGTACACAACAAGGATCTATTCAATCATGTACTAGCGCACAAGGATAGAGGCAAGCCTACGTGGCGCACTGATATCAATCAGAATGATCCAGGCAATGCCCTGTTTCCTGCACTCAATTGGAATACGGATGAGTTCTCTTGTGCTATTGGTTCGGCTAGTCTTAAACGTATTGAAAAGACAATAGGTGATCGTCAAAAATTTATTGGTCACCTGAAAGAAAAGCTTGACAAATATAGTAAAGTATGTTCTATTGATCCCGCTTCTCATAGTGGTTCATCACCATTCTATCTGCCCATAATCGTTGACACTTCTTTGATAACGGTAAGCAAGACAGAGTTTGCAGAAGAAGTTCAAGGGAGAGAGATAGGTTTGTTAACTCACTATGGTTGCTTAGTATCAGACTGGGAATGGGCTGATCGTTACATAGATTGGAGAGCCAGTCATAAATATTCTGAAGGTAGTGTGCCTTGGGCTAGTCGGACCCCTAATGCTAGGGCCATGCGTGATAGCTCGTTCAACCTATTCTTAAATGAAAACTATACTGAAGAGGAGGCTATTGATATTGCCCTGGCTATTGCTTGGGTTGAGGAAAGGACATTAGATCATGAAAGAATATCTTTCTAAATTAGAGCGCATGGTTTGGCGTGACATTCAAACCAAATACTCTGACAGTGACCGACATTTCTGGGAAGAGTATCACCTATGGAAGTATGGGATCATTACCAAGGTGAATAAATTCTGGAAGGACAAGCTATGATATCAGCATTGTTTATATCCATTGTTGTTGTCATCTGCTTTGGTACTGGTTTAGCAGTAGGCTTATTCTACAAAGCCGAGAACAAAAAGAAAACGGAGGACGACGACGAGGATGTATAGAAATACTAACAACACCATGTACTGTGTGTATGATCTAGCCATAGCACCTATCACTTTTGACTTCATGCATTTTGCTGTGATCTCTGAGATGGCTAGGGCAGCAAACAACTTTGATTACGTTCACTTTGTGTTCACATTAAATGCTGAACGACAATGGCGAATGCATACACCAAAAGACAAAGCGTTATCTGTTGAAGATAAAATGTATCGGCTTAGAAACATTATTCAACCTATCGCTGAAATGATACCATCATATGCAGGTCATTCTATCTACCTTGATAGGATTGAAGCTGCTAAAGAACTGGCTGCATTGATACCGCAGATGATCTTCCCCCCTCAGTATCATGTTAATAATCCATCATCTATGTTTATGCTAGAGCAGGTGATGGATGTCTATCGACAGTGTAAGGATCAAGAACTTGATGTTACACCGGACTGCTTAGTGCCTAGTGAGGTTGGAAAAGATCAAGCATTACAATGGTGTAAGGCCAATGATGTTGATGTAGATAAACTCGTTACAATTACTGTGCGTCAGTGCAGCGTTGAACCTGATCGTAATACTAACATGGAAAGCTGGCGACGGTTTGCTAAGAATATTCAGAAGGATGGATGGCATCCTGTTTTTCTTGTGGACACTGAGCAAGCCATGCTTCATGATGATACTGGTTTGAAGGACATGAAGATCTACTGGCCAGGGCCGATCAACCTTGAGTTGAGAATGGGGTTATATGATCTAGCAGCTTACAATGTAAGTCATAACGGCGGTCCTGCTGCTCTTAATTTCTTCTTACCAGGATCTAAATATTTGCAATTTCTGCCTGTCGATGCTATACCTAAAGTCGTTGAAAGCGAGGGCGAGTCTGGTATGGAGAGGTTGTTAGGTGTAAAGAAAGGTGAGACATATGACTTTGCAGGACAAAGTAAACAATACGTCTGGGAAAAAGCGACAGCCACTAACATCTACCGAGAGTTCAACGAGTTCATCACAAAGTTCCCAGCCTGAGTATGATTGGGACTGGGAAGATGAATGGATGCGGCTACACATGCTTAACAAATTAAAAGGAGGTAAGAAGTAATGGATACAAAAAGGTATCTACTTGATGCATTGGCAGAGCATTACCGAGGACAGATTGCCAAGCATAGAGCAAACTTAACTGTGCTCTTAGAAAAGCACGTTGGCTTGGCTGAGCACCCTGACATCATCGAGACGTTAGATGATCAAGTGGGCAAGCTGGCGGAATATGATGAAAAGTTAGAGATGCTTACTAAACATTTCTACGTTCAGAGGTTTGAAGTATTACCCTCTGATTACCGCTCATAAGCGGTGCGAAGACCGCGCTCCCTTAGCTCAATGGATAGAGCATCAGACTTCTAATCTGAGGGTTGCAAGTTCGAGTCTTGCAGGGAGCGCCACTAAAGGATATAATATGTCGGACGACTATGAAGGCGCAACCGAAGCAGAAGATATTATTTTTTCAACAGCATCCGAAGTTCCAGAACTATGGGAGTGGGATAGCGAACTATCAGAGTTAGATTTATCTGTTGAATTAAACCTATCAGATATATCAATTGTCGAGGATCATATTGATCTAAGAGCGTGGGAAGATTTCAATGAAGCGGACCAAGAAACAGAAAAAGAAATCGAATCCTATCGCCAAGGATCTGATGACGACAAAGTATAAACCCCGTATTGTGCAGGACAAGCGCAGAAAGGAACGTGATGATCAAAGATTTGATCGACGATTTGATCCTGAAGAACGGTGAAACTAAGCGCATGAACTGCCCTGCTTGTGGTGGGATTAATACATTTACTGTAACTAAAAACTCTGGCTCCTTCTTGTGGAACTGCTATAAGGCTTCATGTAATATCAAAGGTGTTACTGGCGCTCCATTCTCTCGTGAAGAGTTTGCTCGTAGGATGGAGCCAGAGAAAAAAGTAGACAGGTTTGATATACCTGATTCGTTTACATTAAACTTTCCTGACCGCATGATCAAGTACATGCAAACTAATAATGTGCTTGACGCCTGGAAAGATAACCGAGTTGAGTTGTATCATGACGTGGTGCAGAACCGTGCTGTGTTTATGATCAAATCCTCTGGTAAAACTATTGATGCTGTAGGTCGGGCGCTTGCTAGAGGTATCAAGTGGCATCGTTATGGCAAGTCTAAACAACCTTTCGTAGTTAAAACAGACATTGATCATGCCATTATAGTTGAAGATGCTGCATCTGCTGCTGCTGTTTCTAAGTATGGGACAGGTATAGCGCTGCTTGGTACTCACCTAACAGACGAAGCACTAGAAGTTATAGCAACTTATCGCTCTGTTGTAGTGGCCTTAGATTATGATGCGATGAACAAAGCTTTGCACTTGACAAAGAGGATCAAACAGTTTACAAATGCGACCATGAAGATACTGAGAGAAGATCCGAAAGTTTATCCGAGAGGTGTGATAGAGTGATTGAACTCATTGTTACCAAGAGGACAGATGAGCGCCTTTTGAAAAGAATGGAAGTTCATTATTCTCAGCCCAAGGGTTTTGTGGGAAGGAACATTTGTTATGCGATACTTTGTGACAATCAGTATTATGGTCACATCGTTGCAGGTAGCGCAACGCTACACCTCCCTGGAAGAAACGATTTCTTTCATATGAGTAAGAAAGGTATCAATAGCGTGATCAACAATATCTTTTTTAACTGCGCTCCAGTGGGATCAAAATATCCGTTAAGAAACTTCACAACCGCTGTGATAAAAAAGTTTATACATCAGTCTGCCCAGGATTGGTATAATAAATACAAAGATACAGTCATTGGGCATGAGACTTTAATACAACCCCCTAGAACGGGAGAGTTGTACAGGAGAGCAGGTTTTTGTAAGGTAGGAGTGACTAAAGGATACACTTGCAAACGAGTTGCAGGAACAGGAACAGACGACTGGTCTGGAAAAAGAGTTTGGGACACTAAAAATTTAGTGCCTAAGATAGTTATGTGTAGGAAGTATGATGAGTGACAATACGAGCAACCTCCTTCTCGGTCTGTTCATGCGCCATGATTTCTGGGAGAGTAACAACCTCCTGATTGGTGAAGATTATTTTGAGGCTGAGAGTAAAAAGATCTACAAGGTTATATCAGACGCGCATAATAAATATAAGCGTGACCTGACATTGCCAGAAGTAGAAGCCCTACTATGGGCCAACAATCCTCTTCTGACCGCATCTCAGAAGTCTATGTACATGAAGCTGCTTGAAACTATCAAGCCAGTGATAGGCGAAGAGATTGCAGAGGAGGTGTTAAGAGCATCCTTCAGAGAGCATATGGGACAGACTGTAGCTCAGATTGGAATGAGTCTAATCGACGGTCAAGAAGTAGATCTATCTACACTGCGTGACCTGGTGGATAAGTATGAAGGTGGCTTTATTCCTGATCGTGAGCTAGAGGTGTTGTCCTCTGAGTTTGAAGACATTATGGATTATAACAACGACAAGCTACCGTGGACGTTTAATATAGCCAGCCTTGGCAACATGGTTCCTGGCGTTGGTCCTGGTAACTTTGGTATTGTGTTTGCGCTGGTCGAGTCTGGTAAGTCTGCCTTTGGTATCTCCCTATGCTTTGGTCCTCATGGTTTCGCAGAACAAGGTGCTAAGGTTTTATATATTGCCAATGAAGAACCAGCAGAAGCAACTAGGTTTAGGGCTGTCATGAGTCACACTGGTTTTGATGAACAGCGTCTACTGACCAACAAACATGCTGCCGCTGATATGTGGCGTAGGATTAAAGACAAGGTAATGTTTCATGAGACAACAGAGATCAGGCAGCTAGAAGCTTTGGTTAAGAAGTATCGGCCTGACATTGTTGTGATTGATCAGATGGACAAGCTTAACATCAACGGACAGTTTGCGCGGGATGATCTAAAGTTATCGGAGATCTATCGTCGTGGCCGTGAGATAGCCAAGAAGAATGACTGCTCTGTTATTGCTGTTACACAAGCTGATGCTAGTGCTGATGGTAGAACCAGTCTAAGGTTCACACAGATGTCTGGTAGTAAGATTGGTAAGCCAGCAGAGGCTGACTACATCATTGGTTTAGGTAAAGAAGCAACTGACAATGGACAGGATAACTTCTTACGCTACCTAACCGTGTCTAAGAATAAGGTAGGAGGCAGACATGGAAGATGCATCGTCAAGATTGCACCTGAAATTTCTAGGTATCACGATTAAAAAAAGCTTGACAAATCCAGAAAGCTATGATATTAGGTTCGATACCGTTTGGGAGATAATCTATTTATATATTATATTATATATTAATATATATATGTATAAGGAAATAGTATACTAATGATAGCACCTGTGTTTAAAGATATATGGACTGATAAACAATACTGTAACGAAGACTTTAAACGTGACGGTTATGTTAAAGTTCCTGTGCATGGTGGTAATCCACATTGTCATCAAGGCTTGCATCAGATCATGGAAGATGTTGTTCGTATAATTTGTGATCATCTTGATTTAAGTGAGCCTAAAGATTATGAGGATTTCCTATCTAACATTCACACTAAGGTATATGTAGATCAGATAAACTCTTTACGCATGTTGGTTTACAATAAAATGAATGAGTTGCTTTGGTTGCGTACCTCTTACTTTCAAATGGCAGAACAGTATCTGTATACCTTGGTAGGAAATGAACTAGCTATGCAGAACAAGGTTAACTTTTCTATCCAGATGGTAGGCGATACAAGCTCTGTATTACCTGCACACATAGATGCATTTAGCGGTGAGAGTCCCTTTCAGGTTGTTGTCTGGGTTCCTATGATGTCAACCAGTGACAGCAACGCTATGTTTATCCTACCCCCAGATAAGCACAGAGCTATTCTACCTCACCTGCCTGACCTCATGAAGCAAGGCAAGGATGCTGTGTTCGAGGCTATCAAGGACGATATCAAGTTTATTAATGTAAAGCTAGGACAGGCTCTTATCTTCTCACCTAACTATCTACATGGTAATGTGGTTAACAAGACTGATAAGACTCGGTGGTCTATGAACGCTAGGTTTAAATCTTTGTTCTCACCATACTGTAGCCCGGAGAAAACTCTAGGTGGTTTCTATCTACCTACAGTCCTACGCCCTGTTACAGAGCTTGGTTTAGATTATGGAGTGCCTGACTTTCATGGTTAAGAAAGGTTACCGTGGATACTGTATGCATCAGCCCTTCAATGGTTTAAGAGTTCCCGTGGCTATACAGAATGTATACCTTAGAGACTTTCTAAACAACAGAGGCTTATCATTTAAACCATCTGTTAATGAGTTAGATATACCTGGATGTGACGTTCAACTTATGAGCCTAGTAGATGACTTAGAAGAGATCGAAGGTATCGTGATGACTAGCATGTTCATGCTGCCTGATAACAAAGAAAGTCGTCAACGTGTCTATGATAAAATCAAGCAGAGTGAATCAGCAATATGGTTTGCGTTAGATGGTAAATGCTTGATAACAGATGACGACATAGCATATATTGAACGAACAATTAAGATTAATAAACTATTATCAAACTGTCCTAGACAAGTTTAATTGAGGTAATGAAATGAAGATACTGGTATTGGGACCAACATGGCGCAGCGCAGCTATTGATGTTTACCTCACTAAGCGTGGCCATACTGTGATGCAATCGGACGACAAATATAGTCTCATGGACTTACAGATTATCAACCCTGATTTAATTATCAGCAACGGTTATGCACCTATCTTTAAATCAGATGTCATCAGTAGGTTTAATATAATTAACATTCATCCTGCTGCTCTACCCCGTGGTCGAGGTATCTATCCAAATGTATGGGCCTTATATAAAGGCTATACGGTAGGTGTTTGTATCCATCAGATTGATGAAGGAATTGACACGGGTGATCTTTTAGCCAGTGACTTTATGCAGCATTGGGAATTAGATTTTAGACTTGACAATCCACAAGAGACACTTCAAACTTTCTATTCGCATTTACTGCGCCGTGTAGAGAACCTATTCTACCGCACATGGCCGAAGATTGAAGATGGATCTATCATACCGTACAAACAAGAGCCAGGAGGTTACCAATACTATCGTAACCGTAAAGAGTCAGAGGACTTGATGAGTATGTTTCCAGACCGCTGGGATACACCAATCAAGTTAGTTAAGATGACTGGCGAAAAGATGAGAGAACATGATGCAGACTTACACTTTGGTTGTTGATTTAGAGATTGATTTGTTTGGGGATCGTAAAGACCCTACACCTTATAACAGTTCTAATCAACTGGCTGCAATTGGTTATATGCGTATTGACATTGACGAGCAGCCTGTTATTGTTTGGCCAGACGACCTTGATGGCTTAGAAAGTTTTCGTAGTCACCTACAGAATGCTCAATACCTTGTTGCCCACAATGCCAAGTTTGACCTGTCTTGGTTGCGTGAGATGGGGTTTGAGTGTGAGGGCAAAGTGATTGATACCATGATTAATCAGTATGTCCTTAATCGTGCTGTGAGGAACCCCCTGTCCTTATCAGCACTAGCCGAGCACTATGGCGTCACTGAGAAATTAAGCACACTTGGTGATGCCATAGACGCTGGCAAAAACTTCTCGGATTTAGATCGGGAGGTTGGTAGTCAGTATCTGGTACACGATATCAAAGCTACGGCTGAGATATATCAAAAGCAGAAGGAACAATTCGAGGACGCTGAAGGGGTTTCCCTTGTCCCTGTGCGCGACCTCATGTGTGAGTTCTGTTCGGTGTTAACAGATATTGAACGATCAGGTATGGCAATTGATATTGATGTACTTAATAAGGTAGATCAGGATTATCAGAAGGAGCAGGAGGAACTCCAGTCATATCTGAAACGTAAGACCCATGAGCTTATGGGCGACACCGAGGTTAACCTATCCTCCCCTGAACAGATGTCCGAGGTTGTGTACTCTTGCAAGCTTGTCAATAAAAACAAGTGGAAAGAGATCATGAACATTGGTACAGATGAAAGGGGTAAACCCAAACGTCGCCCAAAGCTATCCCTTGCAGAGTTTAAGCAATCACTGAACCTATGCTTTAAGAGGTCATACAAGACCAAGGCTTTGCAATGCCCTTCCTGTCAAGGCAGAGGACACTTCTTTAAAATGAAGAAGAGTGGTGAGCAATTTAAGAAGCCTACCAAATGTCCTGCTTGTGATGGGAAGGGCTTTATATATCAAGATCTAAATGAAAGAGCGGGTTTAAATATTAAGCCTTCTGTTGCACTAGCCGCAGCAGGTGGATTTAAGACAGACAAGCTTACCTTATCTGCTCTACTTAATCGTGCTGGTGATCCAGATTCTCGTAAGTTCTTAGAATCCATCGTCAGATTGTCAGCAATTGAAACCTATCGTTCTTCATTTATTGAAGGTATCAAGAAAGGTATTAAAGACGATGCTTTACTTCACGCTAATTTTAATCAGTGTATTACTGCTACAGGTCGTTTGAGCAGCAGCAACCCTAATCTACAGAACATGCCAAAGGGTAGACTGTTTCCTGTACGACAAGCCTTTGTCAGTAGATTCGATGAGGGTGAGTTAATTGAGATTGACTATTCACAGTTAGAGTTTCGCGTAGCTGGTACTCTGGCTAGAGACTCTAAGATTAAGCAAGAGGTTGAAAATGGATTTGATGTTCACGCCTACACCGCTCAAGTTCTCACAGCGCATGGTGAGCCAACTGAACGAGGCCCAGCTAAGTCAAGCACATTCCGTCCACTGTACGGCGGAACGTCTGGCACTCCAGCACAGATGGCATACTTCCAAGAGTTCTTCGGAAAATACCGAGGGATCTTCGACTGGCATACGCAACTCCAAGAGCAAGCGATCAGAACAGGAAGAGTTGTCACAGCCACAGGAAGGCAGTTCGATTTTCCAGGTTGCTACAGAAATAGCCAAGGAAATGCCAGTGCTAAAACCCAAATAGTTAACTATCCAGTTCAGTCTGTAGCAACAGCAGAGATTGTACCTCTTGGTGTAATCCTTCTCTGCCGTAAGATTACTGAGCTGGAACTACAAAGCCGTGTCATAAACACAGTGCATGATAGTGTGCTGATTGATACGCACCCAGACGAGATCGACATCATTAAAGATATCGGTCCAGCTTGTTTACTCGAAGCACAGACAGAAGCACACAAGCGTTTCGGACTTGATGAGTTTATCCCGTTAGACGTTGAAATGTCTAAAGGAAAAAACTGGATGGAACAAGAAGATTTTGCTTGACATTTGTGTAATGATGTGCTACAAGAACTATCTTTAAACTTTGGAGTTCGATATGAACGAGATTGCTCTCTTTGAAAACAGTGATGATTTTGCCTTACTATATTCTGCATCTACCTCTGGCGCACCTAGTATTGCACGGGCGCGTATCAACCGGGATGCTAACGTAGAGGATGCAGATGAAAATCTGGTAAGTGTGCCAGCCCCATCTATTGCTTTGCGTGACCCCTCGGAACAGGAATACTTCTCAAAAGAAGCTTATATGCGTATCTACTTTGATACGATGCAGACTGCCGTGTTTGATTCAGATGCTGAGAAGTATACTAATATGTCTTCTCACTTCAAAGACTTTAGTAAACCTGCCTTAGATTGGCAGGGTGGTGATAAGTGTGGATGGATTCCCTCTAAGATGAAGGAGAAACTTCGCACCTCTGATCCGGTTGCATTTGCCAGCGCGAATAAAGTTAAGTTGTATCGTCACCTCTTTGGAACACTTCGTATGGAAGACCCTGTTTCACCAGGGAGTGATGGTCCTAATGAGGTAAAAGATGTTCCTTTCCGTATGCGTCTTGGACCCTCCAACTTTATGGAGGTCAGTTCGGTCTTGGGTGGCTTACTCAAGCAAAAGGTTAATCCGGCTGCTGTTGAACTCAAGATTGACTTTGAGCTAAACAAGCGTGGATCTAACAAATGGTTTACGTTGAAGTACAAGCCTATCATGACCAACATCATTGAGTTGGACAGCGACTACAAAATTCTGCTGGATGACTTCTTCGATCTTGTTAAGTATGAGAATGAACAAGTATCAGAGAAGATGCGAGAAAACAGTAACGATGTAGTAGACTCTTTTGATGATGTTCTTGAGGCTTGATAATGTTTGAAGATGTACACTGGTTACAAGTTAAGATAGACGACTTTTTATCTGGAACACCTGAGTTACCACAACATCTTATCTTTAAGGCATCTCAGAACTTCAACGATAAGCTTGGTCGTTTTAACTCTAAACCAAGGGGGAAGTCAAACCTTCCCTCACTTTCTCAAATCGGTAAACCCTTTTGTCAGTTACACGCTAACAAACTAGACTGGTCACAAACACCAAAAGACCGTAGCTTTAAAATTAAGATGACCTATGGGGATATGACTGAGGTAATCGCAGTTGCTATCCTTGAAGCTGCCGGTGTTAAGATCTTTGCTTTGAATCAGAGAACACGCTTAGAAACTACAGAGGGTGATCTGTATGGCGAGTTTGATTTAATCATTGAGGATGATGACGGTAACCTTACGATGTGGGATATTAAGTCTGCATCTAGGTTTGCTTTCGAGCACAAGTTTAAATCGTATGAAGCTATGAAAGAAGGCGATAGCTTTGGTTACGTTAGTCAGTTATTCGGGTATACTATTGCAGAGCGGCCAAAGTATCCTGATATAAAAGCAGGTGGCTGGATAGCGATTAACAAAGAGACAGGAGAGATGAAGGTCTGTTCTGTTGATCCTACTGATGAAGAGATATACCACGCTAATATTGTCAGGACTATCAAGCGGTACAAAGAGGCTGAAGAAAAGAACTTCAGTCGAGAGTTCTCTGACGTAGAAGAGACTTGGTATAAGAAGCCTACTGGTAACCGTAAGTTAGCCAGCTCTTGCTCATTCTGTGATTATCGTTACTCTTGCTGGCCTAATTTAGAGTATCGTAAAAAAGCAAAGTCTAAAGCAGCAAATGCGTATGAATATTACACGCACTATAAAGAAGAAGAAGCCGCTTAAATCTTCTAGGTATAGGGCTAGGGCTAAAGGATATAGATCTGGTCTTGAAGATAATGTAGCTTTACAGTTGTCTAACTTAGGCATAACAAACTGTTACGAAGTTACAAAGGTAGCATACCTTCAACCAGAAAAACGTCGCACATATACCCCTGACTTTCTATTGCCTAACGGCATCATCATAGAAACGAAGGGGATCTTTTCTTTAGAGGATAGGCAGAAGCATCTTTGGATTAAAGAGCAATGCCCAGACCTCGACATCCGATTTGTATTTAGTAATTCAAATGCAAAGATTCGCAAGGGAAGTAAGACAACCTACGCAATGTGGTGTGAGAAGAACGACTTCATTTATGCGGATAAACTAATCCCAGAACAGTGGATTAAACTTAGGAGAAGAAAAAGGTGGACGAAAAAGAAAGCTTTGAAGTAGCTCACAAAGTCTTTATCCCTGATAATACCTTTGCGATCTTTGTGCATTGTGATGCTGAGAACGAGACTCTACAGGTTGATGTTGGAGATTTTGTTTCAGAGAACCTAGTTGGCACTCGTGAGTATGATGCGATGGGTTTGATAATTAATGAACTGAGCACATCTATTGAGGAAGCAATGCAACGGTTTGCTGCTATTGATCCTGACTTTGATATTGAACAGCAGATTAGTGTAACATTGGAAGGAAATGATAATGTCATTCCTTTCCCTAATTTAAATAGGAAGAACTAATGACGAGTAGAAACTCTGTAATAGAAACAGCACAAGATATAATTAATGGTGATCGACAGAATGAGTACGGACCTCCTAACAAAAACTTCCAAGATATTGCTGAAGGTTGGTCCGTTATCTTTAACAGAAAGGTCCGTGCCTATGAAGTGGCCCTGGCAATGGACTGGGTTAAAACTTGTAGAGCTTTAAAAAGTCCAGGTCTAGCAGATAGCTGGATTGATAAAGTTGGATATAGCGCCATTGGCGGTGAACTAGCAGGAGAAAATGAAGATGACTGAAAAAGATATGGAGACTGAAATTAAAGAACTCGAAAAAGAAATTCGAGAGAAAGAAGATAAATTAAGTAGCTTAAAATATTCTGATTACGAATCAGCCAAAAAACAATACGCGGCTGCTCAAGAGAATTATCAAGATGCTTACAAGAAACTGATGAGTGCTAAACAGAATTATCTGATCGAGATGAATAGCGTGATTAGAAGCAAGAGCACTTCACAGTTTTTCTTTGGTCGCGGTTTTTAATGCGTCTTAAAGTTCGTCTTGATATTACTGTTGATGAGGATGCGTCGTGGATTCCTGCTGATGGGGTTCACGGCGCTGCTTCTGAGGCAGAAGAATTAATTATAGAAGCCATTGAGAATTGTATTGATGGTGCGCTTATTACTGTGATTGGTGTAAAAATAGATGAGTAGTTTCAAATCAAATAAGAATCCAATGTTCCGCTCAAAGTTTAGTGAGGACATTTTTAATTTAAAGTACGCTCATCCAGGCTGCGATGACTGGGAGCAACTAGCTCATGTGCTAGTAGATGACGTGTGTGGTAATCTTCGAGATGGTGAAGAAAAGCTTCTGACTGATGATGAACTGTATCAGTTAAAGGTGTATATCACGGATCTAAAGTTTGTTCCTGGTGGACGTTACCTTTATTACGCCGGTCGTAAGAATCGTTTTTACAATAACTGTTTCCTTCTTAAAGCTGAAGAAGATACCCGACAAGATTGGGCTAACCTTAGCTGGAAGTCCGAGTCATGCCTGATGACAGGTGGTGGTATCGGCATTGACTACAGTGTGTATAGACAATCAGGACGGGTCTTAAATGGAACTGGTGGAACTGCCAGTGGACCTATTCCCAAGATGCAAATGATTAACGAGATTGGGCGACGAGTTATGCAGGGTGGTTCTCGTCGTTCTGCAATCTATGCCTCTTTAAATTGGCAACACGGTGATGTTGATGCCTTTCTAAAAGCTAAGGATTGGGACACAATGCCCGTGGGTAACACTGGCCTCACCCTCAAACAAATCAAGGAGCAGGATTTTAACTTCCCTGCACCTTTGGATATGACCAACATTAGTGTTAACTATGACACTGATTGGTTGCTGCAATATTGGGAAACAGGCAAAGTCGGTGATGTGTTCATTAACAATATCAAACAGGCACTACGAACGGCAGAGCCTGGGTTCTCATTTAACTTTATGGAGAACGAAAATGATACACTACGGAACGCTTGCACTGAAGTTGTTTCTGCTGATGACAGTGATGTCTGCAACTTGGGCAGCATTAACATGGGCCGCATTGAGTCGGTATCCGAATTTGCTGACATCGTAGAGCTTGCTACTAAATTCTTAATCTGTGGCACATTACGAGCACATCTACCTTACGCTAAAGTATACGAGACTAGAGAAAAGAATCGTCGTCTGGGGTTGGGCTTGATGGGTATGCATGAATGGCTTATCAAGCGCGACTCTAAATATGAAGTTACACCTGAGTTACATCGTTGGTTAGCTCTCTACAAAGGTGTGTCTGATAAAGTATCTAAGGAATTTGCAGATGAATTATCTGTATCAAGGCCAGTCGCTAATCGTGCTATTGCACCTACTGGTTCGATTGGCATTCTCGCTGGGACTACTACTGGTGTTGAACCTCTCTTTGCTGTAGCTTACAAGCGGCGTTACCTTACACAAGGTACTCGATGGAAGTATCAGTATGTTGTTGATAGCGCAGCACAAGAACTGATTGATATCTACGGCGTTGATCCAGAAAGTATTGAAAGCGCATTGGATCTGGCAGAAGACTATGAGCGTCGTATGATGTTCCAAGCTGATGTGCAGGATTACGTTGATATGTCTATTAGTTCAACAATCAACCTACCTCAATGGGGGTCAAAGTTAAACAATGAAGACACAGTTGAGAACTTTGCTAACACCTTGGCTAAGTATGCCCACAGACTCCGTGGCTTTACTTGTTACCCTGATGGCGCTAGAGGTGGGCAACCTTTGTCAGTCGTACCTTACAGTGAGGCTGTAGATAAACTAGGTACTGAGTTTGAAGAGCACGTTGAGACTCATGATATCTGTGACATTTCTCAAACAGGAGGATCTTGTGGCTCCTAGAAGATATCCATTCCCAATGCGGGATATCTTTGCAGAAGGACGGAAGGGGTTTCGCACTAACACTGTGAACCCTTTTCGACCACATTCTGATAGATACCGTGAATGGGAGAGAGGTTA
>Ga0181415_1000241_pt1 | contig 15205 bp, 31 predicted proteins | sample 38SPOviralmetaG_FD_130140 | JGI IMG/M metagenome (GOLD analysis project Ga0181415, IMG submission 130140) | Marine viral communities from the oligotrophic San Pedro Time Series (SPOT) site, San Pedro Channel, CA, USA - 38 SPOT_SRF_2012-12-11 | ecosystem: Environmental > Aquatic > Marine > Strait...
GGGCGAAGGAATATTGTAATTGGAGGTTGTATGAGAGTTGCTCAGAGAGGTACAAGTTTTACTCTTGGAAATGCTTCTGCAAAATATCCAGTAGACAGATTTTTTGTGCAAGACGTAAACAGTAGTTCAGGTGAAGCTACAGTATCCCAATCAACTACAGCACCTACAGACTTTAAAAATTCTTTAAAGATTGATGTAACGACAGCAGATACATCTTTAGCATCAGGAGATCAATACAAAATAGAGCATCGTATAGAAGGTCAAGATATCGCACATTTAAATTTTGGAACTTCTTCAGCTAAAACAGTTACCTTATCCTTTTACATTCGTTCAAATAAAACAGGTAATACACAAGTAGGTCTGATGAATAATGGTAATGATAGAGCTTATGTTGCAACTTTTACTATAGATTCAGCAAATACTTGGGAAAGAAAAGAGATAACGATTCAAGGCGACCAAAGTGGAACATGGCTTGATACTAATGGTATTGGTCTAAGATTACGTTGGGGTTCATATGGTTCTACATATCAAACTTCATCAGTAAATCAATGGGTCGGTAGTAATGTAATCAGTAGAAATGATAGTCCTATAAACTTTTTTGACAGTACAGATAATGAATTATATTTAACTGGAGTTCAGCTAGAAGTTGGACAAGCCACACCCTTTGAGCATGCTTCTTCATATGGGGAAACACTATTGTTGTGTCAGAGGTATTTTCAAGACCCTAAGTTAACTAGTAGTAATTATCTTTGGCTACACCCTATAGCAACTCCTGGGTCAACTCACTGGAGAAGGGCAAGTTACAAATTACCCACAACAATGAGAGCAGACCCTACTGCCACACTTGTAGGTGCTACAAATGGTTCTTTTCTATCAGGGTCTCCTACTACAGAAGGTAATGACCATAGACATTATATAGGATTTATAGGAGATGTTGATGCTAATTCATCATATGCTCATATTAACGACTTGCAATTAGATGCAGAATTATAGGATATAGATATGAATATACAAAATGCAAAATATTTTAACAAAGTTTTTCCAAACAATGAGAATGAAATTAATAATATCCAAGCTACTATTGATGGTGTTTTGTATCATATACCACTAGACCCTGACAACAGACATTTTATAGCAATCCAAGAATGGGTAGCTGAAGGCAACAAGATAGAGGATGCTGATTGATGGAGATTGATGGCACTATCATATGGAATGTAGTGTTGACACTAATCATCATGCCATTTGCTTGGGCATTTAATAAGATGTTTGCAGAAGTAAAAAGACTACAAATATTACTGAATAAGACAAGAGAAGAGTACGCATCTAAAGAGGATTTGCGTGATACGTCTGGTCGTGTGATGGAAGCCTTGCATAGGCTAGAAGATAAACTTGATAAGGTTCTGAATGTGAGGTGACATTGTGCTTGAAATGCTTATGGTAGCGAATAGTGCTTTTGCAGTCATCAAACAGACATTAGAAAATGGTAAAGATATAGCATCGGCAGGGTCTTCGATAAGTCGTTTTATTGGTGCTGAAGAACAACTTCAAAAAGATTTACATAGAAAACGTAATAGTATTTGGACTGGTCTATCTGGTAAAACAGATAATGATCTTGAAGAGTTTATGGCTCTAGAACAAATAAGGCAGAAACATGACAAGCTAAGAGAGTATATGCAACTCTATGGTAGAGCAGGGTTGTGGACTGACTATCAAGCATATTGTGCTGAAGCTAGAAGAGCCAGAAAAGAAGCTGCAGAAAAAGCAAAGAAACGTAGAGAAGAAGTCAAAGAACTTATTCTAAAAATTATTTTAATTATAATGATAACCACTGTACTTGCAGGTGTAGTTACTGTGCTTGCAGTCATAGCTAAAAAGAAAGGGATTATATAATGTTGACTGCATTGATAGGACCAGTAAGTAATTTACTTGGCAAGTTTATTGAAGACAAAGATACAAAAAATAAAATTGCAGCAGAGCTAAGTACGTTAGCAGAACGTCATGCCCAGGAACTTGCATTAGCCCAGATTAATGTAAACAAAGAAGAGGCAAAAGGTAATTGGTTTCAATCATCTTGGCGCCCATTGATTGGTTGGATATCGGGGCTATCCCTCGGAATAAATTATTTAATATCACCAATTTGTGCAGGGTTTGGTGTTGTTATACCACAAGCAGATATGACAGTCATGATGCCATTACTATTGGGTATGTTAGGTATTGGTGGAATGAGGTCTTTTGAAAAATTTAAGAAAGTAGATACAAAAAAATGAACATAGAATTATTACGAGAAGAACTGAAACGAGATGAAGGCTGTGTCAATGCTGTATATCTCGATCATTTAAATCTACCTACTGTTGGGATAGGCCATCTTGTGACTGAGTGGGATCAAGAATATGGTAAGCCAGTTGGCACAGAAGTATCCGACGAGAGAGTTAATGAATTATTTGATAAAGATATAGAAGTTACTATTGATGAATGTAAACATTTATATAATGACTTTGATGATCTTCCAGAAGATGTACAACATATAATAGCAAATATGATGTTTAATATGGGAAGACCAAGATTAAGTCGTTTTCATAAAATGAAGAAAGCCATTGATAATCGTGATTGGTATGAAGCCGCTTATGAAATGACTGACTCTAAATGGGCTAGGCAAGTACCAAATAGATCACATAGATTAATTGATAGAATGAAAAATGTTACTTAATTTTTCTTCTTGATCTAACTTTATATCCATTCTTTGCATATCGTTCTGCATCTTTGGCAACATAAGTTTCTCTTATTCTTTTTTTGCCATCATATATATAATATTTTGTCATTGGTTTTTTCATGTGTAGTTGTTTGTGTAGTTAATTAATATTTAAATTATAAAATAAATGCATAAAAGCAGTAAAAAAATATTACTAATGCAGTAATGCATAATCTTAGATAAATTTTTCCAAGCCATTTTTTGCTTGTATTACAAGGGATTAAGACGTTATATCTGATGTATTTTGGTTGGTCATGAAAGAGGGTCATTTGGTACTCCTTTACATTGACATCGAAGGGGTCACTGGTTCAATCCCAGTTAGTCCCACCACTTTCCGATGGTTGTTAAATTTAGTGTGTAGTGATTTGTGTAGTAAAAATTTCATTTTAGTTTATTTATGCCTATTTTTTTCTGTTCATTAGATACTGTAGCATACTTTTGAACCATTTTTAAATCTGCCCATCCACCTAATTGACGAAGAGATTCTACATCTCCACCAGACATCATGTACCATGAAGCCCAATGATGCCTCCAATCATGTATAGTAAAGTGTGGGATGAGAGGTTTACCAAGTCTAGCTAGTTCTGTGTTAGCTCTTTTTAATGCAGTCTGATGTGCTCGTTTTGGTCCTTCTTTAGCATATGGTTTGCCATATATATTAGCGAATACATATTCTGATGTAGGTTTTATATTTAGTAATGCAGCTTTTAGTCTAGGATGCATGGGTATAAAACGTTCTTCTTTGTCTTTAGTTGTTTCTTTTCTTATATGTATTATGTCTTCATCTAAATTTATATCTGAATATTTTAGTTGTCTTGACTCACCTTTTCTAAAACCATGAAAGGCATGAGCAATTGCCCAGGTCTCAAGGTGAGGGGAGTATGACTTAAATAAAACTTCTCGTTGTTCATGAGATAGATAGATAAGTCTCTCACCAGTAATCTTTCTTTTAGGAATATATAACGTATGAGGTATTTGTTTAGCTGATACTATTATATTAGAGTCAGCTAGTATTGATGAGAACGTTGATCTTGCTCTATTATAATATGCATTAGACCAGTTTGTTCCATGTTTAATTATAAATCTTTGCCAATCATCTTTTGTTAATTGGCCTATAGGCATATTGCGAAAGAACCTTGCTAACATTCCTGCAATAAACAAATCTGTTTCGTTTCTTTTTTTCAGCTTAAGATATTTAAGAGTGGCTTCACTCCATGAGATAGTTTGTGTGCTATCTCCTTGGAGTAAAGCTATTGCTTGTTCTTCTATCTTACGACCTATTGAGATTGCATCTCTTTTTTTATCAGACTTTGAACTTTGTCTAATGCTGATTGAGTGTTTCCCGAACCAAACTTTACCTTCAATCTGCCAGTACTTTCCTCGTTTATAGTAGAAGAGCGACAAGTTAATTTCTCCTTTAATAGTTCATAAGCTTCTCTTGTAAATCTCCATCTATGCCCAATCTTGATGTATGGTATATCATATTTTTTGGTATACTTTTTTACTTGTAAAGCATTAGCGCCAAGATCAATCATAACTCTTTTAAGTGTTATTGTGTCAGTAATTGGCACTTCATTAGAACGGGATTTCATCTTCAACTCCATCATCATTACTTTCATTATCATTACTTTCATTATCTTCTGTTTGCTCAAAGTTGTTTTGTTCTACTGGTTTGTTTTCTATATCTCCTGCAAGAGATAATCCCATGTAGTCAACTCCCGATTGTGCTTTATTGAAATAGATAAATAATTTTTTATCTAATAGTGAACCATCAAGTTTGTATTCTTTGTTTTGTGATTCATAAAGTTTACCTGCATGAATGAATACATCATGAAATTTATTACCATTATGTTCTGCTCTAGTAATGATAACTTTATCTCCATCATACTGTCCTATCTCACTATCACCTTGATTGATGAATCCAGATGCAATCATTCTTTCACTTTCTCTAGGCTTGAAACATATACCTTTTTGTGGCTTAAGAGTCTTATCCATTGTTACCTCCAACTACTGTTGCTTGATGATTTGTTTTCATTTGATACTTGATTACCATCATCATCTTCTGATGGCAGACCATACAAAGATTGTAATGTGTATCTCTTGTAGTAAGTAATAGCTGATCCAATCTTTTGTGGATTTTCCATATTTGCTTTTGATAAAATAATTGGTAACTCAGATACAAATGTTTGTTTATCAGTAACATGATGCAAAGTAGTTTTAACTTTTGGTTGTATTATGTCTGGTTCATTTTCATTGCATATATAATCTGCACACATTTCTTGTGTAAAAAATAAACCAAACTGATTACCTTGATTAACTGCTTTTATTACAGATTCAAGAGATGAATAACTACTACTAAAATGAGGATTGTTACCATCTTTCTTTGCACTTACTGCAAGTTTTTGAAATTCAAGCAGCGCTTCTTTGAGTGTGTTAGTTACTTTATTTTGTTTTTTAGATGTGTTATCTTGCACTTGCAAAGATCGGTCTTCCGTTTTTTGTTGTGCAGGGGCAGTTGCTTTGGTGACTGTCCCATTTTTATTTGATACTTGCATATCGTTCTCCTTTCATTGGTTTAGTTCTAAAGAATCCTTCATGCTTTGGATTCCACTTCATAAATAGCCTTGAGTAAAAAGCTATATAATCATTGCTTACTTTGAAGTCTTTATCTGTGGTAGATAGATGTGTTTCCCATCTAATTCTGCCAAAGATTAGCCAAGGACTACAATGTTTAGCACCTCTGCTAATAGCTTCATGTGTAAATCTTTGAAAGTATTCATATACACTTGGGTTAGCTTTATGAAAGTTCCACCATTTTAATTTCTTTTCTTCATAGGTCATTGCTTTATCTCCATAACTTTTACAATGCCCCTTGAATCTTTTATGACTTTGATATCTTCATTGTAGATTTCAGACTCACTAGGCAGAATGATAGATCGTAATTCTTTCTTTGCCTTATCGTGGTCTTTGTGTGATTGCTTGGTAGCCTTATATATTTCAGCTAGTTCTTTGAAGTGATTATCTTTTGATGCATCACGACGTACCATATCGTTTACATGGATAGAATCTATGTTGATAGTAGGTATATCAATATCATTCGGTTCTTTTTTGAATTTTACATACTGCCAAAACTCAGCAATCCGTTCTCTTAGTTTGTTGAAATAGGTAATGTCAAAACCTACTGTTCTACACTCCCATTCATTACCAAAGATAACAGAGAAATATGTTTTGCTTGTTCCCGATACTGCCATGTAAAACTGCAATTGTGCCATGTAGTATTCAAGTTGTTTTTGATATGTGTTCCATGAACCTGTATGTTTACACTCTACAATAAAATCAAATGTTTCATGGACTGCATCTACAGTTCCTTTATATGGTACATTATCAAATGTTTTTTCAAACTCTGTTTGTTTCATGAGGTCTTTGTATTCATATAAATACTGCTTACAAAACCATTTGATATTGAACTCTTCTGTGGCCACACCTAACTGCACTCTGAATACATCAGACAAATCAGTTGGATCAGCTTGACCAGTTTTCTCTAGCCATAACTCATGCCACTTACCATTCATAATTTTGATAGCATCAGTACCACCAACAAAACCCATTCTGTTGTGCTTTTTTGTATGTAAATTAACTACATTCATATCAGTCTCCTTAAAATATTATATGCATTTATGCACTACTTTCAAGTACTTTTGTATTATTTTGACGTTTTTTTATGCTTTTCTGCACAATATCAAGCAAATTTTTTCTGCGAAAATAGTGATAGTCTCCAACCATTTTGAATTCAGCTAGTGCAGGAAAGAAAACTTTTGTGCTACTGATTACATTACAAGTATGCAGAAAAATATCTGCGGGATAATGAGCTAGTTTTTCTGCAATCATTTTACAACGAAAGGCTACATCTTGAGCAGACTCTTCTCTTGGTTTTGTCATCAAAGCTACAACCTTCAACAATTCTTTTTCAGTAGCAAACGATTCAAGAGGTATCATAGAATACTGAATTGTTTTCTCAGCTTCTTGAAGTTGTTCAAGAGTAAGTTCTTCATCATAAATATTATACCCAATAACATCAAAGTCTTTGTTAAGTCGTTCTTCTACCTTTGAGTGAAGAGTATGCATCACCGAAGAAACTACTTTTTTTGTTACGTCTAGTGGCGAAGAAGTTACGAGTTTTTGTAATGCTATGGATTTCTGCTTTGGATTTATTGTTTTTAGTTGGTTCATTCTTATTACTCCTAGTATTATCTATGTTAATAGTATGTTCGGGTGACTGTTGGTCAGGGGTGGGGTGACTGACAGTCAGTGCATATTGATTTACATGATTGTGAGTTTTTTTCTTTATAAGAAATTTTTTATCGACTAGAAGTTTTATACATCTATAAACAGTTCTCTCAGAATATTCTGTATATTTTGCAATCGTAGGCACAGATGGAAAGGCAATGTTTGTATCTTTATTTATGAAATGATTGATACAAAGCAGCACTGCTTTAGCTTTAGCATCTCCGACTTTGAGATTATAAATATCTCGAATGTTATAGAATGACATTCATTCGATCCTTGTTAGTAAATCTTTTGTTGTGCTCTCTGATAGTATCATAATCCATTTAGGATCACCAGTTTTTCTTTTGTAAATTACAATGTCTCTATCTTTCATAGTGGTAAAAGGAGAGGGGAAAGTACCATCTCTAAACTTAACTTCGGTTATGTAATCTTTACCACCAAGATTAAGAACTAAGTCTCCCGAATACTCTCCACCCAAGCTTCCAGAGAGAGGTTGCTTTTTCGTTTTGATCTTCCATGTTTTGAAAAGTTTGAGAAAGAAGTTCTCATGGTAGTTTCCTTTTCTGCGAGCTTTGCTTGCCATGTCGATTTCTCCCTACATTCAAAGCAGACAATCCACCTCTTGATACTTTTTACTTTGATGAAGTATCTTGTCTTTTTTTTACAGATATCACACGATATCATTTATTTTAATTTCACATCCAACTGCTTCAATCCAATCAAGAAACATGAACCCTGATGGTAGGCGCTCGTATCTTTCCCACTTGCCAACTAATGAGTCAGCACAACCAATCTTATCAGCAAGAGCTTCTTGTGATAGGTTGAGTCTTTCCCTTGCACCTCGTAAACTTGTTACTACTTCTTTCCAATTTGGATTAATAGGGCAAGGTGTGGCTCGATAGTGAAATAGTTCTGATTGCTTTGGCAACTTTACTTGCTGTGTCAAATCTTAAATCAACTCCATTTTTAGCTCGGTAGTATGTACTTGTTGGAACTTTTGCTAATTTAAACATCTGTATTAAACTTACATCATGCTTTTCTGCATAATCTTCCAATTGATTTATATACTTGTTTATCATCATTTTTCCTTTATAATGCATTTATGCAGTATTTACAAGGGGAGATGTAATATGTATGATGCATTTATAAGTAATGACAGAGGTGACAATCCAGATTATTTTGCAATAATGCACAATAATTATTTACAATCTGTCGAAAAAAAAAGGAAAATAATTCGAGTCTGGTTACGGGATGTCATGCAGTCTCAAAATATGTCGGCTTATGAATGGGCAACAAAAGCAGGTACTTCACCAACTAATATAACTAGATTTTTAAAAGATTCTAAGTATATGCCTTCGAGTAAAACTCTTGCAAAGTTAAGTGCTGTTTGTGGTTCATCACCAGATGCGAACATTGATGCCCCTGGCATTACACGAACTTTGGAAGTTTTGAACATGGATGGTAATAGATTGAAGTATGTAAATGTTTATGATGTGCAAGGTAAAGTTGCAGCTTATCAGTTAAGTGGACCTACTGGTTATGGTATAGGTGGTATTGGAATGGGTGATACTGTGCTTGTTGATCTTGAAACAAAACCAAAAACAAACGATGTTGTTTTAATTCGTGTTGATCGTTATATAGATGAGTTTGGAAAAATTCATTTTGATGGAGATAACATGGTTACTGAATTAATGTGTGGTCAATTAATTGGTAAACATATTATTTTTAAATCTACGATTGTCCATAATTCAGTAACATTTGCTGAGGTAGAATATATTGGTGTTATCATTCAATGTATTAAAGATTTCAAAACTTAATTAGTATATATAGTTACGTCGCTTGCTGACAGTTAGCTAAACTGTTGATCTTTTTGATGTTGATTCATCTTTACATACCATAGACCCGATTGAACCAGTGGTAAAACGTAACTATTTATTTTCCTAGCTAGGAATCTTTTATCTCTTGGATGCTATCAATTGTTTCATCATGTGCATCTAATAACCTCCAGTTATCATCAGTTATCATTGCATAAAAATCTTCATCAACATGAGCTTTGTCTTTAGCTTCTACAATATATTCAAATATTGCAGTCGCATATGTTTGAACTTTAAACTTTTTCATTGTCATTTGATACACTCCTATAGCTTGGTACTGTAGAAAAAACTTTTGCAATTACTTTGTAAATTTCATTAGGTGTGAACTGATATCCACACCCATTACATTTAGTATCTTTTACTTTGATCGTGCCCCAATATTCATTGTTACATTGTGGACAATATAATCTTTTAGCCATCTCACTCTCCATATTTTGTTATGTAATCAGCTATCTTTTGTGTTGCAAAAGTTACCCACCATTGGCCAAATTTCTTTTCAACTTGATTGACTACTTGTTCGTTTGTGTAATCTTCTAGTTGTTCATCAATGAATTGTTCAACTTCAATCATTAAATTGTTTTGTAAATTAGCCATGATGCACTCCGTAATGTTCTAACATTGGTTGTTCATAAATTTCTGACCAATGTTTATTAATTAATTGAATGAAATATTCTTTGTTTATATCTGGTCTAAGAGTTACAAAGAGTTCACCAATACGTTGTGCATTTGAGGGGTCTGGACAATCACTTGCGATTGCCCTTGCATATAAATTCATAATTGCTGGTGTCATGATGCCCACCTTTTTTCAGTGGTTGACAAGTTGACAAGTTTAAGCAATCTTTCAAATTGTAAACTACTTAATCTTCTTTTTTTATCTGTATCAATATAGTTTAGATGCTTGCCTGTAGTTGGACCCCAATCATTTTCACGAATGAATATTTGACCAAAGCTTTGAAAGGCTATTGGTGTTTCATATGAAAACCAAATTGTTAATGAGCCTATCTCAACTTTATTGAAATTACTTTTGATTTGTTTTAATCTTATCATTTTGTCCTCGTTAGTTATTGTTGTGCTCTTATAGTTTACTGCATAAATGCACTATAATCAAATCATTTTGATGCATTTTTGCATTTTTTTTAACGTTTTTTAATCTTTTGATACTCAAAAAAAATACCAAGCTTTGAACTGTTTGGGGGTTCACACTTGGCATTTTTTGAGGGGATAAGGAATACATAGCCAAGGGGGTTTGGCTATGTATAACTTTGTTATGCAAAGCCCTATGAGGCTTTGCTAAAGTAAGATGTTATATTTGATAGAGATTTTTTACGTTTAGCTAATCTCTTAGGTTTTGGAGTATATGTTTCTCCACCAGTAATGTCTTTGTAATCAGCTATAAGAACTTCAATGTAGTCTTTGATAACTGCTATCTCATACTGAAAACTTTCAGATTTATCCATGTTTCTCTCAAGAGTATTTTGTACTGAGTGAGGTGCATTGACTGCATCACGAACTGCACCAGTTGGTGCATCCGTTCTGCCATCAGTAAAGCTATCTATGAGTGATTGAGATTCAGCTACAATATCTGCATCTGAGGATTCTTTCCAAGCTACCTGTTGGTGTAGTTCATCAAGAAACTTTGTCATGATTTGTTTTTGAAGATAGAAGTTCTGATCTCTATCTTTGATTGGGAATGCACTCTTTATGCTTTCTGCTATGCTTAACTTTTTCATTACTTTTTTCCTTCTGTTTGAGACTGACTTAATTGTCAATCTTACGAGTGCATGACAATCAACGAATATTACCCTTGGGTGGCATAGCCATCTTAGCAAGGGCGAGGTACGAGCAACGTTTACCCTTGCAAAGATAATATTCTTTGATAGACATAGCATTGAGTTGATTGACTATGTGGCAGTATCATAGGAAAAATGTAATAATAAGTATGGCAGAAACAGAACGAGCATTCCTATCAAAATAGATATTAGAACCCATTTGTGCGGAGGGAAAGTGTCATTTGTGCATTGACAACACTTCGTAGCGAGTGCCAATTTAGGGGGGAGAGATAACAGAGAGGGGGGTTAGACATGGCACTCACAGAACGAAAGTTGACAAAGAAACAAATGGCTTTAGTTGATACTCTCGTAGCAGAAGGGTGTAGCATAAAAGAGGCATCCACAAAGTCTGGATATGCCGAAGGTGAAAGTGGTAGAGTGACTGCTAGTAAGACTTTGAGACTGCCTCATGTGCAACAGTATCTCATGACGAGAGTAAGTGAGAGTATTGGATTGAATGCTACGACCGCCTTAAGCACAGTTGTAAAGCTTGCTTCGGGGGCTAAGTCGGAGTACGTGCAACTAGAGGCGAGCAAAGATATCTTAGACCGAGCAGGCTTCAAAGCCCCAGACAAGCACTTACATCTGCACAATGGCGATCTAAAGGTACAGATTGACTTAAGCTAGGGTATGCCCCCAAAAGTTGTGTGTTGTACTGTCGACGATCACCCATACTCACATAATTTCTTTTCAAGGTTCATTTGTGCGTTCTTGCTTCAGATAAGATAATGCATAGTGTTTTCTATGAAAGAGTATGAAGCTGCATTTATAAAGTCATTACTTAACAGTATCAGACCAGAGTTTATGGATTCTGAGAGGTTTGATGATGCTAGTTTATCTCCTGAGTTTATTGGTACATTGAGACGAGTTGCTGATTATTATTATTCTTCTGATGCAGTAACTAAGAAGAGGATGTCTGAGTTTAGTGGCAATAAGGAAATAGTTGATGGACTGTCTAATGGTCAGGTCAATTATGAGATGGTTGATAAGTTATTAGGTTTAGATAATTATTTTAAGAATGAGGAGTATCAGGGTAGTGGCACTGATATAAAGATGATCCTTGGTTCTTTTAAGGTTAATAGGCAGGATGATGGTAGTTATAGGATAACTGACATCTATGATTTTTCAAATGAGAATGATTATTTTAGAAAGAACTTTCCTGCAGTTACAGAATATTTAGATGATCTTGGAGTTGAAGTAGACAACAATGCTTTTGAGGTTATGGGTGGTGCTTATCAGACTGCAACTACTGGTAGCTTTTATCCTATAGCAAGGGCATTGGGTGAGACGTTTATGCCTGATGATAGATCACCAGAAGATGGTGGGTCTACTTTAGTTGACTTTACTATTCCAAAAGAAGATGAGGTTTTGGATATACCAATGCCTTCGGGAAGACCAGAAGAGATGATGTTGCAAGTTGAGAACTATAGATTTCCAACTGATCCAATGGATGCTGATAGAAAAAATTTTTTAGATAAAATGTTAAATTTTCTAATACCGAGTGCAGAAGCAGGAACTTTAAATGACAATGTTAAAATTTTAAATGATTTACAACTTTACAATAAATTAAAGAAAGGTGGATATGAGCCTTTTCCTATGGATGGCAATGATGAATATGGAAGATTGAATGATGCTCAACGTGCCATTGTAGATATGGGTGAAGGAATATTAGATGAAGACTAAGACACCTGCATGGACAAGAAAAGAAGGTAAGAACCCCAAGGGTGGATTAAATGCAAAAGGTCGTGCTTCTTATAAAGGAGGCACATTAAAGCCACCAGTTAAGAGTGGTGATAATCCAAGACGAGCAAGCTTCTTGGCTCGGATGGCAGGTATGAGAGGACCAGAAAGAGATGCTAAAGGAAAACCTACTAGGTTATTATTATCGCTTCGTGCATGGGGTGCTTCAAGTAAAGCTGATGCTAGAGCAAAAGCTAGGGCAATATCTAAACGAAATAAAGGAAAGAAAAAAGGATAAGAGGGTAAGACTTCAAGTAGAGATTTTACAACGTCAACTAGCAGAAAGGAAACGTAAAATGCCAATGGGAAAAGGAACTTATGGAAAGACTAGAGGAAGACCACCTGCAAAGAAGAGTGGTTTAACTGCAAAGCAAAAGACATTGCCTAAGTCTTTACAAGCTAAAATTATGAAATCAAAGAAGAAGTAATATGGCTGTAAATGCTGCAGGTAATTACACAAAGCCTTCTATGAGAAAAGCTTTATTTAATAGAATAAAGGCAAGTGGTAAAGGAGGCAGACCTGGGCAATGGTCAGCTCGTAAGGCACAGATGTTAGCTAAACAATATAAGGCTAAAGGAGGAGGATATCGATAATGGCTATACCAAAAGGTAATAAAAAAAGTTTGTTAAAATCGAAGTCTCAAGTCAAAAAAATGGCTAACTTTGATAGTAGAGAGTTAAGAAATTATGTGACTGAAAGAGGCATGGATTTTGACTCAATGACAAATGCACAAAAAAGAAAAGAGATGGAAGAGATGATAAGAGATTTAGGTTTTGATCCAAGAGAATTTGATTAATGGCACTTGATATATCAACTTCAACTCTATCAACTCTCTCAACTATTAGAGATTAAGTAATGGCATTAGCAAAGTCACAGAGATCGTTACGTGCATGGACAAGACAAAAGTGGAGAACTAAGTCAGGTAAACCTAGTACACAAGGGTCAAAAGCAACTGGCGAACGTTATCTACCTGAGAAAGCAATTAAGGCTCTTTCTTCCAGTGAATATGCCAAGACTACAGCTCTTAAGCGAAAAGCAATTAGAGCAGGTAAACAAGTATCTAAACAGCCCAAAAAGATTGCAAAGAAAACGAGAAGCTATCGATCTTATTCATAGGATTTCTAAATGAGTTTTTTACACACACTAAAGTTAGAAGAAAGACGTATACTGCGTGAAGTAGTTAAACGTGTTCATCTCAAACATCATCCCGAACAATTCTGTACTGACCGAGAGGCAGACAAGGTTATTGCTGTTATTGGTCCAGAGACAGTTGATAAGCTTTTAAGAGTTGGGGTAAATACAAACATTGATAACGTTTAAGTACAAACCTGATGGTGATGTAGCAAAAGCTTTCTTAAAGGATGATACTTTTTTTAGGGGTATAAGAGGTCCAGTAGGAAGTGGCAAGTCTGTTGCTTGTAGTATTGAAGTCTTTAGAAGAGCCTTACAACAAGAGAAATCTGCAGATGGTAAACGTAAAAGTCGTTGGGCTATTATCAGAAACACTAATCCACAACTAAGAACAACAACAATAAAGACTTGGCTTGATTGGTTTCCAGAAGAAGATTGGGGTAGGTTTCAATGGTCTGTTCCTTACACACATAGAATAACAAAATCAGATTTAGACTTAGAGGTTATCTTCTTAGCGCTTGATAGACCCGAAGACGTAAAAAAGCTTTTATCATTAGAGCTAACAGGCATTTGGATAAATGAGGCAAGAGAGATTCCGAAAAGTATTATAGATGCTTGTACTATGAGGGTAGGAAGATACCCATCTATGAGAGATGGAGGTCCAACTTGGACAGGTGTAATAGCTGATACGAATGCTCCCGAAGAAGATCATTGGTGGGCTATCATGGCAGGAGATGTTCCTGTACCTGACCATATACCTATTGAAGAAGCTAGGATGTTAATCAAGCCTGATAACTGGAGGTTCTTTACTCAACCTTCAGCAATGCTTGAGGACAAAGATAATGAAGGTTCTGTTTTAAATTATTCTAAAAATCCAAAGGCTGAGAACTCAAAACATATGATGCAGAATTATTACTCTAACTTAATACAAGGTAAGACCAAATCATGGATAGATGTTTATGTAATGAATAGATTAGGCACAATCCAAGATGGTAAACCAGTATACAATATGTTTTCTGCTGAAACCCATATTGCAAAAGAAGATATTCCTGTTGCAGATGGACAACCAGTTTATATAGGAGTTGACTTTGGATTAACTCCTGCATGTGTGTTTGGACAGAAGATTAGGGGTAGATGGTTACTACTGCAGGAAATAGTTGCGTTTGATATGGGTATAGTGAGGTTTGCAGAGTTACTGAGGCAGGAGATAGCAGTTAGATATAATAACTGTGAGGTAAATATTTTCGGTGATCCTGCAGGAGATTTTAGAGCACAGACAGATGAAAGCACACCTTTTCAGATTTTAAGAGGTGCAGGGCTACGAGCAAGACCAACACACAGTAATGATGTCTCATTAAGAATAGAGTCTGTTACGTCTGTTCTTACTAGAATGGTAGAAGGACAATCAGGAGTTTTGATTGATAGACGTTGTAAAGAACTAATCAAAGGTTTTGAGGGTGGGTATCATTACAAAAGAATACAAGTATCAGGTGAGAGATATGATGACAAACCAAATAAAGATAGGTTCTCACATATACATGATGCTTTACAGTATCTAATGCTTGGCTCTGGTGAGGGTAGGCAAGTCATGGGA
>Ga0181415_1000249_pt1 | contig 15052 bp, 23 predicted proteins | sample 38SPOviralmetaG_FD_130140 | JGI IMG/M metagenome (GOLD analysis project Ga0181415, IMG submission 130140) | Marine viral communities from the oligotrophic San Pedro Time Series (SPOT) site, San Pedro Channel, CA, USA - 38 SPOT_SRF_2012-12-11 | ecosystem: Environmental > Aquatic > Marine > Strait...
ACGCAGATTTGTTACCATGAATGGTGTCATTTCTAACTGAAAACTCAACGGAAATTGTTACCGTAACTTATAACGTACATTTCTATTTGCATTTGTACGTTACAAAATTCCTGACAGCGTAAATGCTGTCATTTTGGTCTCTCTTCGCAACGGAAATCCTTACCATAACTTCTAATGTACATTTCTATTTACATTTGTACTTTACATATGTTTCTATGTTTCATTTCTATTTACATTTATACCTTACATTTGACCCGCATTTCCTTTTGCATACCTCACACTTTTCTCCGTTATGTTCTTTTATATTTTTTCTCTAGTTCTTCTCGTCTATATAACCCGGAATTAACATTCTCCTGAAAATTAATTGCTCTTTGGATCTAATCGTACCCCAATTGCGCCGGGCCCCTGGTGTTGTCATATTTGTTTCCTTCCTCCCTTTTCGGTGTTACCATTGGACGCATCGCATCTCGTCGTACTAATGGTTCCTCGTCATTGCTATTTCCCTCCGAGTCCGAGCCCGAACTATAATAATTCGTTTCAGAGAGGTAATAATTCTTCTGACCTTCGGCACCTCTCACAAGATACTTATTTTGATCATTTTGATCATTCTTCCTAATTTTTCCCGGAGGCGAAGAGTCGTTTATCTTCCCCACATTCGGCCCATTCTCCGCTTCGCGTTTCTGTCTCTTTTGTCCAAGACCAGCCCCCCCCTTCAACCGCCTCTTAGTTTGTCTCTTTCTCCTCAAATTCTTCTTTGCAGTTTTTCTCTTCCCAGTGCGTTTATTTTGTTGTTTCCTCGTTCCCTTCTTGCAGTTCCGCTTCTGTCCTTGCGTTCGTTTCAAGCCCATGTTATATATTCTATAAATATTTTATATCCAAAATAACGTTACATCAATCCATAAGTTGCAGTCTACTCTAACACAAAATTCATGGTAACAAATCTGCGTCCTATTTGTGCGTCTTTTGGGAGCAGTTTGGGTGCGGAACTCAATTAGTTTATTTAGTAAATTATATTTTCGGACTCATTTTTAAATAAAATTAAAAAAACGGCCCCGTAGGGGCATCAGCGAAGCTGTGTTTTTTTAATTGATCATGTTGCAGAAAGGTTTTTGGATGTTTGTATTTTCAAAAACTTTTCAAATTTGTCTCACATTCACAAATAAATTATATAAAATATTTATATAATATACAATGCCAAGTCTTCGAAGTATACGAGAAGCAGCACGGCGTGCACAATCTCAGAGAGTACAACAACGTCTTACAGCAAGGACGCCACAGAACGCACAGCGAAGGGCGCGGGCAGAACAAGAAAGAGCAGCAACAAAGAAGTGGGGTCATTGGGGTCGGGAACTCCCACCAAAACATAAAGAGCGGCACTTGCAAATAGCTTACCTTGATGAAATGGAACTGCAAAGGTTAAAATTGCAGGATCGTCGTAGGAACAACAATACTCGCCGCCTTCATATAAATACAAACCATTATAGAAAATTCAAAAATTCTAACAGCACCACACCACGCACACCACGCACACCACGCACACCACGCACACCACGTAAAACAGAAAAAAACAAAGTCCCCAACAATAACTCAAGTAAAAATAATCACTAAAATAACACACTCATTTGTCTCTCATTCCCAAAAGAAGTTCTTGAATGTGTGCGTCTTTGGATCGTAAAAGCCTGCTGGCATGACAAGTTTCATATCATGGTCATAATAATACGCATCTTTGTTTTCCATATCATAAAAGTAATTCATTGCTTTGAATGTCACAAGGCGATATATCATCGGATGATCCGTCCACAGCATCTTATAATCCTCAAGCCAAGTTCCTTCATATTGCGCACCACCTCCCTTTATAGGTGAAAACACTTCATTGCATAGATTCGCATAGTGAGGTTTGTATTTGATGTATCCTATATACCGGAATTTTCGCAAAAGGGTCATCTTTGGGGTGCATTATTCTTCCGAAGATTTGTTTCAATTTTTATTGAAGTTATAATCAAAAACTTTTCCTTTGTCTCTTTTTCTATTTTGCATTTTTCATAAAATATTTTTTATTTTTCTGAAATTTTTGGAGAATGGTTTTTGTCGATCTCCCCCCCCCCCTCAAACAAAAAATCGAGTCACCTTTTTTTTCGTTCCTTTTTATAATTATGCTGTAAAAAAGAACGTATTAAATATTAATATTTTGTTATTGTTATGTATACATATATACTTTATTGTTTGAAAAAAAGAACCGAAAAGAACGAAAAAGAACCAAAAAGAACCATAAAAGAACCATAAAAGAACCGTTTTGCGTTCAAACAATTTAAATATATTTTTCTTTTGTATATATAATGAAAAAATACAACTGTTCTTCGTGCGGTTTTCATACCAACCATAAACCTAATTTTCAGAGACATCTTGAAACAAAGAAACACATGAAGTCAACCAAAAGTCAATCAAAAGTCAACCTTGAGTCAACCTTGAGTCAACCTTTAGTCAACCAAAAGTCAACCTTTTTACATGAAAAAGAACCACAGCAATTCCAGTGTAAATATTGTGCCAAGAATTTTAAATTCAAACAATCAATGTACAAACATATCAAATATGTATGCAAAAAAAACAACGACGAAGACTTCCAGGAATTGGCTCGCCTCATGAACGCCCAAGCCAAGCAACTCACAGCCAAAAATACGGAAATGAACACCATGCAAAAAGAAATGGTGCAAATGCAAAAACAAATATCCAAGCTCACCAACAAATTACAAATCCAAAACATCAACAACGGTAAGGTCCATAACGGCAATAATAATACCGTAAACATTCAACTCTTGAATCACTCCGACACGGACTACAGCCACTTGACCTCCAACGATTACATACATTGCATCAAAAATTGCAACAAGTGCGTAAAAACACTCATTGAAAAGGTTCATTTTAACACCGAAAAACCCGAAAACATGAACATCTATTTATCTAACATCAAAGGCAAGTACATCATGATCTATAAAGACAACACGTGGCAAATTCAAGATCGCAAACGCCAATTAGATGCTCTATATGATAATAATGAAATTGTTCTGGAAACATGGTACGACGAGTACAAAGAAAAATATCCAAATATCATTCAATCGTTTCAAAGATATTTGCATAATAGGGATGGCGATATTGTTCTCAATCGTATCAAAGAGGAAATTCTAATTATGCTATACAACAAGCGGAAAATGATTCCGATGGAAGGGTGATGGTTAAACTGATACTTCTTCTACTTCTTTTACTTCTGTATTCCATTCATTTTCTTTTTTATTATTGGCACTTGGGGGAGGTAGATACGTTGACTTTTTATTATTGGCACTTGGGGGAGGTAGATACGTTGACTTCTTGTTTGAGATTGGAATCACCTCCTGAAAAGGATTATTATTTTTTCGCATAGGATTATTTACCGTGTTTCTTGCTTCATTGTTGATTCTTCTTCCTTTCCTCTTTCTTGTCATTCTCCGAAATCCCATCTTCGCCATATTTCTAAAATCTTGCCTTATAAATGTAATATTCCATGATCCAAAGGCCCGTACCAACTCATGTCCAATCTTGTCGGGCATATTCACACCCTCCTTATCCACAAATTCGTTCAATTGTGCACTTCTAACTGTTGATTTTTCTTTTTTGGGTGCGTTTTCCTTCATTTTACGCTCCGCATATTTCAAAAACTTATTCCAATACCTTTCCAAATGTACCGAATGTATCTTATCTTTCGCAGCTTTCATGATTTTCATCTTCTCTTTCATCGTATTTGCGCCATCTATTAAGTTTAAATATCTGGACTTGATTCGTTTCCACATGTCTCTTACATTGTGCATATCCACTGCATTTTGGAAATCTTCATTGTTTTCTTCTCCTAGCCGAGCATTTAGATTCTTCGTTCTTTCATTTTCTATATTTTGTTGGTGTTTGTTTACTGCCCTCCTTGCAGCCTTAGCTAACTGTTCTAATTTTTTCGGTCTTTCTATGTCCTCAGATATTTTATGTTGCATATCACTATGAACGTTTTCCATTTTTTTCGGTCTTTCTATGTCCTCAGATATTTTATGTTGCATATCACTATGAACGTTTTCCATTTTTTGCTCCAAAGTGTTGGCTTTATAACCTTTGTATTCTTCTTGTAAGTTTTTGTATTTTCTCTCGCACACTGTCAATTCTTTTTGTAAATAATCCACTCTGGTTTTCAAATAATCTCTTTCCTCTTCAGGAGTCATTCTACTTATATATACATGACATTATATGAAATATAAAAAAAACGTTTAATCTATGATTTTATGCATGTGTTTCTCTATGCTTATGCTTATTCTTCGTTCCTATTACACCATTCTTTGATCGCATCCAAGCGCGCCTCATAATCGCCTCTGGTGCAATTTCTTCTATTTCCAGTAGTCAAGTTGCTATAAACACATTCATCAAGACATTCGGTCATATTTTTAGAAGTATCAAATGACATATTTCTCATCACATTGATGACTTTGACCCAACGCTCTTTGATTTCGCCCTCATGTTGAGGATTTGAGTTCTGCTCTATGTCCAATAGCATGCTTCCAATGAACTTCTGTGGGGTACTGAAATAGGAGGCGAACCTCTCATTTGACCTCCTTGGTTCATTTGTCTCTACTTCTGCCAAAATACCAAAGATTATTTTGAATATTCTTTCCATGTTTGTTTGTTCTTCGTCATCAATGTTCCGTGACAAAAGGGGGACTTTATCAAAGAATTTAGAGTTTGCGTACTCGACTCCATACAAAGCAGCAGCAATAATACTCACAGCGTCTGCAAGCTTCTTGCGACCATTTGGCGTGCGACTATTCAGCGTTACGAAACCACAAAAGTTACGGAAAAGTACGCCAAGAGAGTTATTGTTTATCATTTCAACGGTAAGATTTACTAACGGAGAACCTGGAAAATTCGTATCATCTGATTTACTTTGTGCCCAAAACCGGTCACTTGCTGTAAGGGGTGAACCTTCTTGAAGAAGCTGGAAGTTATTGCACAAGGCTGTGAGATATTCACTGTCACGAATGCGTGAATTTGCTTTATCTAACATCTCTAACGATAGAGTAGTGGTATCAAATGCGATTTTGATTTTCATGTTCTCGTAGTTGCCATATTTTGTTGTAATATTTCCATTTTTGAAGTTTAACATTGCGGAAAGGCGACACTGCCCGTCCTCAATGTTGTAGAATTCATCGTAGTCTGTTTCCCCATGTTCCAGCAGTTGACAATGGGACCACTTTGAAAGAGTTAAAGGGCCAATAGTGTTTCCTTCCAATATACTTTCAATCAATTTTACTTGCCATTCCACTGATTTGGACATCATACGTTGATACGATGGTTTCCTATATTTTGTAGACGCTTTTTCAAATTTTTCTAAATCAATATCTTCTAGAATCGTGCCTATGGGGCATATCGTAGGGTATCTTGTCAATATTTTCTTTGGCAAATCTAGGCAATTATTTTGTTCGGAAATAGATACATTGTCACTCATTGTTGTTTGTGAATTTGGTGTGAATCACAGACCTACAATCCAATTCAATTTTTTTTGCATTGTACTAAATAAAAATTGAATTAAATACTTTATTTTCTTATTTCACCATAATATATGTTTCGCTCACTTTTCCAAAACGCATTGAACAAAAGTCCCCTTTTGTGCTCCTTGTTTCGTGAAGCTCCTAAACCGCTTGGCCGATGGTCGGTAAACAAATGCAACACATCAGTTTCCATGACAAATTATTATAATAATGTGGACCATTGTGGCACTTGCGATTATCAAACCAAAATGATAGAAACTATTTTGAGAGAAGAGACAAATCAAAAACAAGAGACAAATCAGAAAAATTAAATCTATTCTTCATAAATACTTAACCATGTTTCTTCTTTCTCAATTCTTCTACACTTGCCCAAAACGTTTTGGATACATTTGTTTTTTTGCACGTGGAGCGCATGTACCGGCGCGTCTTTGCGTTTGGCAACATGTACGATATACCACCACGCTTTCCCACAGTGAGAATCTTCGTGGTTCCGTTTCTTTTATTGATGTATTGTAATACCTTCTTTCTGCGCCCTGCATTTGTCGTATACGCAACCTTGCATTCCGTCACTTTTTCTCGGCGTACCATTATACAGTTTTTGAATATTTTATTTTTAATCACTGTATACAATATAATGGACTCGGGTCAACACTTCTTTCTAGTCCAAACAAAAGATAATGTGGTCACGTCCATTTTAAACGCGGTTGAATCGGTGACAGGTGAAACAAATGTTATTCTACAAGAAATAGAAAAAAGCGTTTCTCAAATCGTATTTCAATTAAACGGCGAAACCTATGTTGGTTCTGGCTGGTATTATTATGAAACCAGTAGCGACCTCCAAAAGGGGTATTTTGTTACAGCTGCTCACTGTGTCATGGACGTTGAAGATTCAACCTATCATACTATATCATCTGCCTTTATACAAAACCCCATTACAAACAAATGGGTTCCCGTAAACGTTGCCAACATTTTCATTGACGGTGTTGCAGATATTGCGCTCATAAAGACAGACATAGATTTTACAAACCACAAAAACTATTGCCTTCAATTAGCCAGTGAAAATGAAGCTCCGGGGTCTAAATGTTACGTTGTAGGTAACCCAGGGGGGTGCGATGAAGATTCTATAAGCTCTGGATATATACGTGATAGTTGTTACTGCGAATCGTCCGGATACCACATTACCAATAGTATTTATGTCAATGCGCCTGGTATCGGTGGGAATTCAGGGGGGCCTATTTTAAATACTCACGGTGCCGTGATTGGTATATTCACATTTGGATTGTCGGGCCATGAATGTTTCGGAGGTGGATCGAATCTGTCTACATTATCCAGCAGTTTGTCTCTCTTGAAAACATACGAACATCATGCAAATCAACACAAAAATTATTTAGGTTTGGATTGGGCAATTGTAAACGCCTATCATTGCGCCTCATTTTATGACACGGACGAGTTTGACACAAAAGGCGTCTACATCTATGAGGTGACGACAGATTCGCCCTTTTCAAACATACTCTCGTCGGGGTGTTTGTTGTTGGATGCCACCATCCCATCTACAGGCGAGTTTCTTGAATTTGGCAATAAAAATGACCAAGTCACACCGGGTGTTTTATTGTATTATGAGACAAATATAGATATCACAATTACTTATATTGACTCTTCTAAAGTGCAACGAACCTCATCATTGACGTTAAATAAACAATATTCACAAGTATCAAACCTATTGGACTCACCTTTAAATGGTGGAATGAAAGAGAATGCACCTACAAATATCACGATTGACAAGGTAAAAACCATGAGTCTACCCACCAACTGATCTCTAGTGCCTCACGCTCTTCACACAAACTCTACTGCCTCCTGATTGGTGGACATTTGTGCCGGAGGCGCATATTCTGCATAAAAACAACGAAACACCCTATCATAGGTCAGTACCACACAGGATACAATGGCGGGTATAAAAACGATCCACATATCAATGTCTTCTTCAAACGCATATTTGAGCAACAGTAAAATGAACTGCACCAAGACAACGACACACCAAGAGATTTGATTTGGTATCATTTTTTTTGTCTCTTGAATGAAAAGAAGAGACAAATCAATTTTTAATGATTACTTTATTTTAAAACTTCTTAGTGCCATATAAACACATCTCATATAACATGTGTTTATATCATATGTTTCAATCAATGCAAAATTTTAGATATTGTTTTATTGAAAATAGCAATCGGCAAAGCAATTAAAATAGAAGCAAAACACCAAATAGCCCCAATTTCTCCTTCTCCAATATTCGTAAATATCATGTAAATTGTAAAAATAAATAGAAACCACAATGCTCCTATGAGTCTTGCTTTTGTAAATAAACTGGGTATAATTATTAATATTGGAAATAAAGGATAATAAAAAGGATAAAAGGTGTCATCCGTTTTAAATTTATAACCAATATGGTATTTACCTAAATAAGATTCCGTCTTTTCAGAGCAAAAGTCATCATATTTTCCATATTTTTCACAATTTCCATCATTTTGTATATCAAATTTCTTCAATATTGTTAAATTGTATAATGCAAAAATAATACAGATAAAAAAAACAATATTCCAATACTTGAATGTTTTATCAAAGTGTGACGCAAATATATTTACAAATAACGGTTGAAAACTTATATGAATCCAAGCTAATACTGTTAATAAATGTGTTGATTCGTTCTGTCTTATTTTCATATAACTAAGTGCTTGAATTAAATCTTTTAATGCTAGAAATAGTAAAGGTATTGATAATTTATAATGTGGAATTACATATACACTGGCAACAGTTAAAATGATAAAATTTAAATAAGACTGAGTTTCTGAAAAGCACATTTATTATAATATTTTATTTAAATTCTTTTGTACTATTTATACAGTTGTCTCATCTGTGGTCTCGGCACTGGCTTCAGCCGCCTCTTCCGTTGTCACGATTTCATTGGAAATCAATTGAATGCGGGTCAAACAACGTTCCGAAAAATTCTTGTTTTGCTCTAAAAACTTGCCAAGTCTTTCAATGTAAGAATCAAACTCCAAGGTCAGCTTGGTCTTTTGGCTTTCCAAATTCATAATTAAATTTCCCACACTGAATCCACGTGCTTCTCGTTCCGTGGCGCGACTAATCTTGTCGTCAAAAGATCCAATGTCTTCCGCTAATTCGCGCAAATTACTGGTGGTGCAATTGATGAGTGCAAAGATTTCATTCATGTCATATTTCGCATAGGGGTCAGCAATTTCCGCCGGCTCGCCTTCCACAGGCTCCCCGGTTGCGTCCTTTGCAGCCGGATTTTCCACCATGGGTGGCGGGTACGGAGTCATGTTGCGAAACTTGCGCTCTTTCACAATCTCCCGCGTAGAACTTGCCGGAATTTCTTCAATCGCAAGCGCGTTTTCAATAATGCCATCGCAATACTTATATAAATCTCCATACAACTTCTTGATATACACATCTTTCATGTGGACGAAAAATTCCAAATCAATTTCCAGTGAATCCTTTTGGAATCCTAACGTATCCAACGACGTCCCCACGTCATAACCGCGTGCTTCGTCTGCCAGCACCTCGGTTTCAAAGTCTTTGATCGACAATATATCACTTTCCAAATTGCCAATGAATTTATCCATTTCCGTATATTTTACATTGATTTCGTTCAATGTTGCGGTGTAACTGTCTGCGTCAATTTTGTCACGTAACGTGCTGTTTGTTGGTTGAATTGCGGTCATCTATTTCTATATATAGCGCAGTTATATTTTCCTTCGCCAAAAAAATAAGCAACAATCGTTTTGTTCTGGTTCGTCATGCAATTCCATCAAAAGTTTTTTCAGGGGGATGGAAGACCCCTTGATTCTAAAAAACGAACAATGTTTTCTTTTAATGATTTTATTTGTTTTACTTTTTCCACAATGGTTGTGTACTCCTTGGATTCCAATAGGTCTTGATAAGCGGCTTCTTTTTGCTGTGCACAAGTATTGGATTCTGTTAATTGCTGTATTTCATTGGATATGTCTGTTAAAATGCGGATCTGTTCGTCAATGGTGTACTCATGAATACGCATAAAATCAGAAATGTCATTCATGTGGGCTTCGCTGTTTCGGGCCAACAGTGCTTCGTTTTCTTCCTTCAACGTCAACAGCTTTTTGCGTGTGTCCCAAATAAAGTTATCAATGTCATCTGATTGATAAGTGCTCAAGGCTTCGTCCATTGTATATTTTCATCAGATTTAAATTAAATATATATACATAAACAAATCATGCATGTACCAGAAGAAATCGTACAATTGATCTACATGTACTCTTTACGGAGCATTTTTCGTGAGCACCCCACATTGTATTCGGAAATGATAAATGCGCTGATCAAACGAAAGACATATGCCCACCGTGTGTATCGGTGTAAAAAAGTGGCAAGACTTTACATGAAACAATATGAAAAAAGGAAACTTCAAACACTTTTGGAAGGTTAGAAGGGAGGGATCATTTGTCTCTATTTAAAACATATATTCGCTATTTTAAATAGATTCTAATATTTTATTTGCAAGATCTTGCCTGGTTGTAGACTTTACCATTGTAGCGCCGTACGATAGTGCCTTTGGTCGGTAAATACTCGTGCGCAGCTTTGGATACTTTGTCTTAAATATTTTTAATTTTAACAAATCTTCTTGGTTGTTTTTGGCGTCATACACGTTGCGCAAATACCAACTGTTCATAATATTGATCCCCACTTCATCTTTCGATAAGCTACTTCCAACGCCATGCGCACTTACAAGCACTACGTGTTTGCAAGACCGTGGTAAGGCAGGCATGATCTTTGCCATGAGCGTGTCGGAATAATCGTCCTTAAAAGGCGCGGCGCCGGTTGTAAACACCAAGGTTTCATAATCATAGCCCGACAAATCATCCCAATAATTACCACGCTCCACATTGGGGTTGTGAAACGGCGGTTGGTTCCGTGCCTCTTGGAAGGAGTTTACCCGACACGGGACAGTGAGTGCTTTGTTGGTTCCCGACAAGGCCAATACAGACATGTTTTTATCATACGCGGCTTGATACACCAATTCTCGGCCTAATCCACTTGTGGCCCCAACAACGCACAGTTTATAGGCGCACAGTTGATAGGCCTGAGACACTACAGGTAATGATAGAAATACTAGGAAAAGAGATCGCATACTTTGCATAGGTGAGTCCCTTTATCTTTAAATGAAAATATATGGTTCTTATTTCCATATTTCAATATTTTCACTTTTCTTTTTTTCTTTTTTGAAATTTTTCACAAATGGATTTTGAAATTCTCCCCCCCCCTCCCTTCCAAAAAAGTCGAGTCAACATTTGAAACTTTTTGTTGTTATGCTGTAAATTCATTAATATTTATTGTAATATATTCTTATCTTTTATGATAACATTATCTTTTATAGAAAATAAAAAGTTTCAAAAAGTTTCAAAAAGTTTCAAAAAGTTTCAAAAAAGTTTCAAAAAAGTTTCAATTTTGAATAAAACAATTTAGAGATTTTATTCTATTTATTTATTATATGAGCAAATACTACTGTGTATGCTGTAATTACGATGCGAAGGTGAAGAGTAGTTTTGACAAACATTTGAAAACGAAGAAGCATATGTTGTCATCTCAAAGTCAACATTTAGTCAACCAAAAGTCAACATTTAGTCAACCAAAAGTCAACATTTTATCGGTCCATGCTCCCACACCATTTCAGTGTCATTATTGCAACAAGTTTTTCAAATTTAAACAGTCGATGTACAAACACATCAAATACACTTGCAAGAAAAACAAGGACGAAGATTTGAAGGAGTTGGCGCGTTTGTTGAATGAGAAAGATAATCAGATGGAGAAAATGCAATTATCCATGCAAAAGCAAATTGACAAATTGACTCAAAAGCTTCAAATACAGAACGTGGTGCACGGCGACGTGAATCAAACGCATAACATCTATAACATTCAACTGTTGAATCACAGCGACACGGACTATAGCCACTTGACCCCCATGGATTACGTGCAATGTATCAAGAAATGCAACTTGTGCGTTAAAAATCTCATTGAACGCGTCCACTTTAACGAGAGCAAGCCAGAAAACATGAATATATTTATTTCCAACATCAAGGGTCACTACGCCATGGTGTACAAAGACGACAAATGGCAAATTGTCAATAAGAAAGAGCAAATTGACAGTCTATATGACTGTAACGAAGTGGTGCTTGAAACATGGTACGACGAATACAAAGAACAATACCCAGAAATCATAAAGTCGTTCAAGCGCTATTTAAAAAACAGGGATGAAAGCAATGTAATCAATCGCGTCAAAGAACAGATATTACTCATGCTGTACAACAACCGCCAAATGATCACGGACAATGACAATTAAAAAATGGGCGTCAAATTATTTGATTGTTTTATATACATGAGTGAATTAGGAACCCCCGAAGAGCTCAAAGAAGAAATTTCCAACTACGACAGTGATGAAATTGAAAAGTACATTGCAGCAGTTCGCGACGAACTCAGTTTATTGAACGCCAATAACAGCGTACTTGAATCCAAAAACAACGATCAGGATATTCGTTACGTGGAGAGTTTCATTCGCATATACGAAGAAACCATTGTTCAGCAAGCACAAGACATGGAATCCTTATCCACAGAGATTAAAGAGCTTGTATTAACCAAACAATATTTGCACGGAAAAAAAGACGAATATGAAAGTTTGTTGAAATCTGAGCGCTTCCACGACCTCATTCATAAAATTCGCCGCATCAAAGAAATCAAAACCGAAATGTACCATTTTTTAGAACAAAGGGGGATTCAGCCCCCCTCCAATTAATCATGTCTGAATTAAGTCTTGAAAACGACTATGAAAACGACCCGCGTGTTGTTTCTCAGTGTTGCTATGAATTGTTTACGTGTAAATGGTCATCAAAGTAATCTATAAATTGTTTGTAATACATATGATCTTTAACCATGATAATTTTTTCACTGTCGTAGTCCCTACATTGTATAGAAAACCCAAACAATTGTTCAAATTTACCACAATAATAAGGTTGACTTGGCTTCATATATATTGTTGTGTCGTCCAATAAAACATATATATTGTATTTTTCATTGGAATAGCCTCCTTTGCTAATCGCAAACAACCTCCAAATTCCTTGTGGGGCTTGTTCAACATCACGCACAATTTGCGGCATACGGATAATCCCAAAAAGGTTCAATGGTTCTGACATATTGTGTTTTGTGGTTATGATATCAAATGTGATTGCATTTCGTTTCAATTTTATTTCACCTAAAAAATTGAAATAAAACACCCATAATTATGTACACAACAACAATATGGACGACGAAACATGCGAAGCCATCAAACTGGCGTACAAACGCGCCGTCACAAAGGCTGATTTTGATGCTATATTGAAACAATATAATATCAAAATGATGAAAAATAGAAAGCTTGTGAGCGCCGCGCGCGTCAAATTAGATGTCAAAAAGGCAATCATTCGTATGGCGTTTTATGAGCCGGGCGATGTGTTTCATTTTGATTCATATAAAGATATTCATTAAATATATATATATATGGATGAAGACATTCCACCAGAACACAGATATATCTTTGTAGATAAATACACTTATTACGTTGGCCCCATGACCAAAAAGATTGGATGCCTTCTTCTTTTTTTATGTTGCCCCATTGTTCCATGCGTATTTTTATTTCCATGTGATGTAAAAAAGGAAGTATCTTTGCGGAATCAGGCAAGTATAGATGCGGAAGCAGAAGCAAACGACGAATTCATTATCATGCAAATTTAAAAATTTAAAAACAAAATCACAATTACACTAATGCAAAGCACTGCTTTTGAAATATATATATTTGATCCAGAAACGAAGCATTATGAAAAACAAGACGACACAAATATATGGTTCATCACAGGCCACGGATGTGGGAAAGTGAACATCCTCAACATTGATAAAGAGACAAAAATAGAACAAATATCTCGTTGGAAATTACGCATTATACCTCTGTCTTTACCAGATCTTTGATTTCCGTATTAGGATACACATAATCAAAGTTAGGTTGATCTTCGTCTCCTTCTTTGAGTATCGTGTAATTTCCGGTTTTCTTATCTAAATCATAAATATTAAAGTTGTTGTTTAAATCAAATTTCTGTGTGCGAGTGGCAAAGTTCAAACTAATGCTTCCATCCGATCCACTGATGATGCGGTGGAAAATTCCTGCTGGCCACACCACCATGGCTGGGCCATCGTAATATAGCTTTTCATTCTTATACACCTTATCGGGTGTGATGATAAACGACGCACTTTGATTTCCAACGGGGTTGTATATGTCGATGTAACGCGTGCCTTGAAGCACCATCAAGTTGTCGTCTTGGCCTGGATGCATGTACCACGGCCGTTTTACAGAAACAGTATCTGTTTGAACCGGTCCTGGGGAAATACTATTTGCCGCATGAATTACGCGGTCAATTCCGTCAATTTTAGGAATATCTGACGGAACCATTTCATCAAAGTGGACACCAGGAGTGCGGCGCAACATGCGAAGCGGAATGATGCGATAGAGAATGCTCATATATACTCTATATTGCACATACTTTTTATATTCTATCCATATATATAGATGTATTTGATTGCCTTTCTTTTTATCATTTTAATTGTGGCCGAATGTCTCGGGGATTATTGTTTTCACTATTCCATTTCTCACAAACACATGAAAAATAGTGTGTACTGTGCAGGTGTCTTGTTTTACGTGTTTATTGGTATTGTCTATTTTCAAATCCTCAAACGCTACGACAATCTTGCGGTGCCAAACGCCATATATCAGTGCTTATCTGTTCTTGCGGTCACTTTGTTATCTCTTGTGGTGTTGAAAGAAAAAATATCCATGATAAAGATGATGGGTATATTGATTATTCTTGTTGGTCTGGGTATCGTATCGTTTTCAAAATAAATTCGTATCCATGTATTGTGTCATGGGATAATTTTCATACAACCGTCGTAGCAAATACGGGATACTTTCGCGAAATTCGCCATACGGTAAGTATTTGTATGCTTTGTATCCATGCGCTTGTAAATCTTGGGTCATGTAGTCGCTCATTCCCAACAACTGGGCAAACGAAATGTTTTGTAATTGGTGTTGACGAATCAAATGCTTGGCCAAATACACACTGCGTGGATTGTGGGTGGCGCACAAGAGCTCGTCTCCTATCATATGATGCTTTACAAAATCTTTGATTCCTTGGTCGTATTGGTGATGGGTTTCATTTTCCGTGTTGCACAACACTCCTAGTGGTTGGTCTTTTTTCAAATACGCTCCCCGTACGAGTTTGATTCCCATAAAATACGAACGCGGTGCTGTCAAGTCTTCCATCAACCTTTCGTTTGCTTCTTTTTTGTACATTTGATAGGTCTTGTACACCACGACTTCGTGTTGATTGAATTTCTCCATAGAATAATTCGCAAATGCATCTATTTTTTCTTGC
>Ga0181415_1000250_pt1 | contig 15034 bp, 17 predicted proteins | sample 38SPOviralmetaG_FD_130140 | JGI IMG/M metagenome (GOLD analysis project Ga0181415, IMG submission 130140) | Marine viral communities from the oligotrophic San Pedro Time Series (SPOT) site, San Pedro Channel, CA, USA - 38 SPOT_SRF_2012-12-11 | ecosystem: Environmental > Aquatic > Marine > Strait...
ACTGCAACAACAGAATCTACACAAACAGTTGGTGGGGTAAATTTTAGTTGGACAAGTCCAAACCTAGAGGCAGTTCCCAGATGGCAGATCGTTGTAGATGGTTCAGCATTTTCGCTACAAGAAACACTAATAACCCCCGGCCTAGACACAGTTACAAATATAACCAGAACAATAACAACTTCTTCAACTTCAGAAACTACAAGTACGTTTGGTCAATAGTTTTATTGCTTTTACCGATAAAGCCTTTATATGCCAATACAACGGTCAGTAGTCCTCAGAGTCAAAGTACAGGTGTCGTAAATAACAATGCAACTATGATAACCCCCTCAAGCCTTCCTCAGAACCGCTACAGCCAAGGAATAACTTGTACATCCCCTAGTCTTACAATTACGCCTTATTTAACCGATTCTTGGTCATTTAATAGACCGATAGAACAATACACTTACCAAGATATATATGACGAAGATACAGGCGCAATAAAATATACAACTAAAGTACCAAGATTTGAAAAAGATAACTACAACTTAAATTATGGAATTTCTGCTCAATTTAATATTCCACTTGGTAGAGGAGGGGAGTTATGCCATAGAGCAGCAGAGATAAATATGGAAGCGCAAAAGTTATTAATACAGAAAACCAAAATGGAAATAAGTTTATATCGTTTAGAGCAATGTGCCAAACAAGCAAAACTTGGGGTGAGCTTTGTTGCCGGAAGTCCAAGTGCCATTACTTGTTCTGATATTATAATTACTGTTCCACCAAATCAAGTATTACCGCACAAACATAGTCTTGAATAGACAAGTCACGGGTAAGTTACTTGTCTAAGGTACAAGGGATAATAGAAGGGCAGTGATTCGTTACAGACGAAGTGTTTCCAAATGTGCCTTACTCTCCTTGTAATAATTATTCTACTTTATTTTTTTTCTTTGTAAACTTACCAATAATTTGCTTTACAAGAGGTTTTACAAGATTAATAAGAATCGGAGTGCTAGCGGCAACCACAGCAATAGCAGCAGCATTAGTAATAGCAGGGACATTTGGAATGTACTGCTCCGCAAAGTTCGTATCTTCATACAAAGTAATGCATTTTGTACCATCATCAGACAATTTATGCGATACAACACGCTCTAGTCTTTTATCGTTACGAAAATCTCCTATACGTTGGTCTTTTGTAGGGTCTGGACATTCAATAAAAAATACCTCCTTTTTTTCTACTGGTTTTTCTGTTACTGGTGGTTTTGTCTCTGGTATTTCCGCTGGTGGCATACCCATTGGTGCATCTTCTGTTATTACTAAATTGCTTGGCTCATAATTCATTGGGTTAAAACTAGGAAATGGCGCATCACAAGTTGTAAATACACCATTAGGATCATCAAGTAATAAATTTCTATTGCCAGTGTTTTTTATATCTCTATGCTGGTATGTACAGCCGGGTACATTAATAGATAAAGGTGTTATTGGTATATTGGCTGTATTGTTAAAGTTTGGTATGTCTGGAATATAAACATCAGGAATATTTATATCGGGTATTTCCATTAACTAGAAAGGTATTGCAGGGCTAGTCATCTTTGGCATTTGTAAAGGTATTTGTTCTTTCATTTTTTCTTGTAAACTGCCCATAACTTTATTTTTTAATTCTCTTTCAAATTCTGGACTTTGCATATAGCGAATTGCAACGTAGCCAAAAGCTGCCATTGACCCAGAAAGCAAAAGAGACAATAATGAAGCTACTTGGCAAATTTTATTAAACATAATGTTAAAAGAAATTTTAATTAAATTAACAGCACCACTTACTTTGATGACGCTGTTTTTGATTCTTGGCTTAATGCCTCTTTATCTGATGGCTGGTTTGATTCGGGTTCAGCTTCAAGAATCTGCTGTTCCAAAATCTTCATTGCACCAGTAATTTCAATCATTGCAACTTGTAAGTTTTGTCTTTCTTGTGCAAGTTCCTGTAGTTTTTCTTGTAAATTCATAATTTAAGAATAAATAGCTTTACCTGTAGTTATAGCAGCATCTATGTCAGTAAACGATTCGGTTGTCCAGATAGATGTTGTTTCATCAAGTTTTTTATAATTTTTGATGAGTTCAAGATGTTCAGTATTTCTTTGAATCATTTCTTTCCAATCAGTTTCAGTAAATCTATCCTCATTAGGGTTTCTTGTTTGATATGCAGCAAAATTAGCATCTGTATTAATCAAAGTTACACTATGACCAGCAGCGGAAAAAATTGCTGCGATCTCATCTGCGGTTTTTTCTTCCATGATAAAAAAGTAGTTGTTTACAGTTTACCCTGCTTCAAGGGCTGCGACTTTTACGGATAACTCCTGTATTGCTTTTACTAAAACAGGAATCAAATTATTTTGTTTTGCTTCTAGTTTTTCTGGATTACCTTCAAGTGTTAAATCTAAAAAAGTTGCATCTTCATCTTCTTGTAATTCTTTAAAATCTTGTGCGATGAAACCAGCTCTTGTTGTTCCTTGATTTGGATTATCTGCATCTGCATTTCTTATATCCCACTTGAATTTTACTGGTTTTAATTTATTTACAAAATTAATTCCAAGAGGTAAATCTACAATATCAGTTTTATCTCTTTTATCAGAAAGTGAGCTTATTGATGAAACCTGACAACGTAAAGCAGAAATACTGCCATTTCCTAGTGTTATTTCATTTGAACCTGTTGCTGAGTTAGCATCTGCACCATGTCCAATAACAGTATTGTTTGCTCCTGTCGTGATATTATCACCAGCATAACCTCCTACCAAAGTATTTCTACAACCATTTGTACCATCATTTCCTTGTACAAAGTCACCAGCTTCATATCCAATAATTGTGTTATCATCTGTTCCATTTCCTCTACCCATAGAATAATACCCGACACAAGTATTTCGACTTCCAGATGTCAGTGCTTCGCCTGAATCTGAACCAATACAGGTGTTATAACCTCCAGTGGTTATATTATCTGCTGCTTGAAAACCAAATAATGCATTATTTTGTCCTGTAGTTAGGTCATATCCAGACTGATAACCCACTGCACAATTATAAATACCAGTTGTTAAGTTTAGTAGACAATCTTTTCCAACAGCTACATTTAAACGACCAGAAGTGTAATTTTGCAAAGCACGATGACCAACCGCAGTGCTGTAGTAGCCAGTACTGTCAGTAGTATTTTGACCTTGCATTGCACTTGCACCTATCGCAGTGTTATATCCTCCACCAGAACCAGTTGTATTGTAATAACCAGCAAAATATCCAACAAAAGTTGTATAGCTATCTGTTGTGTTGCTATATCCAGCGTAAGAACCTATGTGAGTATTGTAATCTCCTGAAGTAGTGCTGTAACTTGCTCTAAATCCAACAGCAGTGCCTCTATAACTGCCTGACCCACTATATAAAGCTTCCGCACCTATCGCAGTATTTTCGTCATTATCAATTAAATATCCAGCCCTATAACCTAAAGAAGTATTATGTGTTGCGGTCATGTCATATAGTGCTTCTGTTCCTACAGCAGTGTTTTTACCAGTGGTTATGTTTTTAAATAGAGAATTATGACCCACCGCCACGTTATAACTACCTGTTGTGTTTGCGATCAAACTATGACAGCCTACCGCTAAATTGGCTCCTCCAGAAGTGTTAACTTTTAATGCTCTAAATCCAAAAGCATTATTTGTTACTCCCGAAGTGTTTGCAGATAAGGCTTCATAACCTACCGCAGTCAAAGCATCACTTGTAGTGTTTGCATCTAAAGCATAAGCACCCACCGCCACATTATCAATTCCTGTCGTGTTATTTTCCAGTGCTAGATAGCCTACCGCTGTATTGTCACCGCCTGTTGTTGTGTCTAGTAAACATTTATATCCGAGAGCAGTATTGTTACTTGATGTAGTAGCTTCACTTAACGATTGCTGTCCTACTGCTGTGTTATATGCTCCTGTTGTAAGAGCATCTATAGAAAATGCTCCGACAGCAACGTTTTGAGCAGCCGTTGTACCTTTATTTAAAGCCTGAGATCCCAAAGCAGTGTTTTGTTGTCCTGTAGTAATATCTTCGCCAGCCTGATAACCAACAGCAGTATTATGATTAGCTGTAGTTTGGGTTGTTAACGCATTTCTACCAATCGCTACGTTAAGATCCCCAGTTGTGTTGTTTTGCAATGCAGAGTAACCAACAGCAGTATTTTCAAATCCTTCGGTGTTATAGCGTAAAGAGTAGTTTCCCAGAGCAACGTTGTTATATCCAGTTGTGTTTGTGACCAGAGCACTACTTCCAAATGCAGCATTATTACTTGCGGTAGTTGTGGCAGCCATAGCATTTGAACCCACTGCGACATTACCTACCCCAGTTGTCAAAAGCTCTAAAGCATCATGGCCTATGGCAGTATTGTCAGTTCCAGAAGTTAAAGTTGTTAAAGCTGAATTTCCAACTGCTGTGTTATTACCACCAGATACGGAAGCATCTAAAGCACTTTCTCCAAGAACAGTGTTACCTGCAACAGAGTTTGCTCCTTTTCCTACAGTTATAGAATTTATTGTTGCATCAGCAGCCGAAGTTACACCGCCTGTTAAAGTTCTTAAATCAATCCAGCCGTCATTTGCTGAATTACGCATTTTTAAAATATTATTACTTGTATCAGCCCACAACATATATGCAGCAGTGGTACTAGGAGCAGAACCAGAACTGTTATTTGTTAATACAGCTTGCAGTACATTATTTAAGTCTGTTCTTACGTTTGCTCCAGTAGAATTGTCAATAACATAATCATGTGTAGCCATTACTTAACTCACTTTTTTATCTAAGGTTATCATAATTCTAAGAACCACGCCCAAATCCTACAGCAGTAAAACTGAAAGTTTTATTAACAGGATTGCTGCTGCCATCTATAAATTTTATATTAAAACCAGTTCCAGAAATACTTGAAAGAGTAAAAGTTTCTGTTGCAGCCAAATCATTTGTTGTAATACCAATACTAGGTAGTTGGGTATTAGCACCAACACTTGTACCGCTTTGTCCAGTAAAAAATGTATTTGTAAAAGTAATGTCAAGACCAGAAGCAGATGTGCCAGAAGCAATATTTGATCTTTGTTCTGTTCTTCTATCTAGTTCTGCTGTATAACCTAACTGGTCTATTTCTATTGACTGTGCAGGGTCATCTGAATCCATTTCACATCTAAATTTAAAACCACGACCAACATAAGTTCCATTTACAAAAGGATTAAATATAGAAAATTCTGCTCCATAAGTACAAGATGTTCCGCTTGATATTGTTGCGCTTGTTGCTGAAGTAACTGTAAATGTATTTGCACTAGGAACTGTTTTTATTTCGTAGTTACCATCTGTGGCACTACCAGCAGTAAAATCTATAACAACAAAACTACCAACAGAATAACCATGCGAGGATTTGGTAATAGTTATTGTTGTACCGCTTTGCTCGTAAGTGGCAGAAGTAGATAAATCAGGATCTAAGTCAGTAGTTGCAACTAATAAAGATGCCCCTACGTTTACAGCAGTAGCGCCATCAAAATCTGTCCAACTATCTATGTTTGCCGATCTTTTATCTATTAAATCATTAGGATAATAACCTTGAGTTACAAAATGCCTTCTTAGTCTTAAAGGTTGTTTACCACCTAAATCTAAAGTATTTGCAAACTCATAAGAACCACCAGTAATATCAACAGCACCTAAAAAATCAAAATCTGCGATAGCATCAAAATCTGCAACTCCATCTAGTTCATCTAAAGAACCTAAAACAAGACCATTAACCTCATCACTAAAAAAACAATCAACTTTAGCACCAGCAAATGGTGGACTGTCATTATCTTCCCTATCAACTAGAACAGCTAACTTTGGAAAAGGGTCAGGACTTGTAATAACAACCGAAGATTCACCACTACTTAACCTTCCACCATCATCTCTAAATTTTAAAATATATTCGCCTTCTACAATATTAGGAACAATAGTTTCATTAATGTTGCCCGGCAAAGCTGGAATTACATCAACAGAATTTGTAAAAGTACCAGAGCCATCTGTAAGGTTTGATGATCTAACAACTACGTTGCCACCATGAACTACATCTACATCTGTTGATTTATCAAAACGTAATCTTACAAATTGATCTGATATAGGTTCTATTCTTAAGTTGGTTAAATCTTGTGGCAATGCTGTTTTACCTACCGCTTCAAATGTTAAATCAGTTGAAGTTGCTGATAACTGTTGTTGTACGTTATAGCTAAATACTTGGATTTCATAAGTACCAAGTTGACTATTTAATATTTCAAAGTCAGGTCTTGAAACTCTTTGTGTTACATAGTTTCCATTTTCATAACGATAGTTAACTTGATATTCAATAACACCAACTATGGGAGCCCAACTAATAATAATTTTTGATACCGCTTGGTTATTTATCGGAACAATTTTTTCTACCGCAACTAAACCTGTTGGTGGGTCTGTAAGTTCATTTAATATGCTTACATTTCTAGCTGGTAAAGCACTACCGTCTTCTATAAAATCATATTTTCCAGAAGCAAAAGACAGAGCAGTTATTGAATAGTTAACACTTTCTTGTTCTTCAACAGTAATAACTCTAAATTTTTGAGCCATTATCGTTGTGTTTTGTATTAACCAAACAGTATTTACATTAGGTGTTTGAGAGAAAGCAGAACCTACAGTAATAGTTCCAGCAGAAATACTAGATATGGTTTTACTTTCAACAGTTCCATCTGGTAAAACAAGAGATAAAGTTGCATCACCTACAGGATTACCACTAGAATCTACAGCAAAATCTGTGGCAGCAGTGTCATCTACAGTTACCACTGTGGTAGATGTAACAGCAGAAAGTCTTCCACCTCTTCTTACACCAGCACGAACAGGGTCATTGATTTCTATTATGGCTCCGGGTCTTACTACAGCACCAGCATCAATAGATGTAGAGAAACTTACAATTTCTGATTCATTTTGTTCTGTAAATAATATTGCCCTACCTAATCTTGCTGCTTGACCTCTTGACGTACAACCAAAAGCTTTTACTTGTTTTACAACAGTACCTATCTTAGAAATAGCAGTAGCATCTTCAACAACTTCATAATCTATTTCTTGACTATCCATATTAAAATATGAAACTGCTACAACACTATGTCTTTGTTTTAAACTGCTGCCAGAATAACTAAAACCTTCAGAAGTAATATTGCTTAAATTAAATAAATAACTTGCATCTTTTGGTGAATCTTGTGTAATTGTTATTGACCCAGCAGTCCAAATAGGCATACATCTCATTACACCTGATAGCTCATTTATCAGATCAAAAGCTTCACTTGATGATTGGATATTTACATTGCAACTAAATCTGGCTTCTGTACTGCCAAAACCATCATCTACTAATGTGTTTGAATATTTACTAGCGGTAACAAAAGAAAATAAGTCAAGATTACTGTCTGTTATATGATCGCCAAAGCCATATCTTGTATCAGTTAAAAGGTCTAATAAAATCATGGCAGGGCAAGAAGTCCATACCGCAGCACCCATAACACCATTAAAAATATAACCAGAAGGATAAACAATACGACCAGTTGTAGAATCAACAGTTGGCGTACCAGAACTGGAAGCACCAGCACCCGGAATCCTTACCTTTATTCCTCTAATTCTAAATTTTCTTGAAGGAATGGAACTAAATTGCTGTGAATCTAGTCGTATTGCGTTGTAAGCAGAGTTTGCATATGTTGAAGCATCATCTATAACTTCAGAAAAACTTGTCCATTGAAATTCATCTATTAAAGATGTATCTGTACTGTCTGCAGTAATTCTTGAAACTCTTATATCAACTGGGAATGAACCAGTTACTTCTACAGAAAAATCTTTTTGATATGCGTCAGCAGTTCTACCAGTAACAGTATCAGTATGAACATCAGTAAAACCACCAGAGTTATATTGAACACTAATTTTAAAAGAAACAGTTGAACCTAATAAATCACCTTCATTAGTAGCTTTTTGGATCTGCGGAAAAGTAATTGAAACCTTAATACGATCTACAGATGTATTTGTAATTTGTCTAGTTACTGGTGTTGCAGCAGTTACAGTAACACCAACTGGTATTGTTGATTGACTACTTTCTATACCAGCTATTTTTGTTTGATCTGCTGTACCAAATCTTGAGTTAAAAGTTACGTCTTGAAAATTAAAGTCAGTTGTTGCTGGACTTGCTGAAGTTGCTGTTGCTTTTAATATCGGTGTATCGTTTAAAAATACATCCTTTAAATACGCATTTTTATAGGCTGTAGATGTTTTATCAGTAATACCTTCTTTTGATGCAGATGCACTTCCCTCTATTTCTCCTTCAGAAATAAGATCAAGAAAAGTTGCAAACTGTTTACTATGTAAAGTGTCAGGTGTTCTTGTCGGTTGTCTAGGAGGTGGTGGCGAACCGCCTTTAGAACCACGAATAATTTTTCTTTTATCGGTCATACTTGTACCTGTTCTGTATCTATACCACCACTAATAACAACAGATCCAGTTATTATCTCACCATAAACAATAGGTACAGGAGTTCCAGCCCTACTTGTTTGCTGAGTACCACTAAAGCTAAATGACAAGCGAGGATCTTGCTCTGAGCTAAATTCTGGGGTTTTAGGAACAGGGAATAACATTCCACTTACACCACTAAGAACTAAAGCAGCACCAATACCAAAAGCAGCTTTGGCTCCAAGACCAGCAGAAGCAAAACCTATACCACCTCCACCAAAAGCCAATGGCGAGGTAAATAAACCACCAACACCAAAACTCATGGCGATTAAAGCACCACCTAATAAAATCTTTCCTAAGTTACCACCAGCACCAGAGATAACTGGGACAAACTTTATATCTGCTTGACCTATCGGATAATGCAATTCATCAGTATCTATTTCTTCTTGATCTAATAAAACTTTATAATATCTATTTGCCATATAACTTTCTAAGTCTGGAAAATTATTAATTAAAAAGCTTACAGCTTGTGCTGTTGTATTTACTTGAATGTCAAATTCTTTATGGCCAGTTACTTCTGCAAGATCGCCATACAGTTTAAGTTTACGGAGCATAACGTAACCTCATACCAGTACATTTTAATAACCATTCATTATATGGTTCTTTACAAGATATTCTATCTGCTAAATGATGCAATACATCACCATCTAAAAATATCGCCACATGATTTAAACCAGTTGTCATTATTGACATAAATAACAAATCACCATTCTCTAATTTTTCTTGTGGTCTTAATTCTTTAAAACCTGTTGCATCAGCACACTTTACAAACATAGGATTAGCAATAAATTCTTCTGGTGTTATAGGTCTTTCCCAATCCCTTAATGTTATACCAAGTTCTTGTTTATACCAATCTCTGACTAAAGCCCAACAATCAGTAACACCCCATACCCATTGTCTACCAATTAGAGGTGCTTTATAACCAGTTGGTTTATAAGATCCCCACTGTTCTGTTTTAGGATTAATAATATACCAAGGCAAATTTGTTTCTTCGCAACTTATCTTATCTGCTTCTGAAGCAATAGGTTGTGTTGTAGGGTGCGAGTGAATTATTGCAATAATATCTCCTAAGTCACTTCCTTTAACATAATCCTCTGGGTCAATAATAAAACATTGATTTGCCCAAGTAGATAAATTTTTACAAGCAAAATATTTTTCTTTGCCACGAATATTTAATAACAGACCACAAGATTCCTTAGGGTCTTGGTCTTTCGCATGAACAAGAGCATCTTGCTTCCAACTCATATTTTAATTCTACCGATAGAAGGAAACTCTGCTCTGGTACATTGTCTTTTTGGCGCACGAACACCAGCCAAATCAATAGGTGCAGCTAATTCGAACGATACAACCTCTCTATTTTCTTGAGACTTTCTATCAATACTATATATTTCTTGTGCAAACTCAGCATTAGGATCTGGTGTGCCATATGGATTTACATTACTGGCAAAATTAACAGCATCAATAAATTTGGCTAGGGTTCTTATTCTTGTAAGAGTTGCCCCTGTAAGATCATTGCCAGCAGTTGTTTCATTGACAGTAAGTAGTATTGAAGTAATAGTACCAAGTGCATTACTTACAGTAAGAGTTGGTCTTGGTATCTGGCCTTTCTGATATGCAAAGCCTTCTACTTGTACAGGGAATCTTTGGTATGAATTACCAGCCCAAACAATCTCGCCATTTGCATTTAGACTTGAACCAGCATGAAATCTATAAGTGGATGCAGAACCATGTAAAGCAGTAGTTGTTGTTAATGTAAAAAGTTCAATAATCGAAGAAGGATTTATGCCCTGTACATCACTTATAACACTGGAACTCATGGTTCAAAAACCTCTCTAAAAGTTGTACTGATCTTTGCTCTATTGTTGTAAGGTATTGTTTTCGACCAACTTTCACAAACAAATTGTTTTGCACCAGAAACAGTTACAGATACATTTCCACTATTGGTAGCACTTGCGGCTGCAGTAACAGTAAAAGTATTGGCATCAGCAGAAGAGGCAACAATAAAAGTACCATCAGTAGCAGAGCCAGAAGTGTAGTCTATGACTACTGTTTCGCCTATTGCTATCCCATGATTTGCAACAGTAATAGTAACCGTGGTTGCAGATTGGCTGTAAGTTCCTGTTTTTGATATACCTTCGCCCGGAGGGGTAAATGTAAAACTTGCTTGGTCATTTGCTCTACTATCTAAAAATGCCTCAATTACATCTGACTCTGTTTCAGTAACGTTGAATTGTAATGTATAAATCTTAGGGTTTTGATGTGCAGCTAACCCAAATAATATTCTATGTTCATAGCCATCAACAAATCTTACAATTCTTTTTACAGGATTACTTCTTTTTGTAAAACCAGAATATGTCGGTGTTATAGAAGGAAATGTAGCCATTATGCAAGTAAACCTCCGGGTCTTTTTTGTTGTACAATTTCTGCCTGTATAGCAGTAGAAAGAACAAGTCCTAATTCTCTACTCTGTTGTTCATTACCTTCAACATTAGAACCAGATGCATCTACATTAACAACAATATTATTAGTAACGCCACCACCTATTTGATTATTAGGAATTATGGTACCAGCAGAAGAAGGAACGAACAATTCTGGACCTTTTTCTCCTACTATTGAAGCTCTGCCAACAGGAGGTCTGCCACCAGCAGCAAAAGTAGGTAAGTTTGCAAATATTGAGCCCGGAAAAATAGCATTTAAGGCTGTATTAATACCAAGCCTTAAAAGTTGTGATGCTATATCATTTAGAATACCTTTTGCCGCTTCACCTAAAGATTTTGTATGTAAAATTGCTCCAACTAAAGCATCAGAAATACCAGACGCTATAGTATCTCCAATTTGTTTAAATATATCACCCTGCTTTTCTGCTGCTTCAGTTATTGCATCAACGTCTTTTTTTTGATTTTTTAAACCTGCATTGGCTGTAAGAATATCTGTAATTTTTTGTCTGTTCTTTTCACCATGAATATCAACAGCAGCATTTATTGCTTGTTGTAGTTCTACTTCTTGCCTATTCCCATCAAGATTTGATTGAAGTAACTCTCTTTGCGTTTCTTGTTTTTTTAAAAAATCAGCAAATTTTTTAGCTTTATCATCATCTAATTTATTTTCTATTGTTTTTGTTGCAACGATATTATTTGCAGCTTCACGTTGCAGATCCATTTGCTCTTTTATTGGTTTAATTGATGCTTGATTAATGTTTAGTTGTCTTTGTAATGAATTAATTGCTCTTTTATTATTATTTTCTTGTGCTTTAGCTAATCTCTGTAAAAGTTTTTGCCTTTCAATAAATAATCTATTAAATTCACTTTTTAATGCTTGCTCATCACCTTCTTTTAATGCTTTATTAAAATCTCGTTGCGATTGTGTTGCTTTAATTATTGCAGTTATAAAAGCACCAGCAGCAGTTGCTATAGCTACAAAAGGTAAGGCATTTAAGGCTACAGTAGCAAGCCCACCTGCGGCAGCCAAAGCAATTAATCCCGAAGTTACTACAGGAATAATTATTACAATACCTTTAGCAGCAAGAGCAATAGCTGTAAATATTGCTGCCGTTTTACCTAGTGGCGATTTTAAAAGTTCATCTGCAGCTTTTATTAAAGATGTTAAACCTTTTGTAACTGCAATCAAAGCAGGTTCTAATGCTTTACCTAAAGTCTCTGAAAAATCTCTAAATGCTTCGCCTAAGGAATCAACATTTCCAGCAAATCCTTCGGCAGCAGCTTGTGATAATTTATTATAACTTTCTTCAACAATACCCAAAATCATGGCATGAGCCTCTGCTGTTTTATTTGTTTTCATTAACTCTTTTATTACTTCTGTCTGTTGTTTTGTAAAAGCAATACCAGAACGATTTAAGTTTGATAAATTTCTTTCAGGGTCTTGCAATGCTTTTGCTAATTGCATAAATGAAGTATTAACATCTACTTGGTTTACTTGTGCAATATCTGCTGCTGCTTGAGCAACTCTTGAATATGCATCAACTCCAATATTTCTAAAACTTGTTAATAAATTAAAGCCTCTCGTAAATTCTTCTTGATTAAATAAAGTCTGATTTCCTAATCTGTCTGCTGCTTTTTGTAATTCATTAAGTTCAGTAGCACCAGCACCTAAATTTTTTAAACCCTGAGTTAAAATTGCAACATCCCTTTCTCTTGCTGTAAAAGTTCCTATTGCATTACTTACTGTTGCAACAGCAGCACCTACAGTAAGCAGTGGTCCAAGTGAACTAGCTAATGCAGCACCTAATCCTCTTGCTGCGGTTGATGTTGCTGCTAAAGATTTTGTGGCACCGCTTGCATTTCTTGAAAGCGATCTTGTTGCTTGCGAAGTTTTATTTAAAGAAGATATTGCATTTCTTGCTTCAACTCTTAAGGTAACTATACTTTCGGCCACTTAAGTTAAACAAAAAACTATTAATTATATACTACCTGTTTTTAGCTCTTTCATGCATTTTTTTTTCATGTTCATGTTTATTTTCGTAATAAGCAGCCCAATATATTAATTCTTCTTGTGTAATTAATTGTCTTAATTCTTTTAATGTTTTACCTAATTCTGTTGCGAGAAAAAACTCAAAAGTAAACCAGTTATCTCGCTTTAATCTTTTTTTGCTGTATCTGTATCAAGTTTAATATTAAATAAAAATAATTCTATTTCATTCAATACATTTTCTGGAAGTTCTCTTTGTAAGTTTGGTGCATCTGCAATACTAAAAGCCTTTGTTCCATCTTCAAGCTCTGCCATTTGACAAAGTAATTGAGTTGAAACAATTAAGGCTTCATCTGTACCAGTTGCACTTTGTGCTTTTTGTCTATCGTATCTTGTTAAAGGTTTAAAATATAAATCTACAATCTTTTCACCTTTTGAATTTTTAAATTCATACTTTCTTCTGGCTGACATTTCATCACCATATGATGAAGTCAACAGGTCGATTGTTCTTTTTGTTGCCATAAAATAAAAAAAGTCTTAACCTAATTTACTATATAGCTGAAGTTATGGTACCGCTAGTCGTAAAACTGATGTTTATAATTTGAACCTCACCAAGGGTTGCACCATATTCAGCAGAAGTAATAATACCAGCAAAACTAATTTTTTTTGCTGAAGTTGCACTATCAGGGAATAATTCAAATAATGCGTCAGCATTGTCACCTGTGGTTAATACATCATCAATAAATGTTGTGTAGCCTGCCCCTGTTTCACTTGGATTGTATAAAAGTTCTGCTGAACCCTCACCAGCAATTAAGCCACCAATATTTGTTTTAAAGGTATCGCCTTGTTTTGTTGTCTCCATAATGTCTTTTGAAATAGACAAAGACCAAGACCTTGTTTGACCAACGTCAGCTTCAGTACCGCCAGCGTTTTCAAACATAATTTTCCCTACATCACCTTTAATAGCCATAACAAAAGAAAGTATTTATCTAATATTAACCTTTTTTAGGTTTTTTCACATCTTTTTTTAAACTTTCTTGGTTTTCCATGTATCTTTTGCAGCGTCCATCCCAATAGGCAGGGTCACGCCTACCTTTTACAGCCTCAATAGCATCTAACATTTTTTCAGTAATTTCCATTTAAAGGTCCTCGTATATTTCAAAGGTAATTCGTATTTGTGTTTGGAACTTTCCTTCTGGGCTAGATGCCAAAACTTCTGGACCAATTGGCGAATCAAAAATTACATTTGAAACTGTAAGATTATTGTAAAGGTCACGCAGTCTTTTGCCAATTACATAGTTTGTCCCTGCTCCAATACCTTCATCTGTAAAAATATTTAAAAGAACTAAACCAACAACACTATTAGTAGAGTTAGCAGACCCGCCCTGTGTTAAATAACCACCAGTTCCAAAACTTGTTATACATTGTACAAAAGTGTCTTGAGTAGTTGAATTAAATGGTTGGTTGTTAAATACAACAGAGATCGCAGGGCTACTTGCAAGTTCTGTAGCAAGTCTTGCTTCTATCGTTTGTCTGACTGTATTTAAATCTGTTGCAGCCATTACATACTCCTAATAATTTTTTTAAATTCATTCGGTATATATTGAGTTGTAAGTTGTTTTGCTTGTAATTCTGGAAAACCTTTTATTGTCTGTTGTCTGGTTCTATATCTATTTTGCCAACTAGGCGGTAATGAAGTTCCATAAATTACTGGTTCAGCATATTCCATTCTGTTAATAATAGTGCCTTTATATTTTCTTATATCTGTTTTCCAATCATTTCTTAAATTACCAGTTTCGCCTACAGGTGTTGCATTTTTAGAAAGGTCTGTCCAACGTAATGTTGTTCTTTGTACTAACTCTTGAATTGCTTCTGCCATAAGATCATCTATTTGATCTAATCTTATTTGTCTTGTCATTATGCCCTCAAGAATAATTCAAAAGTTATCGGTATATTGTTTTGTTGGTTTGTTACTACAGTAATAATTTTAAAAACAACAGAAGCAACTACAACTTTATCTTTTGGTGTTGGTACAAATGTAATGTCACCAGCAGATATTGTTAGTTTTTTATCCTCTGCTTGGATTAAATCATTAACT
>Ga0181415_1000251_pt1 | contig 15028 bp, 17 predicted proteins | sample 38SPOviralmetaG_FD_130140 | JGI IMG/M metagenome (GOLD analysis project Ga0181415, IMG submission 130140) | Marine viral communities from the oligotrophic San Pedro Time Series (SPOT) site, San Pedro Channel, CA, USA - 38 SPOT_SRF_2012-12-11 | ecosystem: Environmental > Aquatic > Marine > Strait...
ATCTATGGAGATCCAAGTGGTGACTTCAGGGCGCAGACAGATGAAAGTACACCATTTCAGATACTAAGAGGTGCTGGACTTAGAGCCTTACCAGCACCATCGAATGATGTGTCAATCAGATTGGAAGCTGTCAACAAATCATTGATGAAGATGGTAGAAGGTATCCCAGCTTTCCTTGTTGACTTTCGCTGTCGTCAGATCATTAAAGGCTTTGAAGGTGGTTATCAGTATCGACGAATGCAAGTATCAGGTGAACGATTTACCGATAAGCCTGAGAAGAATATGTATTCTCATATCCACGATGCACTTCAATACTTAATGCTTGGTGCTGGTGAAGGACGATCCATCATTGGCAATAATAAACCTCTTCGATCCTTTAATGCAAAACCTGAGTTTGATGTTTTTCGTCGACGTCCTAAAGCAAGGAGAAATGGATTGTGGTCAAGACTGTAAAGTTAAAAGCTTTGCTATTGCTCTATGGAATAGTTTGGTATTTCGCCCTCGAGTACTTTTGTGCGTGGAGTTATTTTTGTATATAGATTAAGGACAAACTTATGTGTTTTTTTAAACGACCTAATTATGTAATGCCAGAACCGAAAGTCGATCCTGAAATCGAAAAGGCAAAGGCTGAAGAAAAAGCTAAACAAGAAGCTGAAAAGAAAAAACAAGAAGATTATAAAAAGAAAGTCTCTGGAGGAAAAGTTGGACGACGATCTTTAATATCAGGGCAATCAGGTGGCATTGGATTTTATAAGGATTCAATGTAATGGTAGAAGTTAGTACAGTTATTCCTATAGATGCTGGTTCCGATAGATCTTTAGATACTCTTCTTAGAAGATACGATAAAGCAAAGTCTTCAAGAGAAAACTGGGTATCACTATTTGAGGAGTGTTATGAGTATGCCTTACCACAAAGAGAAAGTTTCTATGCTGAAACACCTGGACAAAGAAGAGACGACAAGATCTTCGACGAAACTGCTGTGGTCGGAGTTCAGGAATTTGCATCCAGACTGCAATCAGGCTTGGTTCCAAATTTTGCAAGATGGGCTGATTTTATTGCTGGATCAGAAGTCCCCCAAGAACAAAGAGAAAGTGTTAATGCACAACTTCAGGAAGTAACTGATTATGTATTCGAGGTATTACAAAATTCTAATTTCGCTCAAGAGGTTCATGAATCGTTCCTCGACCTTGCTGTTGGAACTGGTGTCCTTCTATGTGAAGAAGGTGATGCAGTCAATCCAGTACGGTTCTCAGCAATCCCTCTCCCACATGTCGTCTTGGATGTTGGTCCTGATGACAGAGTTGACAACATCTTTAGAGAACGTCAAATCAGAGGTAGTCAACTTATGGTTGCGTATCCGAAAGCTACTCTCACAAAAAAGATATTAGAAAAAGTAAATAACAACCCTGAAGAAAAACATAAGATACTCGAAGTTGTCTACAGAGATTATTCCAAGATGAATGTTATGGCACATAAGTATTGTGTTATTGATTTACAAACCAAGGAGAAGATACTGGAAGAACAGTATGAGGGTGTTGGTTCGTGTCCTATAATTGCTTATCGATGGTCAAAAGCAAGTGGTGAGATTTATGGGAGAGGTCCATTAATCAATGCCCTTTCAGCAGTTAAGACAACCAATCTTACAATCGAATTAATACTTGAGAATGCACAGATGGCAATATCAGGTATCTATCAGATGGAAGATGATGGTGTTATTAATCCTGATAATGTTTCTCTCGTGCCAGGAACTGTGATTCCAAAGTCACCAGGATCTGCAGGACTTCAGCCAATCGCTACTGCTGGACGATTTGATGTTGCTGATTTGGTTCTCAATGATATGCGTAACAATATTAAAAGAGCTTTATATAATGATATGCTTGGTGATCCAAATAGAACACCAGCTAGTGCAACAGAGATTGCTGAACGAATGGCTGATCTTTCAAGAAGAATTGGTTCTGCGTTTGGACGATTACAAGCTGAGTTAGTTACACCAGTATTGCAAAGAGTTGTTTATATTTTAAAGAAACAAGGTCGGATTGAGATACCAACAATCAATGGTAGAGAAGTCAAAGTAAGATCTGTATCTCCATTGGCACAAGCACAATCACAAGCAGACATTGTATCAGTTGATCGTTTCCTTGAACTGGTTGGTGGAAGGTTTGGACCACAGATGATTAACCTACTTATTGATAGTGAAGAAGCATCAATCTATCTTGCAAGGAAGTTTGGTGTTCCAGATAATTTAATCAGGGATAAAGCAAGTCGTGATGAGATTATACAGCTAACAGCACAGATGGCTCAACAGCAACAACAGCAACAACCCATGATGGAGCAAGAATAATGGAAAAAATAAAAAACCTTTTAAAGAATAATTACGATAAAGCATCAAAATCTGTAAACACAATTACTTCTTTATTTAGAGAAACATCTGAATCAATGTCTGATCCAGCCTTTAGGAAACAAGTTGAAAGATCAGGTTTTCGACCTAGTGCTGGACCTAAAAATTATACTAAAAGAAAAAAAGCAATGAATCCTAACCTTTTGAATGTCTTGAGAAATAAATAAAAAAAATAATGGCTACACCAGCTTGGCAAAGAAAAGAAGGCAAGAACCCTGAAGGTGGTTTAAATGCCAAAGGTCGTGCATCTTATAATGCCAGAGGTGGTAATCTCAAACCTCCAGTATCAAAAGAACAAGCTAAGAAAAGTCCAAAGTCTGCTGGTCGTCGAAAAAGTTTTTGTGCAAGAATGCGTGGTATGAAAAAGAAATTAACTTCTGCTAAAACAGCAAACGATCCCAATAGCAGAATTAATAAGTCACTTCGTAAATGGGATTGTTAAAGGAGATATATTATGCCGATGGGCAAAGGTACATATGGGTCACAAAAAGGTAGACCTTCAAACGATCAAAAGATGTCAGGTAAACAAAAGAATTTACCTGAAGCATTAAGAAAAAAGATTATGGCATCTAAAATGAAGAAGAAAAAGAATGGCAGTAAATGAAGCTGGTAATTATACCAAACCATCAATGCGTAAAAGAATATTTGCAAGAATAAAGGCTGGTGGTAAAGGTGGAAATCCTGGTCAATGGTCTGCTCGTAAAGCACAGATGTTGGCAAAGGCTTACAAGAAAGCTGGTGGTGGTTACACATCGTGAAGAAACCTCAACGATCTCTTATCGCTTGGACTAAACAAAAGTGGCGAACCAAAAGTGGTAAGCCATCAACACAAGGTTCAAAAGCAACTGGAGAAAGATACTTGCCGACGTCAGCAATTAACTCTTTATCTGATGAAGAATATCAAAGAACTTCTAAGGCTAAACGTCGTGCAGTTAAAAAAGGTAAACAGTTTTCCAAACAACCTAAAGGCATTGCAGATAAAACTAAATCTCATAGAAGATACAGTTAAATGAAAAGAAAAATTAAAACACCAAAGAAAACTCTTCTTAAAAAAATTGGTCGTCTTGATACTGGCTTTGAAAAATGGGCATATGAAAAAGATCCAAGCATTGAAATACCAGCATCCAAAGAGAAGTGGAGTGGTTATCTTTTATCACTGTATCAAGAGTATTTATCTGATTCATTTGATGAACAAAATTAAAGGATTATAAATGACAGAAAAAAAATACATTGCCATTGATGGCTACAATCGAAAAAAAGATGATGATGAAATGATATCAGATGCAATAGGTTCTTGTTTTGCAACACCTATTGGTCAACAAGTATTAACTTATTTAAAAAGCATTACGATTAATACAGTTAGTGGTCCTGATATTACAGACCAAAAGTTAAGACATCTTGAAGGACAGAGGTACATTGTAGGTTTAATTGAGAGACGTATTGTACATAATCACGGAGTAAAACAAAATGGAAGAAGCGACACAAACACAGGAAGTAAGTCAGGAAGCAAACGAGGAGACCCTCTCTTCACCAGCAAGACCTGATTGGTTACCTGAAAAGTTCCAGACACCTGAAAATCTTGTTCAAAGCTATAGTGAATTAGAAAGCAAGATTGGTGCAAGAGACGATAGTGTTAAGGAAGATTTCCTTAAAGAACTTGAAACAGAGTTCTATAATGGAAGACCAGCATCAGTTGGTGAATACAATATTCCAGAAAGCATTGACCAAGAGTTGGCAAATGATAATCCAATGTTTCAATGGTGGGCGAATGAAGCCTTTGAAAATGGTTACTCTCAAGAAGAGTTTGAAGCTGGTATCAATCAATTTGCTTCCTTCATGGATGGTATGGGTCCTGATCTTGATGCAGAAAAAGAAAAGCTGGGTGACAATGCAGAAGCAAGATTAGATGCTGTAAGTGCTTGGACAAATAAATTCTTTACTGAAGAAGAACTCCCAGCCGTTCAACAGTTAGGATCAACAGCAGAAGGTGTAGCTGTCCTTGAAAAGATTATGTCATTACAGAATGGAAGTTCTTTGAATAGTTTGTCAACACAACCATCAACAATATCTCAGACAGATCTTGATAACATGATGAAAGATCCTCGATACTGGAAGCCAGGTGAAAGAGATCAGGGGTTTATTGATAAGGTAACACAAGGCTTTAACAAGCTCTATGGATCGTAAGTTTATAGCATCGATTGGGAAAATAGATATAGTAAAATCTAATTCCCATGATGCATATTTCCTTCATAACAATCTTCGATCTCAAGATGTCAGGGAATGTTTGATCCATGGTGTAACTCCTTATAAGGCATTACATATGCCATTATATAATGAGAAATGCAAAACCTATACTGCACTTGTCGACGACAGTCCTTTATGTATGTTTGGTACTATGCAACATGAAAAGAATCTGAATGGTTCGATATGGTTGCTGGGTTCTTCTCTTATAGAAAAACATTACTTTAGTTTTTTAAAAGCATCGCTTGAGATGGTTCAGCTTATGCAAACTGACTTTGAAGTATTGGAAAATGTTGTACCAGTAGACCATACAAAAACTATTTCATGGCTTGGTTGGCTTGGTTTTATTTTTCATAAAGAACCAGTAATGGTAAATAGTTATGCTTGTTTACGTTTTGTGCGTTGTCAAGATTCGTTAGAAGTGCAAATTCTTAATTCGTAATGACCCAATTTGTCTGCTTAGCGACCTTGCAAAAGACAATCGCATCGATGCTGAACATTGGACAATCATCTGCAAACTGAAACTTAACTTTTTATAAGGAGAAAATTAATGGCTAATTCCATTGATACTGCTTTTATAAGACAGTTTGAATCTGAAGTACACTTAGCTTATCAACGTATGGGTTCTAAATTAAGAAACACTGTTCGTAACGTAGCTAATGTTAGAGGAAGCACAGTTCGCTTCCAGAAGATTGCTAAAGGTTCTGCGTCTACTAAAAGTAGAAACGGAAATGTGACTCCGATGGAACTCACACATACAACTGTTGACGTAACTATGTCTGATTATTACTCAGCCGAGTACATCGATAAGTTGGATGAAATCAAAACTAATATAGATGAACGTCAGGCAATCGCTAAATCTGAAGCTGGTGCTTTAGGTAGAAAGACTGATGAAATATTAATCACAGCTATGGATGCTGGAGCTAATTCTACTCAAATTCACGATACAAGTTCTGCTGTTGAAAAAGCAGATGTTCTTGCATTGTTTGAGCAGTTTGGTGTTGCAGATGTTCCAGAAGATGGTGGTCGATATGTAGCAATGAACCCAAAGGGATTTGCTGATCTATATGCAATCAATGAGTTTGCTAGTGCAGACTTTGTTGGCGAAGCTAACTTACCTTTTGCTGGTGGAATGACTGCAAAGAACTTTTTAGGATTTATGTTCTTTTCTTCATCTGCAGTAACTGGTGGTAAAAATATAGCTTATCATAATTCTGCTGTTGGTCTTGGCATTGGTGCCGATGTCACAACAGAATTAAATTACATACCTGAAAAGGTATCTCACCTTGCAACATCAATGATGTCCATGGGTGCTGTTGTTATTGATGACAACGGTGTTTATGAATTTCTTGATAACAACTAGGAGGGTTAGAAAATGGCTTATTCTTCAAGTGGACTAACTCGTGTCGGTGGTGATTCAAATGGTAGCTTGTGGATGTATACATCTGCTGATGCTATCGCAACTGTGAACACTTCTGGGTATTTTAATGATGCAGCAAACATGCTTGATGTTCGTGACTTAATTATCGTTCGCGATACTAATGTTCCAACATCAAATTTTTGTACTGTGCTTTCAAATACTGGATCTGTTGTTGACGTATCTGATGGTACGGCAGTTGCAGAAACAGACGGCGACTAAATAATATGGCTACATCAACATCAGCAACCTCACCTATTGACGTATGTACAAGGTCGTTGGTGTTGATTGGCGCCCAACCAATAACATCTTTTAGTGATGGATCGAATGAAGCATTGGTTGCTGTTAATCTTTATGAAGATACAGCACAAGCATCTCTCGTAAATACAAGATGGAGATTTGCAGTTAATCAGGCTGTCGGTAACAGATTGTCTGATGCACCTACTGGACGATGGACGTCTGCTTATCAGATACCTTCTGACTCATTAATGATTAATGCCGTAACAGTTAATGATGTATCCATCGAATATCAAATCTACGGCAACTTTATTTTTAGTAATGCAAGTGTCAATGATGAAGTCGTGATTGATTATAATTTTAGACAAGATGAAAACAAATGGCCTTCATACTTTATACAAGCTGTTGTTTATGAACTGGCTGGTCACTTTGCTTTAGCTTTAGCAAGGAATGATCAGATGTCTAACAACATGTTTGAGAAAGCTCGGTTCTTTATGCAGAAAGCAAGAACCCTTGATAGTCAGCAACAAACAACTCTTAAGCTATCAACTAATCGTTTTGTAACTTCTCGTAGAACAACTGGCACATTATCGAGTACTAGCTAATGGCTCGTATTCGTGTCCCTCTCAACAACTTTGAAAGAGGTGAAGTATCTCCTTCAATGACATCAAGGACTGACTTAAATGTATATGTTCAGTCAGCAGAGAAAGTCAGGAACTTTTTCCTAATGGCTGAAGGTGGTCTTCGACGTCGTCCAGGCACAGAGTTTATTCATAAGTTTTCGACAGTGACTGTTGATGCTAGTAAAAGATTACAAGTTCGTATTGAACCATTTTTATTTTCAGACGACGAGCGATACATTGTAGCCTTTAGTGCTGGAAGATGTGACTTCTTTCGTATTGTTGCATCCACTGGTGCGATATCACATATCCAAGCATTAACACAAGATACCGATAGTGCGACATTACCTTGGACTGTCGATACAGTAGAAGCGACTACCTTTGCACAATCAGCCGATAATATGTTTGTTTGTCATTCTACTCACCAGCCAATGAGAATAGTAAGGACAAGTCTGACAGCATTTGAGGTTCGTAAATATGTATTCGATACAACCACAGCAGACGATGAGACATTCCAACCTTACTTTTCCTTTCAAGCCAGTGGTGTCACTCTAACTCCACAAGCAACATCTGGAACTGGCAAGACCATGACGACGTCATCTGACTACTGGGTATCTGGACATGTCGGCAAGATCATTCGTTATGCTGGTAATGAAATACTAATTACTGGCTATACAAGTGCAACAGTAGTTACTGGTACTATCCGTAAAACATTGTCAGCAACAACTGCTTCTACTGATTGGGATGAACAAGTCTTTTCTTCTGTTCGTGGATTTCCGTCAGCCGTTACATTCCATGAAGATAGACTTTGGTTTGCTGGTACAACCAGTAGACCTGATGGAATCTTTTCATCAAAGGTATCAGAGTATTTTAACTTTGATGTAGGAACTGCGTTAGCTAATGAGAGCATACAGTTTTCTATTAGTGCTGGTGAATTTAATACCATTCGGCATTTAACATCTTCAAGAGATCTTCAAGTCTACACCAGTACATCAGAATTTTTTGTTCCTTCTTTTGCAACAACAGCTTTAACCCCCACTAATGCACAAATTAGACGACAAACTCCCTTCGGCTGTGCATTGGTCAGACCCACCCCTTTTGACGGTGCAACAGTTTATGTTCAGAGGGGTGGGAAAACTGTCCGTGAATTTGTATTTAGTGATTCAGAATCTGCGTATGTTTCTACACCGATATCATTATTAAGTTCACATCTTGTGATTGATCCAACACAAATGTCAGCAATGCGTGGTGCATTATCAAGACCTGAAAGTTATGCTTTCTTTGTCAATAGTGATGGAACAATTGCTGTATTCCACTCTATTCGTAATGAAGAAAAAGCTGGATGGACTTTATGGACGACGTCAGATACATCAACAACTGGTGGCTTTCATTCTATCTGTACTGTTGATGAACGATTATTCTGTGTTGCTAAAAGAGATTTAGGTGGTGGAACAGTCAGGTTTATGCTGGAGGAGTTTCTTGATACAGCAACTTTGGATTGCAGTGATGACTTTAGTGGTTCAAGTGGAGTGTTTACAACCAACTCTATATTTGAAGACAATGCTAAACTTGATGTTGTTACTGGCAATGATTACTTGGGAAACTTTACTCAAGGCTCTAATCAAGTCAATGTTTCGGCTGTCAATACTACTGACTCAGCAGAGATTGGTTTTGGATTTACTGGCATCCTTACAACCTTACCGATTGATGCTCAAGTTGATGGGGGTCCTTTAACAGCAGAGCCTAGACAAATAACAAGAGTTAATGTTGATTTACTTGAAACATTATCTGTATCGGTTGGTAGTGGAGGAACATCTGTTCCTTTGATACTGCAAAGTGTAACCGATGATTTTTCTACTGGATTGGCAAAGTTTTCTGGAAAAAAAGAATTTAGAATGCTGGGTTATAGTTCTGATCCAAGAGTTTTTATAACTCAAACTGCACCAGTATCCCTACAAATTAACGGCATGATCGTGGAGGTCGCTTTCTAATGTGTGTTCCAGCACCCCAACTATTATTATTTACAACAATGGCATCAGGCATGGCAAGTTATCAGGCTCAAAATGCCAGTGCAAGGGCATCTTTAAGAGCTGGTGCGCAAACAGCAGAACGTATTGAACAAGAAAAACAAGTAGCCAAACTTAATGCCGAACAAGAAACATCAGAGTTGATGAAGAACTTTTCTGATTCAATGGCATCCAATATTGCTTTTAGAGCGATGTTAGGAAGAGATGTAAATGATGCTTCTTTTAAAGCCTTTGAAGCCAATAACTTTGATACATATGAAACCGATATCAAACGTATTGGTATCCAAGCTAATCAAGTTGAAAAGAATTACAACCTACAGAAGAATGAAGCATTCTCAAGTGCAGTTGATTATGCCAAGTCTGCAAGAAGAAAAGGCAGAACCAGTTTATTAACTGGTATTGGTGAAGGAATATATGGTTACAAAGCAACTAAAACTGGAGTTAATAATTAATGGCTATTGGTAGACAGAAACAGCAAGTATTTAATAAGCCAGTTGGTGTTGTCAGGGCGCAACCAAAAACAGCAACAGCCGAAACATGGCAATCTATTTCTGAAGCATCTCAGTCTTTATCGGCAATGGTTTATAAACAAGCCAGTGCTGAAGCAGAGATGGCTGGTATTAAAAAATCAATGGAAGTCGACGTCCTCGATGAGAGTGGCAATATTTCTAAAGCACCAGTGAATATGGGTAGCATTGGTACAAAGTCTTTTGAAAAAAATATGATGGCTAGATACGAAAACAAAATGCGTCTTATGATTGATAACAAAGTTACTCAATCTTTAGCAAATAATCCTAATGACAGTGATGATTTTAATACATCAGCATCGATTGCTGTCGGTGCATTGATCGATAATGCTGATCCTACATTCCAAGGTATATTAAAAGACTATGCATCAGCCAAGATATCGGCTGGAAATAATACAGTTCTTAGAAACAGAAATCAAATTGATTCACAAGAACGAGTTGCAGAAACAATTACTATGACAGATCAGATGGCAAACCAAGCTGTGAATGCTTATCTTTCTGGTAATAACCGACTGGCAGAAGATTTAGAAGCAAGAATAGAAAGAGCCTGGACTGATTTAAGATCTAATCGTGATGCAACTGCTGGACAATCACAAGATAGAATTAATGCTTATAGAAGAAATATACTGACAGCTCGTATTGGAATGTCACTACGAGAGATGTCAAGTTCAGAAATACAAAGTGCTATTGATGCTTTTAACAAAGGTACATTAAAAGATATTGTTGATACAGATAGAATGCAAAAAGCTGGTGTATCTTATGAAGGTATAAAAAATCTTATAACACTTCATCCTCATATTGCTGATGATCTTGTTATTGGTAGAACGATGTCTAATGTTGAACAAGATCAAAGCAAAGTAGAAGCTGACCAAGCATTAAACAATGATCTAATAAACTTTCAACAAAAATTAGATGCTGGATATAAAATTGATATTGGTAAAAAAGAAATGGGTGCTTATACCCAGTATGTTTTAAATACTTCTGGTATTGAAATGAAAGAATATTTAACGGCTTCTGATTTACTTCAGCTTTCAAATTCACCTAACTTTTATAAGATCGTTGAGCAACAAATGAAATTGCCTGATATGATTAAGGATAAGTTTAAACGATTAGCAAATGGTAGTCTTAGCACTACACTTATAGATTTACCTAATGGTGGACAAACATCAGAAGCATTTGCAATGATAGAAATGTATCAGCAAATGACTAATAATGTATCTCCAAGAGGTATTAATAGAAATCTTGGTGGAGCATTTGGATTAGACAGTGATCTAATAACAAAGATTAAAGGTATTAATAATCTTATTACATTTAACAGTACTCCAGAGGGTGTAGCAAAAGCAATGGAGTTAGCCAGTATGGATGCTAACGATATGCTTTCATCAGCTGTTAATGCTATTAATAACGAAAGTTGGGGATTTTTTGCAACACAACCAGAAAATGTTAATAATGCAAGTTCTGCTAAAACATTTATGCGAAAACTTTTAGCAGAAAAATTAGGTGATATGACACTTGCTTCGGAAGTTGTTGATGAAACTTTACTATTATCTGGAATGATTGGTGCTAAAGATGCTCTTGAAATGATGGTTGAAACAGTTAAAGAACAATGGGTTCAGTCAGAATATACTGTTGATTATACATCAGGTGGTAATGCTCTTCAAACACGATATGCACCTGAAGTTATATTTGGTAATGACACAAATGTTTTAAAAGATTTTGAAGCTGATGTTCTTGCATTGTCAGGTGTTAAAGATGGTGTACTGGGTGAGAATGTTTTTGTTCTTGTTGATCCTAATTCTGCTGAAACTAATGTTCGGTATTATATTGTTACTCGACAAGCTGATGGTTCTACTATGCCAGTCATTGACGACGACAAACTTGTGTCAATAGAATTAATAGAATATGCCGATCAGATTAGTGAAGAAAATAAACAGAGACTTAAAGATAATCTAGATTTTGGTAAAAAATTTCGTGAACGAATACACAAATCTTGGGATAAAGCAGAAAAGAAATTGTACTACGGACAATATGGTGACGTCATAGGGACATTTTAATTTATGGTAGAATTAAGTAAACCACTTATAGCATTTGACCAACTGTCAGTAGCAGAAGATGACCCATCATTCTGGGAAAGTATGGGTTCTATGTATGGATATTCTTATCGTCCTATTCTTGGAACATTAGGTAATATGTCTTTTAATGAAGATGAAGACTTTAGTCCTTTTGATTATCTAACTCCTGAAGATTTAAATAATAAAAATGATATGCGATTTTATGCAATGGCAAGATCGGAAACGCATCTTAATTATTTAAGAACACATCTTGGTAAGATGGAAGAAAACAGAGAGGTTATGTCAAGATCAGGATGGGGTCCATTAATTTTAGCCAGTATTCTTGATCCAGTAAATCTTATTTCATTGCCATTAAGAGGTGTGACAGTAGGTCAAAAAGCCTGGAGTGGTGTTAAGTCAGGGTTTTTGTTAGGTGCTGGTACAGAAGCAATCCGTGCGCCCTTTGATCCTAATGCAACATTAGGTGAAGTAGGATTAAATATAGCTGGAACAACAGCTATGCTTGGTACAATTGGTGGTGTTGTTGGTGCATTTTCTGGTAGAGCAACTAAAAAGTTTACTGTTGAACAAGCTGAAGTAAATAAATCTTTAAACCAAAAAGTCGATCCAAATAAAACATTTGATTACAAAGAAAACTGGTTTATTAATTCACCATTCTTTAAAGCCTTGTCGACGCCATTTAAAAGAATACTTCAAGGCAATCTTCCACAATCAACTAAAAAATTAATGACATTAATCGGTGCTGATGGTGGATTAACTCAAATGCTTAACAAAGCTGGTCAAGGTATATCTTCAGTGTTTATGAGATCGGTTACTTATATGGGTGATTATGTTGTTCACCGAGGATCACTTCAAAGTATCTATGATAAATTTCTTAAGACAGAAGGTATTAAAATAAAGTTTGGTGGATACAATGCATCGTTCAAAGATTTTGCAGAGCGATTATCAAAAGAAAGAATAGCAAGAGAAAATCCTAATTATTCACCAGTAAAATTATCTAACATTGAAGAAGAATTTATTAAAGAAATGGATTTGTTTTATACTCAATATGGTCTGCAAATGATTGACAATGGACAATTACTTACAAAAGAATCTTTAGCTAAAAAAATTGTAACATTAGAAACTGAAGTCAAAAAATTAAGCGATCAATTTAAAATAGAAAAATCTGGAAGAGCAAAAACACAGTTGAAAAAAATGCTTACAAGAATTGAATCTCAGTTAAAAGATGCAAAAACTTTAGAAAAGTTAGAGTTTGATCCTAAATATAAAGGAACTTACTTTCCAAGATATTTCAATATTGATGCTGTTGCTACAAGAATGCAAGAGTTTAAAAGTATTTTAAGGAAATGGTATTCTGATAATCCTAAAGGATTTATTAACAAAACAAGAATTAAAATAGCAAAATTACAATCAGCAAATGAAACTAGACTTAAAAAATTAGAAGAGAAACAAAAGTTATTAGATGACATTAAAGAAAAACAATTTGGTGATAAAAAAATAAAAGCAGAACCTAAAAGATTTACAAAAGGTGGACCTTATTCCGATAAACAATTTTCTGCGATGACAAAGCTAAATAAAGAAATTAGCGAACTTCGAGCTAAAATAGCTAAAGATGAAAGTGCAATAGAAAATTTACGCATTAAAGAAGAACAAGCACTTGAAGAAGCTGTTGATGAAACAGTTAATAAAATTCTAAATAAGACTAATCAAGAAGATGACTTTATGGGTGTTGGCTTATCAAAACATCTACGTCATAGAGAACTTGATATACCTAATCATTTAATAATGGATTTTATTGAAACAAATCCAATGGATGTTGCAATGTATTATATGATGCGAACTGGATCAAAGATTGAGTTTGCAAATACATTTAAAGGTAAATCAATTGATGATTTGATTGAAGAAGAACATTTACAAATGATACGTTATGGTTCTGATGATGCAACTATTTCATCTGCTAGACAAGATATTTATCACATGTATGATCGTGTCGTCGGCACTGCCATACATAATCCTGATGCATTAAATAGAAGATTAGCCAGATCTTTAACGGACTGGACAGCTTATGTATTTCTTGGTCGTGCTGGTTTGTCATCTGTTCCTGAACTTGGAATGATCTTAATGCAACATGCTAGTAAGCAAGGGCCTTTAGGTAAGGAAAACTTGAGCAGTACTTTAAGAGCTTTAACAGATCTTAAGTCTTTGGGTTTAAGTGCAAAGGAAGTTCAAACTGTTGGTGAAGCATTAGATATGTTAATTGGTGTTGCTCAACAAAGATCATATGAAGATTATTTAAGAACTCCTTTCAATAAGGGTATATCAAAAGTCAATGAATTTGGTAAGAGAATATTCTATACCATGAATGGTCTAGCACCTATAACAGCACTTACTAAAAAAATGGCTGGGATATTGGGTCAGCATACACTAGTAGATCGTTCTGTTCGTTGGGTTGCTGGAACTCTTGACCAAGAGGGTATTGAACTTCTTTCTCGATATGGTTTGACTTTGCGAGATGCTAAAAAAATTAAAGCATTGGTTGACGACGGCACGATACAGACAAGTGAAAGTGGACTTCTTTATTTATCCAATACAACTGCATGGAAAAATCAAAAGTTAATGAGAAAGTTTCGTGGTGCATTAAACACAATGACACGAAATACAATTATTAATGCTACACCAGCAGACAAACCAACGATTATAGATGGTGTGGTTTATATGAAAATGAATCCAGTATTAAGAAGTCTTGGTTATAAGCCTGATAAAAGAGTAAGTGTTGGTAAGGTAGAAATGGTGCGTATTGAAAATGGTATGATGGCACTTCCATTTCAGTTTTGGAATTACACAATGGGTGCTACACAAAAGATCATGGCAAGTGGTTTTGATATGGAAAGATCAGGTAAAGTAGCTGGTTTTACTTCTATGTTAGCTCTTGGATATTTAACATTATATGCAAAAAATTCTACATCATTTGGTTATATGGATTATGAAGATCAACTTGCAAGAGCAATTGATCAAACTGGTATTCTTGGAATTTATAGTGATCTTTTTTATATGGGATTACATGCAAGACATAGAATAGAAGCTCTTGACTCTCAGGATACATTAATACAGCCAAAGTATAATGTAAAAGCATCTCCATTAGGTGGTGTTCTTGAAAGTGTTGCTGACTTTTCTGGTGCTACACCGAGTTATTTTTTTGATATGGCTGATACGGCTGGTCATTTTATACATGGTGATACAAACGAAGGTATATCTCAAGCATGTCGAATGATGCCATTTTCATCTTTATATGGGATTAGAAATTTATGTGGAACTGTCGATAAATATACAAGAAGTAGGTTCTAGTTTGTGCGTGGAGTTTTTTTCAATCAAATATTAGGGTGCGATTATGTCTTTAGATATTAGTGCAACAAGTCCAAGAGTCCAATATACTGTAGGTAGCTCGTCGACGACGACATTTGCTTATGGGTTTCCTATCTTTCAGGAAGC
>Ga0181415_1000252_pt1 | contig 15020 bp, 25 predicted proteins | sample 38SPOviralmetaG_FD_130140 | JGI IMG/M metagenome (GOLD analysis project Ga0181415, IMG submission 130140) | Marine viral communities from the oligotrophic San Pedro Time Series (SPOT) site, San Pedro Channel, CA, USA - 38 SPOT_SRF_2012-12-11 | ecosystem: Environmental > Aquatic > Marine > Strait...
ATACAGCAGGTGTTATTATAGTAGCTTCTTGTGGTTATGTACCTCCTTACATGTTTGAACTTAAAAAATTCTGTGAAGAAAAAGGTTTATTTTTATTAGAAGACGCTGCACACGCTCATGGTGCTAGTATAAAAGGTTACAAAGCAGGATCTATTGGGGACGTAGGTAGTTTTTCATTCTTTCCTACAAAATTAATAACTACAGGAGAAGGAGGAATGGTAACAACAAATAATAAAGAAATAGCTGATTATGTAAAACAAGTTAGACATCATGGTCAAAAAAATGGCCTAATGACTGAAATGGGTTATAATTGGAGAATGCCTACACTTAGTGTTATATTAGGATTATCTCAATTAAAAAGGTTAGATTCATTTATTGAACGTAGAAATGAAATAGCAAATAAATATAAAAATGCGTTTCAAAACATGGATGAAATAGAATTAATTGATGTACCAGGATATATAACCCATGGTTACTGGAAATATCCTATTTTACTAAAAAAATACACAGCTAAAGAATTTCAAACAATATTAAAAGAAAAATATAACATAGATACAGGTACTGTGTATTATCCGCCTGTTCATTTACAACCATATTATAAAGAAAATTATGGTTATAAAGAAGGTGATTTACCAAAATCAGAAAAAAACCTAACAAGAGAAATATGTCTACCTATATTTGTAGATATTACAGATAAACAGTTAGATTATGTTATAGAATCTGTTAAAGCTGAATTATCATGAAATTTTTAGGTTTTAATAAAGTATTATGTTTATCTCCTCACCCAGATGATGTTGAATTTGGTATGATGGGTACCATATTAAAATATAATGATACTCATTTTGATATATTATGTTTATCTTCAGGTGGTGATTTTGATGATACTACAGGTCAAAATAGATTACAAGAAGTACAAGATGCATGGGGCGATCAACTAAATGTTGCTTTACATTTTACTAAACTTAAATTACTTAAAGAATTAAATCATGACGCTTGGGTTAATTTTATAGAAACATTATTTACAAATAAAGAAGAATATGATTGTTTATTTGTACCCACAAAAGAAGATTCTCATTTTGAACATAAAATAGTTAATGAATTAGCATTTCCACTAACTAGAATAAAGGGTATTTCTATATTAGAATATAGAACACCAAGCACTTTAGACTCATGGTCACCTAATACATTTACTAATATAACAGAATTTTTTAATGAAAAACAAAAACAACTTATGTTATTTAAATCACAAAAAGATAGATGGTATTTTCAAGAAGATTTATTAAAATCATTTCATTCAAACTTTCAAAGTTATAAAAAAGGAATTAAATACGTTGAAAAATTTAAAACAATACAGTTTTATGATAGAGATTAAAAATTATAGAGACAACAAAAGATTTCAACATCATTATGATGTTATAAGGGCAAATGCCCCCGTATCATATGGTGGGTTAAAATTATATGAAGGAAAAAGAAATTACTTAATGCAATCACCTAATGAATTTGCAGCTACATTATGTTATTTAGAAGATTATTTTAAAGATAAAGGTGTACAATATCTAGAAATAGGAACAGCTAGTAATTTAACTAATTCTATGATATGGAATAATTTAAATATAAAAGAAAACATAATATTAGATAATTTAGAATGTCCCTATACAGCAGAATCATTAGTAGGTAATTTATCTTTTAAACAAAATACTGTATTAATTGTTGGTGATTCAACGCAAGATAGTATAAAAGAAAAAGTAAATTGGTTAGGATATAAATATAATTTAATGTTAATAGATGGTAATCATGATTTTGAGTATGTAACAAAAGATTTTGAATATTATCATCAATTTTTGGCAAATGATGGATTATTAATATTTCATGATATAGATAATGATGCAGTACCAGGAGTTAGAAAATTTGTAACAACTAATTTAATTTTAAATACTAAATTTAAACAATGTGCTAATTTTATTGATAGTAGTAATTACTTAAATAAAAATACTTTTGGTTCACAATGTGGTATAGGAATATATAAAAAAATATGAAAATAAGTTTAATACAACCAGGAAGAAATAATCTTAAGTATCTAAAATGGTCTTATGATTCAATTAGAAAAAATCAAGGCGACCATGACGTACAGATTTGTGTAGCAGACGATGCTAGTACAGATGGTACGTGGGATTGGTGTTTAGAAATGATGGATAAAGATTCTAATTTTAATGCAATTAAAAATGAAGGTCCAGATCGTATAGGTCATACTATATTATATGATAGATTAGTTAATGAAGTAGCTAAACACGATGTTTGTATGATATACCATGCAGACATGTATTTAATGCCAGGGGCAATTGACCAAATTGAACACAAGTTAGAAAATAAAACAATTGTTAGTTTAACTAGAATTGAACCACCATTACACCCAGACGGACCAGAAAAAATGTTAATGGACTTTGGTGTTGAGCCTGAAGAATTTAAAGAAGAAGAATTATTAACATGGTTTAAAGACGTTCAATTACATCAACTAACTAAAATAACTGAAGGTATATTTGCACCTTGGGCATTTTATAAAAAAGACTTTCAAGAAATAGGAGGACATGATCCTTTATACGCACCACAATCTAAAGAAGACAGTGACATATTTAATCGTTTTCAATTAAATGGAATTAAATTTAAACAAACATGGGGTGGTTGTGTTTATCATATGACTTGTAGAGGTAGTAGAAGAAACACAGTTGATAAAGCAAAAAATATATATGAAGATTCACCTGAATGGTTAGCTCAAAATATGAGATCAACACGTAATTTTATTCGTAAATGGGGTCATTTTGTTAAACATGATTCATTAATGAAACCTATTATACCTCATAAATATGATATAGGACTTATAATAAAAAATGGCAATTCAAATTTATTAGCAGGATTAGAACCTTGGTGTAATACAGTATATATAAAACCAGATATAATTAAAAGTTATGTTGAAACAGAAAAAGTAAACACTACTATGGATTTATATGATAGAGTAAAACCTATTGATAATGAAAAACAAAATGAGATAATAGTTACAATAGATGGCAATAAATTTACAGAACAAGATTTTAATAATATAGTTCAATTACCTGAAATATTAGCTATGAGTGGTGAAATAGGAGAGTTTGAATTAGAAAATTTAAAAATAGAAATATTTCAATTAAACACATACGAAAAAGATTTAATAATATGCAAAAAGTAATAGTAACTGGGGGAGCAGGTTTTATAGGATCAAATTTAGTAGATGAATTAATCAAACAAGAAATAGAAGTAATAGTTTTAGATAATCTATCTACAGGTAAAATAGAAAATATTAATCCTAGAGCTGTATTTTATGAATGTAATATATCAAAAATGCCTATGGATACTTTTAAGTATCTATTTGAAGATGTAGACACAGTATTTCACTTAGCAGCAACTCCTCAAGTACAATATTCAATAGAAAATCCATTAGATAATAATAATCTCCATTCATTAATTAATATGTTAGAGGTTAGTAAATTAATAGGGGCTAAAAGATTTGTTTTTAGTAGTAGTTCAGCAGTGTATGGTAATCCAAAATATACACCTATAGATGAAAATCACCCTATTAATCCTTTAAGCCCTTATGCTTTACATAAATTAATTGGTGAACAATATTGTAAACTATACTCAGATATATATAATTTAGATACTGTATCATTAAGATATTTTAATGTATATGGGAATAGAATGCCAAAAGAAGGAGCATATAAAAGTGTTTTATCTGTTTTTAAAGAACAATATAATAAACAACCCTTTAATATAGTTAATGATGGTAAACAAAAAAGAGATTTTATTCATGTAAATGATATAATTCAAGCTAATTTATTAGCAGCAAATTCAACTAATAATCATAAAGGAGATGTGTTTAATGTAGGCACAGGTCAAGCATACACAGTAAATGAAATAGCTAACATGTTTGGAGGAGATAAAAAATATGGTGAAAAAAGAATTGAACCTAAAGATTCAGTAGCTGAAAACGCTAAAATAAGATTAGATTTAGATTGGGAACCAACAGGTAATTTACCTAAATGGATAGAAAAAACAAAAATATGAATTACATAGAAGAACGCCCATGGGGTAAATTTGAAATACTAGTAGACAGTGATTATTGTAAAGTAAAAAGAATAACAGTTAAACCTGGTGGAAGATTAAGTTATCAATATCATTATAAAAGAAGTGAAGCATGGACAGTAGTAGCAGGTATAGCTACTATAACCTTAGATGATGAAGTTAATTGGTATGATTATGGTAAAACAATAAAAATACCTCAAGGTACTAAACATAGAGTTGAAAATAGAGAAGATAAAGATTTAATATTTATTGAGGTACAGCATGGGGATTATTTTGGTGAAGACGATATAGTAAGAATAGAAGACGATTATAATAGAGAATAATATGGATAAATACATTTACAGAGGAAAATTAGAAAGAGTAGTTGATGGAGATACTATTGATGCTCTTATAGATGTTGGATTTGATATATGGGTTAAAAAAAGAATCAGATATAAAGGAATCGACACTTGGGAATCTAGAACAAGAGATTTAGCTGAAAAAGCTAAAGGTTTAGAAGCAAAAGCTAGAAATAAAGAATTATTAATGGAAATTAGTTCTAAATCAGGATATTTTAGATTAAAATCTTATGGAGTTGGAAAATATGGTAGAGTTTTAGGTGAAATTTTTATTGAAGATAGTGAAGGCAAACAATATAATATTAATGATACTTTAATATCTGAAGGCCATGCTTATGTTTATGAAGGAGGAAAGAAAAAATTATTCACCTCGTAGAATTTTTACATATGTATAATAAAATTAAAGGCATGTGGGGAATATTTAAAGACGACAATGAATGGAATGAAAAAAACGTAGTTGGGTTTATTGCGTTTTTAGTTATGGTAGCTTTTGCTTTATTAGATTTAACTACTGGTTATTTAGGTAAAGATTTAGTTATTAATGAAACCATATACGACTCATTTACTTGGGTTGTATTAGGTTGTTTTGGTATAGCTGGAGTTGAAAAATTTGCAAAAAAATAAAATATGGCACCTAAATTAAAAGTTGAAATTCGTGAAACAGTAACCTTAAATAACAATAATAAGTATGATGCTTATAATCGTTTTACTTTAGAGGGTATAAATCATGTAGATAAAAGAACTATAAGAGTAAATACAGGTGGAACAGAAATTATAGCTTTATCAGGATCAGGAGTAACTCAAGTATATAAAGAAGAAGATGTTAGATATATGAGATTTACAAATTTAAGTTCTGTTCATCCTATTATGTTAACTCTTAAAAATGAAAATAGTGATTCTTTTGTTACTAAAATAGGTGAAGGATTATCTTTTATTTATTCTGGAGCTTCAGGATCTGGAGTAACAAATACTATGGATGCAGCAGCAAGTAATATAGATATAACAGCTGGTGGGTATGCAGGTTTAGGAGATTTAACTTCTGTAGTTGCTAAAGCATCTGGATCAGCAGCAGAATACGCGGGATCAACATCTGGTTCAGTTTATAATGTAGACATGGAAATATTTGTAGCAGCAATATAAAAATTATGAAAAAATTTAATATACACGATTGGCAAGCTAAAATTAACGAACAAAATTTTGATCAAAGACTCGCTCAACAAATGGGTATGTCAGATGATGAATTTGAAGATCAAGTAGCATCTAGAGACATAGGTGATACAAATCCATTTATGGATGATGATGACGATAGATCTCCAGGAGCAGAATTAGCATCTAGAACAATAGAAAAACTAAGACAACAATACAGAGGTATGTCTGATCAGGACATGGAAGATTTTTCTAAAGAAATGGTATTACATTTCTTAGAAGGTAGCACTGAAGCACAAGCTGCAGCTAAAGTATTTTTTGCTAAAAAAGGAATATAATATGAGGTGGAAAGATATAAAACAGTTAATTAAAGAAGAACTTAACGAATCTGGTAACATTAAAGAAGCTGAAGTAACAGCAGATGATACTAAATTTAATTTACGTACAGGTGTAAATAAAAATCCAACTAAGTTAGGTATTAAAATTCAATTTGAACCTAAAGGTGGAATGTTAGCATCAGATGTAAAAAGTAAATTAGAAGTTGCATTACAAGAAAAACTAAACACAGCTATGGCTCAATATGATATCCAAGTAAGTAAGGATACAGACGTACCAAGAGCAGAAGTAATTGGTTTTTTTATTCCATTATCTCAATTAAAAAATTTAATAGTAAAATCTTTAACAGGTAAAAAAGTAGAAGCTCCTAAAGTACCAGCTCCTGTTCCTAATGCTTCTACAAAACCTACACTTCCAATACCCCCAAAACCACCTACACCACCTACACCACCAGCAAAAGATGATGTAGATGAAATGATAAGTGAACAACTTCTTAAAGAAGCTTTAAAAGTTAAAGAATTAAATGAAATATCAAAAACAATAATAAAAGAAGATTTTTATGGTTTTATAAATGCAGGACAAAATATTCTTCGTACTTTAGATGATAATAATATTCCTAAAGGTAAAAAATATTTAGAATATTTAGTTAAACATAATATAATATAAAATGTCAAAAAAAGAAAATTTAAAAAAAGAAATAAAAAGAATCATTAAAGAAACTTTTTTTGTAGAAGAAGAAATGTTATCTGAAAGAAAATGGTGTAAAAAGAAACGACTTGGTCAATTATGTTCAAGACATACTAATGATCCAAGATATGGTACATTAGTATGGACAAACACAAAGAATGGTTGTGAGTGCAAAGGTAAAGGCCAAACAGCAGCATGGAAACATACACCAGGATCAAACACAGGGGGAGGAAAAGGAATTGATAATACATTAAATCTTAAAGGACCTCTTAATGAATCTTATTATTGTAATGGAGCTGGACAAAACGCAACATCCCATCCAGGTTGTAGGAAAATAGGTAGGAATTGTATCAATTGGAGAGAAGACCCAGCAGTTGCAGGAACAATGGGATATAGTCAAGCCGCTGACGCTTGGGAATGTGTACCTAATGTACTAAATGTAGCACAAGGAGGAGGCCCTTTATCTGCAGATGATTTAACACCAAGTAGGGATTTTGATTCAGGTACAAGAAAACCTACTAAAGGCAGACAATTACCAAAACTAGCTGCAAGAAACATGGTGAGAGAAACTTTTAAAAATATACTTGATGAACCAACTATGGATACTCCATCAGCAGATCGTCCAAATGGGGTTTATCATTGTTACGAATGTAGAGATGCAGGCGGTTGGTTTAGTAAATCAAAATGTCATCATACAAGCACAGCCATAACCTATGGTACTGGACGGCCAGGATATTGTCCTACTAAGGGAGAATGTGAAGGACAAGGATGTTCAGGTGGAGAAAAAACAATGAGATCAATGGATATGGAACCATCTTTAGACTATATGATGAATGAGGCAACAGCAAACATAGTTTGTGAAAGAGAAGGCCAAGATCATGATGGTGATATTACAAATTTCAAAATCACACCAGCTGATGGGGGAAAAACTATTAATGTAGACCAAAATCATGAATTATATCAAAATATTATTCGACAAATTAGTAATAGTAATGGAAAAATAGTAAAACAATTAACTAAAGGTCAAGATTCATCAAAAGGAAATAGATTAAATGAAGGACCATTTTGTTGTTGGTTTAGAGGGGGTTGTTGTGAATGGACACATTATTTAAATCTAGGATATCAGGACCGAGCACAATATTGGGAAGTACGTTATCCTGCATGTTGTGGAAATAGTAGTAAAGGTAGATGTTGTTAAAATGACTAGAAAAATTCCAATCATATCACTTGAAGATTTTGAAGCAAAAGCTAAAAAACCACTAATGATGAAAACATTAGTATCAAATATAGCTGAAGGTATAAAGGATAATTTAGAATCGGTTAATGTAGCTGAAATAAAACACACAGACATAATATTAAGTGTACCTAAAGATGAATGGAGAGGAGGTTTAGAAAATGCTATGAATTATTATATTGAAAAAGAAGAGTATGAAGAATGCTCAAAAATAAAAAATTTAATAAAAAAAATATAGTGAAAAAATCTGAATTAAAACATATAATTAGAGAATCAATTAAAGACATAATGAATGAGCAAATGAACCCATGTGTTATAAATAGTCTCTCCTCTAATTCTTGTGATAATGGGTGTGACTCACCTAAATCTCAACAAGCAATGAGTTTTTGGAATCAACATATTTATGGGCCGTCCCTTAACAACCCAGTAGGTATTGGTACTATAAATCAAACTTTTATGAATAAGTTAGAAAATATGAATTGTGAAAAGAAATCCCAATTACGTCAAACTGTTATTGGTAAATTACGTTCTAAACAATCAAAACCAAATCAACAAATGTGTAATGGTGAAAATCCAATGCATCAAGCTTATTTAATGTTAAAAATAGCTGTTATAGGCAGAAACATGTATCAAAACTCTTGTCCACAGCACCCTAACGTCTAATAGAAAAAATATAATGAAAAAATTTAAAATAAGAAAAATAATCAGAGAATCAATCAAAGAATTGATAAAAGAACAAAATATTAGTACCTTTAGTTCTTATGGTTCATGTACCCGTGACACCCCAAATGCTCAACAAGCAGGTGCTACACTTATAGGTGCACTACCTAATCCTGGAGTAGGTGATGGAAATATAAACCGAAATTTTGTTGATAAAGTACAAAATATGGATTTCTCCCAAATGCAAAGTTTTTATGGTCAAATTGCTAATAAACTTATACCACTTATGAACCATGGCAACCAAGGGGCTTGTGATGGTGATAATCCTATGTGGCAAGCTAACTTAGTATTAAAACTCGTATATATAAATAATGCGGCCGGAGGGTTAGCTAACCAAAATGTTACAGAAAACCTACAACTTGAGGGTATGGAAATTGATTTTGAATTACCTGACGGAACAACTCTTAATTTATAAAAAATGAAAAGGTTATGTCAAAAAAAGATAAGGTTAATAAAATAAAATCTTACATTGATGATATTTTAGGTGCTAAAAGTAGCCTAAAAGAAAAATTACCATCAAAAATATCTTATAAAAAAGACTTATTTTGTAATATGCTTAGAGATTTGCAATTTGCAAATGATAGAACTATGGGTATGAAACATGATTATAGGATTAACATGATGGATTATGATGATCCTTTTTATACTGCTATAGAAAATCTAATAAAATTACACTTTACTCCAGAACAACAAAACATAATAAATTGGTGGTTATATGATAAAATCCTTCCTACAGGTGAAATTTTACTCTTAACTAATAAAGATACTGAAGAAGTTATACCATCTGAAACCCCTGAAGACATTTGGGATTTAGTTCAAGAACATGAGAAAAAAAATACTAAGTAAAACTGACATTGTACGTGCTATGAAGCACACAAAGTCAAACATGGCAGCGGCTCGTTTTTTAGGTTGCTCATACCCCCATTATAAGCAATACGCTAAACTATATAAAAATAGTGAAGGTAAAACACTATTTGAAGCACATTTAAACAGACAAGGTAGAGGTATTTCAAAACATCTATACAAAAAAAAAAGTTTGGCTCCCATCATGGATATCTTGGAAGGAAGAGTAGACATTTCAAATTACAAACCACAAGAAATAAAAGAAAGACTAATACATGAATCTTTAATCGCAGAAGAATGTAATAGTTGTGGGTTTAATGAACGTAGAGTAATTGATTATAAAGTACCATTAATATTAAATTTTAAAGATGGTAATGCAAAAAATTGGAAATTAGAAAATCTAGAACTATTATGTTATAACTGTTATTTCTTAAATGTTGGTAACGTATGGAGTGATAACCAACTTAAACAAATGGAAGATCACAACCAAAAAAATAAATTTAACAACGATCCAGAACCAGATTGGGAAATGGACGAATCACACATTGAACATCTTAAAGGTCTCGGACTATGGGACGAAAAAGAAGATGGCGAAGAATATATAAGCTCTATATAAAAAACTTGGTTATTTAAAATAGCTTTCGTACATTGAACCATAATCAAAAAAGGGAAAAATTATGAGTGAAATTACACAAGAAGAAACACAAGCAGAATACGATGCATGGTGGAATAGTTTAACTGATGAACAAAAACAACAGTTATACAATGACCAAGAAGAGTTATTTAAATTAACTATAGAAGAAATTAATCATGATATTGAAGGACCTAATGCCCAATATGGAGTATAATATGAATGTAGATAATATATCAAAAGAACGCTTTGAAAAAGCTAAAAAGAAAATCATCAAAAAATATCCTGGTGCCCACACTGTAATAGATCCTAATGGTCAGTATTATGTTGCAACAGCAAATGGTCGTGACATAAATAATTTACAAATAGGTCAAACAATGAATACTTATAATTTTGATGGCGAAGATGATTTGTATGGTTTTAATGCAGCTTTAAATAAAGTTACAATGAAACCACATTCAAATTCAGTGGTAGAAGCTTGGCTTAAAACGGAGGTAGCAATTAAATCATACCACGTTGTAAATAGAAATAGTAACAAATTTAGTGACGATAAAGTCATGAAAAAAATGGCAAAAGATTTTGAGTGATATAAAAATAATCCCCTTACTTATAGGAATGGGAGCATTTTTAATAGCTCATATTCTAACATTCTTTCAATTAAATGGACAATTTTTATATAAATCGTTTGTTAAATATGAATGGGCAGTAGCAGCAGCAGGAGTTATATTATCTTTCTTTTACATGTGGGGTACTAAATATGTTGTAGAAGCATTTGGGGGCTTATTATGGCCTGGACGATTTATAGGTTTTGGAGTTGGAATGGTAATTTATGCTATAATGGTAAGTTATTTTTTTAATGAAGGAATTAATCTTAAAACATTAACAAGTTTAATTATAGCAACAGGATTAGTTTGTATACAGGTTTTTTGGAAAATATAATATGATAGCATCTAAAACTAGAAGTATTTTAAAAACCCTTAGTTGGAGAATAGTAGGAACATTAGACACAATGTTTTTAGGGTGGGTTATTACGGGAGACGCAACAGTAGGTTTAAAAATAGGAGCATTAGAATTAGTAACTAAATTTGTATTATATTATTTTCATGAAAGACTTTGGTTAAAAAGTAAGTATGGTATTAAAAAATAATAGTTAATTATTCCTCGTTAAATAAATAGGTTGTGTTCAGTAATAATTAAGGATTGGTGTGAGGAGCCAATCCTTTTTTATATTTATAATCAAATAAAAGTAATGTATGCCCTCGGAATACCAATTAGTCAATATAGAAGATGTACCCAAGTTTTGGGACATGAATCTTCTGTACCAATAGATTATGAAGCTGAAAAACAAGATGAAGATTTTTACTTGTTTAAATTCCCTGATGTAGACGAATATGATTTTAAAAATATAGTAATACTATTAAAATCTAATGGAATATCAACTATTGGGGCAGATAGTCAATTAACAGAAAGAAATATTATGAAACTAGTAGATATATTAAATGAACAAGAAAGTCCAGAAGATAATTCAAATCTTGAAGAAGCTCAAGGTATTATTGATAAATTAAAAAGAACATTAGAATCTTGGCAGAAAAAACAATACAATGATGATAAGGAAAAATGGGAAATGTTTACTTTAGATATTCAAGAATTAATTGAAGATTATGAAGAAGAAACATCTATGAGGGGTATTACAATGGATTCTCCTATGAATGAAGAAATAAAAAAAACAATTAAAAAAGAATTAAAAAGATTAATGCAATAATGAAAAAATTAAAAGAAATAGCTAAATATTTTAATAAAGTAGCAGAAGGGTGTGGTCCTGTAGCACCCCCAACAGCACCCCATATGAATATGCCTATGAATAGACCACCTATGCCTATGAATAGACCTAATATGGTTCAACCACAATTAACACCTAACCAGCTTAATGATCCTAATTTTATTGCCCAAATTGTAGCTCAAGTTATAATGCAAATGAAAAATCAAGGAGGAATACAAGAACAAAATAAAGGTTTAAATAGAATGAATAGAGATATGACTCCAGAAGAGGAATATTTAATGAATAATCCAAGTCCTGGAACTTCTAGCCCAATGAATACTCAATCAGGTGAATTTAACACAGAAGTTCTTATAAATGGACAAAGAACAAAAGTAAAAATTAAATATGGACACGCTACAGGTCCAGTAGATGATGTTACTATTAGTTGGGGAGAAGAATCACATAATGTAGATTTTGAAGAAGAAGATGTAATAGATGATCATGGTAATGAAGGTAAAGATATGGTATTTATGGCAATGTCTGATAATAAACAATGGATTTTTATGGTAGACGTTTCAGTAGGATTTAATTATGAAAATTCAGGTGAAATACAAGATGTAGATTGGGATTCTTTAGAAATAGATCAAGCAGATCAAGATAAAATTGAATTATAAATGAAAACATGTTACACAAGAGAACAGATTGAAACAGCTGTTAAGGAAAAAGGATATAAGTGGTTTGAAGACAATAATAACAAAGGATACGATGTTAATATTGTAGGAGTTAGAAATTCAAAAACAAAAGGTAGAGTAACAAATGCATTTGACGACTGTATTACTGTATCTTATAAAATAGAAGGTGAGTGGCAATTTCATTGTATTCCATGTACTACAGACCCAGGTTCACATTGGGTTGAAAACATATTAAATGAAAAAGGTGTTGCTATATTAAAACCAAACCAATATAGAGGTTCACATAAACTTAGATTACATCAAGGTAAATATTTAGCTTTAGGCCAAAAGAAAGAAGTCACAGTTTACAGAGACAACAATCGTGATGGTAATTATGATTTAGACGAATCTAAAACAGACACAGGTTTATTTGGAATTAATATTCATAGAGCAACAGGTAAAAAAGGAGGCAAATCTACAAGAATAGACAAATGGTCAGCTGGGTGTCAAGTAATTGCTGACAATGATGATTGGCATACATTTTTAGATATATGTCAAACAGCAAGAGAAATACATGGTAACTCATTTAGTTATACATTAATAGAAAGTAAAGATATAATATAATAAAAAAATACAATTATGCCACAATGTCCATGTTATGTAGGAACAAATCAAAGTCAACGTACAGGTTTATATTGTTATGATTCATTAGGCCAAACTGTACCTCAAGGAGGTTGTTGTGGTAATTCTATGGGGAGTTATGGTAATCCATTACACCCTTTATGTAATGGAAAAACATGTAATAATCTTAATTATGGGAATGCTAGTCATGGTTGTTGGGATAGTAATCCAGCTTGGGGATCAGTAGTCCCAGGGGGTACACCAGATGATGATCCAATAGAATTTATGCCTGATTATGATTTAGAAATTGATCGTACTGATTTAAAAACTGATATTGATAGAGAAAAAAACATTGATAAAGAAAAGTATCTTTCAAGAAAAATTAAAGAAATAAAAAAATCTAAATTAAGAAAAATAATTAGAGAATCCATTAAGGAAATGATGGGAGAAAAACAACCATTAAATGAAATCCAAAATTGCAATCCAGGCACTGAGGGTACTTCTTGCTCATCTAGCAACCATATTTGGTGTCAATTTGCGGACGGTGCCTCCCATTCTATATATTCAGGAGGATGTTTTTGTGTTACACCTGCACAATGTAATCAATTTGGATCCAATGAGGTGTGTGATAATGTAGTTAATCCTAATAGTCCTGCATGTAATCCAGGTAGAGGAAAAGAAGTAAAACCATCAACAGACAAACTCAAATCAAGAGATAGAAGATCAAATGACCCAATGTCAAGAGATAATGACAAAATGATGAGAGAAATAGAAGACTTAGAATTAGAACCATCATCTGATCCACTGGCTAGACCAGATAAAGCATGTTATAAATGTTTTGGATTTGTAAGATCAAACGGAAGAGGAGTTGCTAGCTGTAAGAAACAACAATTTGATCTTAATGGTAAGTGTCCTGATGGATGGAAATCTCATTCAAAATGTATGAAAAAATGTAGAAAAAAATGGGACACCGGTAAAATAGGCCCATCATCCCCAACTTCCCAAACCCAAAGTTTTTAAAAAATAAACAAATGAAAAAATCTCAATTAAAATACATAATTAAAGAACAAACAGAAAAGACATCTAAACAGTGTCCTGCTTCAACTCAAGATTTATCTTTAAATACAGCAAACAGAGACAGAGCAATTCAAGCTGACTTTATTAAATATGGTCCTTTAAATGTAGAAGAACCAGGAGATTATTGGGAAAAAATAGCTAAAAAATGGGACACAGACGTTGAAGCAGCTAAAAAATCTAAATGTGCAAATTGTGTTGCATTTGACATTTCTAAAAGAATGTTAGCATGTATACCAGGTAAAACATCTGAACCAGTTGAAGATGAACATGGTAAATTAGGATATTGTTGGATGCATCATTTTAAATGTCATTCAGCTCGTAGTTGTAATACATGGGCAGCAGGTGGTCCTATAAATGAAGATGAGGTTTCTTATGATTGGCAAAAACGAAATTTAAAACAAGCTTTAGATAAAGAACCAATTGAAGCTATAGAAGAAAATGTTATAAAAGCATTAAAAACACTTTAAAAACTTCCACAAAAAAACTTGGAGAAGCAAAATACTCTTCGTATCTTGACGTATAATATAAATGCGATCAATATGGAAGAATTACAACAATTTGTCAATCAAATGCGAGCTACATCCAGTAGCTTAGACAAAGTAGAAATACTAAAAAAACAATCAGACTTCATACAAAAGGTACTTGAGTACACTTACAACCCTTACAAACAGTACAACGTTACTAGTAAGACATGTAAGAAAAAAAGCGACTTATGTGACCCAAATTACATACATGATACTATATTTGACTTGTTAGATGATTTAACTAACAGAGTATATACAGGCCATGATGCAATTGCTATGGTAAATAGTTTTATTAGTATGCATACTGAATTATATGAAGA